>Ga0181588_10002717_pt1 | contig 15159 bp, 14 predicted proteins | sample 071ome_26_FD_148607 | JGI IMG/M metagenome (GOLD analysis project Ga0181588, IMG submission 148607) | Coastal salt marsh microbial communities from the Groves Creek Marsh, Skidaway Island, Georgia - 071409BT metaG (spades assembly) | ecosystem: Environmental > Aquatic > Marine > Intertidal zone...
CCCGAACTGGGTGGTGCAAGCGCGAATTATAAAAGGCTTAGGTAAGGCAGCCATTGCCACGCCAGCAAAGCCACCACAAACCCAACCAGCGCCATCAGTAGGCTTTGCAGCAACCGGTTGGTGCGCCGGGTTTCGGTTAGCAATTGCAGCCAAGGTTCGGTGGGCGATGCCGGCGGTGCAGACAGCGACTGGCCCAACAGGCGCGGCAACGCCGGCAGCCACTTGGCCAGGTGCGGTGCCTCTTGGCGCAGCTGCTCAAGCAAGCGCTTGGGGCCAAGTTGCTCGAGCATCCATTTTTCTAGGAACGGTTTGGCAGTGCTCCACAGGTCTAGCTGTGGGTCGAGCTGACGCCCCAAACCCTCAATGTTGAGCAGGGTTTTTTGCAACAACACCAATTGCGGCTGAATTTCCACATTGAAGCGGCGCGAGGCTTGAAACAATCGCATCAGCACCATGCCCAAAGAGATTTCTTGCAGCGGTCGATCAAAATACGGCTCGCACACGGCGCGGATGGCGGCCTCGAGCTCGTCGGTGCGGGTTTGCGCCGGCACCCAACCCGACTCCACGTGCAGCTCGGCCACACGCCGATAGTCGCGCCGAAAAAACGCTGCAAAGTTTTGTGCCAGGTATTCTTTGTCGTAGGCGGTGAGCGTGCCAACAATACCAAAATCCAGCGAAATGTAGCGGCCAAAATGCTCAGGGGCCAGGCTCACCTGAATGTTGCCTGGGTGCATGTCGGCGTGGAAAAACCCGTCTCTAAACACCTGGGTAAAGAAAATCGTTACGCCGTCTTTGGCCAGTTGCGCCATGTCAACGCCGGCGTCACGCAAGCGTTGCACTTGGCTGATGGGCACACCGTGCATGCGCTGCATCACCAATACCTCGGGGTGGCACAACGCCCATTCCATTTCGGGGATCAACACCAAGTCAAGCGCTTGCATGTTGCGCCGCAGCTGCGCGGCGTTGGCCGCTTCACGCAACAAATCAAGTTCGTCGTGCAGGTATTTGTCAAACTCGGCCACCACCTCGCGCGGGCGCAGGCGTCGGCCATCGGCTGATAAACGTGACACCCACCCTGCCATGGCACGCAGCAGCGCCAAGTCTTTTTCAATCGCAGCCAACACACCAGGGCGCAACACCTTAACCGCCACCTCACGACCATCGGGCAGCGTGGCAAAGTGCACCTGGGCAATCGAGGCACTGGCTACCGGCTGGGTGTCGAATTCGCTGAACAGCTCGGCAACCGGTCGCTGCAAGGCGCGCTCAATGATGCGCACCGCCTCCTGCCCCGCAAACGGCGGCACCCGGTCTTGCAGGCGGGCCAATTCGTCGGCCAATTCGGGGGCCAACAGGTCGCGCCGGGTGGACAACACCTGTCCGAATTTAATAAATATGGGGCCAAGCGACTCCAACGCCTGACGCAGCCTTTGACCAGCCGGTTGGCGCCGCACCGAGGGCGGCGTGAACCACCGTGCCACGCGCCTGGGCCAGCGTTGCGGCAAACCAGCCAAACCCAGCTCGAGCAAGCCAAATCGACACGCCACCCAAGCAATGGTGGCGCCACGCCATAAACGCTTCAAGTTACACCGCCTGGCGCTTGTGCCGCAGGCTGGGGCGGCCGCCACTGCGCCACGACTTGCGCAACCCCTCGGGCGGCGCGCATCAGGGCAGCAGCAGGCACGTCGCCCAGCACCCGCGCCATGTCTTCTTCTATGTCCCAACGCACGTGCTCGCGCAGCCAACCGATTTCGGCGGCCAACATCACATCGCCGGTTACCTCGACATCGGGCGGTAAGCCGTCTTGCCAGCGGGCCACGGTGTCTGCCCAAGGGGTGTGTGGCAGCTTGAGCAACAAATCAGGCGCATCCGGCGCGGCGCTTGCAGCCAGCGGCAGCAGCATGCCGGCTTCGCTGATGCGCACATGGCAAGCCACCGCTTCAGCATGCAGTGCCACGGTTTTATGCTGATGCCGCCGTAGGCGCTTGAGCGCCGCCGGGTGCTGCGCCAACACATGGTTGGCCAGCAACAACAGGCGGTTAAGGGCCTCGTGGCTAAGCCAATCGGGCGGCGGGGCCCGGCGCGCCCACTGCTGCGCCGCATTGGCCAGCGTGGCGAGCAACGCCTGTGGATTGACGTGTTCGGGGTGTAACCATGTCATGGTTGCATTGTGCCGCAATGGCTTAGCAGCCCGCCGACACGGGTTGCAGGCTGATTAATTAAGCGCCTGCACCCCAGCCACCAGCCAGCCGCCCCCTTGGTGCGGCTTGGTGATGTTCCAAACCTCGCGGAACGAGGTGGCCGGCTCGCCTGGCTCCTCACGCACCTCGCCATGAAACTCAACACTGGCAACGTAGCCGCTGGGCAGCTCTTCAATGCCCAACAGCCGCGCGTGCAAAGACAACACCTCGGTGGTGTTGGGCTGACCCCCCAAGGCGGCTTCGCGCTCTTGCAGCTGCTGCGTCACTTGGGCCAGCATGTCGTCGGTCATGAGTTCGCCCATGGCGCCCACATCAGCGGCGTCCCAGGCCGCTTGCATGTCAATAAAGTGCTGTTTAGCGGCGCGTTCAAAACCCAGCACATCAAAGTCGGCTGGAATGCCCCAAGTTTCAGGTTGGGTGCTGCCACCCAAGGCCGCACCAATCAGGCTGCCGGGGCGGCTGGGCGGTGGGGCAAAGGTGGTGGGTTGCACGCGCTCGTGCGCGTCTGATGGGCCACCGGCGTAGGCCGGGCGGGCAACCGAGCGGCGCATGCCACGAAACAAAAACCACAGCAGCGCCGCTGCCAAACCCAGCAGCAAGATCACGCCAAAACCCTCACCCAAGCCCAGCGACGAAGCCAGCCACGCCAGCCCCAAGCCGGCGGCCAAACCGCCCAGCATGCCGCCCCAACCCGGGCGCGTGGTTGCCGCTGCCGCGCCTTTGGCTCCTGCGGCCGTGGCGGGCGCCGCCTGCGCCGGTGTCGCGGGCTTGGTAGGCGCCGGTGCAGCGCGCTTGGTGACCATACCCGACTGCTTACCAAACGAAAAGCCGCCGCCAAAACGCTTGGCCGAGGCCATGGGCGCGGCCAACAGCACGGCCATGGCCAACATCACACACGCGGTACGTCTCATTTTGTTTTCTCCATCAAAGGCGACGCCACCCAAGGGCATCGGCAAAATCGTTGAGCGCAGTCTAGAGACTTTTTTGCGCCACGTGTAAAGCCACCACACCGCCAGTCAGGTTATGCACGTCAACGTGCGCAAAACCGGCGTCCAAGCACATGCCGCGCAAGGTTTCTTGGTCGGGGTGCATGCGAATCGACTCGGCCAAGTAACGGTAGCTGGGGCCATCTTTGGCCACCCATTGGCCAAGGCGCGGCAAGACATTGAATGAATACCAATCGTAGGCTTTGGCCAGCGGCGGTATCACTTTAGAGAATTCCAAAATCAACAAGCGTCCACCGGGCTTGAGCACACGATACGCCTGGGCCAGGGCCTGGTCTTTGTGCGTCATGTTGCGCAGGCCAAAGGCCACGCTAACGAGCTCAAAGGTGGCGTCCTCAAACGGTAGGTGCTCGGCGTCGCACACCACACTGGGCAACAACAAGCCCTGGTCTTGTAACCGGGCCTGACCCTCGCGCAGCATGGCGGCGTTGATATCGGTGTGAACCACGCAGCCCGATGGCCCAACCTGGCGGGCAAAGCCACGTGTCAAATCGCCGGTGCCCGCGGCAAGGTCGAGCACCTTATCCCCCACTTGGGCGTTGGCCACCCACAGCGTGTACCGCTTCCACGCTCGGTGCAGACCAAGCGACATCAAGTCGTTCATTAAGTCGTAACGTGGGGCCACCGCGTCAAAGACCTCGCGTACCCGCTGCGCTTTGTCACGCTCATCGACTTGCTTAAATCCAAAGTGGGTTTGGGCCATGCTGGGTTCACTCCGCGTTGCTGTGGGGCCGGGCCGGCTGCGGGTCGCGGCTGGCGCCGGCGGCGGCCAAGCGCGCCTCGTAGTCTTGCCAAAGCCGCGCTTGCTCGGCGCCCAGGTGATGCAAATAGGGCCAGCTGTACAGGCCACTGTCGTGCCCATCGCTGAATGTGGGTTGAATCGCGTAGTTGCCTACCGCCTGCACAGACACAATGGTGACGTCGCGCTTGCCAACCTGCAACACCTCTTGACCCGCGCCATGGCCACGCACCTCGGCCGAGGGTGAATACACCCGCAGCAGTTCAATGGGGATGTTGAACTCGGTGCCGTCGGCGTAGCGCAACTGCAGCACACGACTGTGTTGGTGCACCACCATTTCTTCTGGGATCATGCCGCAACCCCTTGCGCCCAAGGCTGCAACGCTTGTTGCAATGCCGGCCCCAAATCCAAGGCGCGTGCCGCACGCTGCGCATGCTCGGCCGAGACCTCGCGTCTGGGTGCAGCCCATACCGAATCGGGAAAGTGACGATCGTCACGGTACCTAGGCATCATGTGCCAATGCACGTGCGGCACCTGGTTGCCCAAACTGGCCAAGTTCACTTTGTGCGGTTGCATGACCCGACGCAACACGCCCTCTGTGGCGTGCAACACCAGCCAAAGGGCTTGGCGAACCGCCGGGCTTAGGTCGGTGAGTTCGGCCGCGTGTGTCTGAGGGATCAGGCGCAGCCAGCCAGGGTAGTCGGGTTCGTTGGCCTGCACCACCCGCAACCAGGGCGATTGCCACAACAATTCGCCGCCGAGCTCACGGCACAACAGGCAGTCCTGACCGTCTTGGCTCAAAGCAAAACCCGCTCAATGCCACCGGCGTTGGCTTTGGCCACGTAATCGGGCAGCCACTGCTCACCCAACAATTGGCGCGCCAATTCGACCACGATGTAATCGGCCTCGAGCAAGCCGCTGTTGAGGTCGTCTTGGAAGCGCGACAAGCCTTGCAAGCAACTGGGGCAGCTGGTGAGTACCTTGACCGGAGCCTCGGGCGCCAGGCCGCGCTGACGCAGCTGCGTTTCGCCACGGCGAATCTCTTCTTCTTTACGAAACCGCACTTGGGTAGAGATATCTGGTCGCGTCACCCCCAGGGTGCCGGATTCACCACAGCATCGTTCGCTTTTCATCACCCCGCTGCCCACCAAGCCACTCACGGTTTTCATGGGGTCTTGCAGCTTCATGGGTGAATGACATGGGTCGTGGTACAGGTAACCGGCCTCGGATTCGAGACGCACGCCTTTTTCTAGCAAGAACTCGTGAATGTCAATCAGTCGGCAACCCGGAAAAATCGCTTCAAACTGGTAGCCCGCCAGCTGGTCGTAGCAGGTGCCGCAGCTGACCACCACGGTTTTGATGTCTAGGTAGTTCAGCGTGTTGGCCACGCGGTGAAACAGCACGCGGTTGTCGGTGATGAGCTTATCGGCCTTATCAAACTGACCGCTGCCACGCTGCGGGTAGCCACAGCATAGGTAGCCCGGCGGCAACACGGTTTGCACCCCCACGTGCCACAGCATGGCTTGCGTGGCCAGGCCCACTTGGCTAAACAGCCGCTCCGAGCCGCAGCCCGGAAAATAAAACACCGATTCGGTCTCGCTGGTGGTGGTGCGCGGGTCGCGCAAGATGGGTACGTAATTGCGGTCTTCGATATCCAGCAGCGCACGCGCGGTTTTTTTGGGTAAGTCGCCCGGCATTTTTTTGTTCACAAAGTGAATCACTTGCTCGCGCAACGGCGCCGGGCCCAGCGTCGCCGGAGGCGCCTTGGTTTGACGCCGCCCCAGCACCGCCAGCAAACCCGCGGCCCAGCGTTGCGCACGCATGCCAAGCTCCACCGTGGCGGTGCGCACCAATTTAATGGTCTCCGGCCGGGTGGCGTTGAGCATCAGCATGGCCAGGGATTGACCGGGACGAAAGCTTTTTTGCCCCATCTTGCGCAACAAATTGCGCATGGCCATGGTGACCTCGCCAAAATCAATGTCCACCGGGCACGGGCTTTCACACTTATGGCACACCGTGCAGTGGTCGGCCACGTCTTCAAATTCTTGCCAATGCCGCAGCGACACCCCACGGCGGGTTTGCTCTTCGTACAAAAACGCCTCAACCAGCAGCGAGGTCGCCAAAATTTTGTTGCGCGGGCTGTACAGCAAGTTGGCCCGTGGCACATGCGTGGCGCACACCGGTTTGCACTTGCCGCAACGCAGGCAGTCTTTGACACTGGCGGCAATGTCGCCAATGTCGGATTGCTGCATGATGAGTGACTCGTGGCCCATCAAACCAAAGCTGGGCGTGTAGGCTTGGCTTAGGTCAGCCGCATGCACGTCACCGCCATGCGCACCGCGCAGCAACTTGCCGCGATTGAAGTGGCCGTGCGGATCCACCCGTTGCTTGTACTGCGCAAAGGGCTGCAGCTCGTCATCGGACAAAAATTGCAGCTTGGTGATCCCAATGCCGTGCTCACCAGAGATCACACCGCCCAAGCCACGGGCCAGGGTCATGATGCGCGCCACCGCCTCGTGCGCGGTGTGCAGCATGGCGTAATCGTCGCTGTTAACCGGGATGTTGGTGTGCACGTTGCCGTCGCCGGCGTGCATGTGCAGCGCGATCCACACGCGCCCCTTGAGCACGCGTTGGTGGGTGGCGTCGATGTCGCTGGTTAACTTGGCAAATACCGCGCCCGTAAAGAGCTCGCGCAGCGGTGCGCGCAGTTGGGTTTTCCAGCTGGCGCGCAGGGTGTGGTTTTGCAGCGCCTCAAAGTAGGTGTCTATGCCACCCAACCAGCCAGCCCAAAGCTCACGCACTTGGGCAATGTGCTGCAGCGCTTGCTGCACCCGGTCGTCGAGCCAGGCGCTGTCAACGTCGCCGTCTTCGGCGTCACCTTGGCGCACCGGCAATTGCGGCTGTTGCAGGTAGGCGCGTAGTGCGTCGCACAGTGCCAGCTTGTTGCGCAGCGACAACTCGATGTTTAAGCGCTCAATGCCCAGGGTGTACTCCCCCATGCGCTCCAGGGGTATCACCACGTCTTCGTTGATTTTGAAGGCATTGGTGTGGCGACTGATGGCCGCGGTGCGTTTGCGATCAAGCCAAAACTTTTTGCGCGCCTCAGCGGTGACAGCAACAAAGCCTTCGCCGCTGCGCCCGTTGGCAATACGCACCACGTCAGAGGTGACGCGCGCCACGGCGTCGGCATCGTCGCCCGCGATGTCGCCCAGCAACACCATTTTGGGCAAACCGCCGCGCTTGGACTTGGTCACATAGCCCACGGCTTTTAGGTAGCGATCGTCAAGGTGTTCAAGCCCGGCCAGCATGACCCCGCTGGCGCCCTGTTCGTGTTGCAGGCGCTGTTTGATCTCAACAATACTGGGCACCGCGTCTTGTGGGTTGCCAAAAAACTCCATGCACACCGTGCGGGTGTGGCTGGGCATGCGGTGCACCACCCAGCGCGCGCTGGTGATCAAGCCGTCGCAGCCTTCTTTTTGTATGCCGGGCAGACCGCTTAAGAATTTGTCGGTGACGTCTTTGCCCAGACCTGCTTTGCGAAACGCCGAACCCGGAATGTCCAGCCGCTCTCTACGTTTTTCGGTTTTGCCATCGGCGGCGTAATAAGTGAGCTCAAACCGAGCCACGGCGGCGTCGTGAATCTTGCCAAGGTTGTGGTCCAGCCGCACCACCTCCAGCCACTCGGCCTGTGGTGTCACCATGCGCCATGAGGCCAGGTTGTCGAGCGCGGTCCCCCACAGCACGGCTTTTTTGCCGCCGGCGTTCATGGCGATGTTGCCGCCAATGCACGAGGCATCGGCCGATGTTGGGTCTACGGCAAACACAAAGCCGGCGCGCTCGGCTGCATCGGCCACGCGCTGGGTCACCACGCCGGCCTCGGTCCACACCGTGGGCACCGGCTCGCCAAGCCCGGGCAGCGCCACATGTTCAACCTCGGTCATGGCTTCGAGCTTTTCGGTGTTCAGCACCGCACTGCGCCACGTCAGTGGCACCGCGCCGCCGGTGTAGCCGGTGCCGCCGCCGCGCGGCACGATGGTTAGCCCAAGCTCCATGCAAGCGGCCACCAAAGCAGCGGTTTCGGTCTCGGAATCGGGGGTAAGCACCAGCAGCGGATAGGCCACGCGCCAATCGGTGGCGTCGGTGACGTGCGAGACGCGCGACAGCGGGTCAAACTTGACGTTGTCGCGCGCGGTGTGCCGCCTGAGTCGGCGCAAACAGCGTTGGCGCAAGGCCGCGACCTCAACAAAATACTGAGCAAAATCGTCAACCGCCTGCGCCACGCCCTGCAGCAGCTCCACCACCAAGGCGTCGCGCGAGGCGTCTTCGCTGGGGGTGCGGCGCTTGTGCACCTCGGCCAGTCGATGACGCAGGGCTTGCACCAACAGGTCGCGCCGCTTGCGGTTGTCGAGCAAATCGTCCTGCAAATAGGGGTTGCGCTGCACCACCCAGATGTCGCCCAAGATCTCATAAATCATGCGCGCCGAGTGCCCGGTGCGGCGCTCTTGGCGCAGCTGTGTCATCAACGCCCAGGCCCGATCCCCCAACAAGCGGCGCACGATGTCGGCGTCAGCCAACGAGGTGTAGTTGTAAGGGATTTCCCTAAGTCTGTCTTGGACAGCGGCGGGGGGATGCGTGGCGGCGAGGGGTAGTGGGGCGTTCATGTCGACCAAACTTGCGTGACGCCCATTATGACAACCCGCGAAAAACCCCAGGGCCAGCGCAAAGCCCGGCGCCTAGCGCGCCAGCCACCAGGCCAGCGTACCCTGCGCCACCACCAGCGCGGCGTATGTGGCCATCAACCCGTCGTGATCGCCCCACACCAAGCCCAGTATCGACACCACCCAGCCCACGCCCACCAGCCAGGCCAGCGCCCGCCAAGGACGCGCCACGCGCACCCGCCAGCGCAAAACCAGCCAAAGCAGCAAGGCCAGCCCCGCGCCGGGCCATAAGAAGTTGACCAGATGCCAAAAACCCGCCAAGATAGTCATGGTTGACACTCTTTCTGTCAACTAAAAGCGTCACATTTTATAATTTGCGTTATGACCGTTTGGGCCCTGGGCATCAACCACCACACCGCGCCGCTTGATTTGCGCAGCCGGTTTGCTTTTCCGCTGGACAAGCTGGGTGAGACGGTGCACGCCTTGCGCACCCGGCTCGACGGTGCGCCCGAGGCTGCGGTGCTGTCAACTTGCAACCGCACCGAGATTTACTGCGCGGCCCCCGATGACGCCTTGGCACCCACCATGCAATGGTTGGCTCAGGCTGGGGGCGTGGCGCCCGAGACCCTTACCCACCATGTCTACAGCCTGCAAAGTGAGCAGGCGGCGCGGCACGCGTTTCGAGTGGCCAGTGGGCTGGACAGCATGGTGTTGGGCGAGCCACAAATTTTGGGGCAAATGAAGGACGCGGTACGCGTGGCCCAAGAGTGCGGCACGCTTGGAGCAACGCTGAACCAAATGTTTCAGCGCTCGTTTGCCGTGGCCAAAGAGGTGCGCACCGCCACCGACATCGGGGCGCAATCGGTGAGCATGGCCGCCGCCGCGGTGCGATTGGCCAGCAATTTGTTTGAAGACCTGAGCCAAATTCGTGTGCTGCTGATTGGCGCGGGCGACATGATCAGCTTAACGGCCACACATTTTGCGGCGCGCAAGCCCAAGCAAATGGTGGTGGCCAACCGCACCGCCAGCCGCGGTCAGCGCTTGGCGGCGGAATTGGGCGGGGAATCCATGTCATTGGCCGAGTTGCCACTGCGGCTGCACGAATTCGACGCCGTGATCAGCTGCACCGCCAGCTTGCTGCCCATTGTTGGCTTGGGAGCGGTCGAGCGCGCCTTAAAAAAGCGCCGACGCAAGCCGATATTTATGGTTGACTTGGCGGTGCCGCGCGACATTGAACCCGAGGTGGCCGAACTGCAAGACGTCTACCTTTACACCGTGGATGATCTTGGGCACGTGGTGCAACACGCCAAAGACTCGCGCCAAGCGGCGGTGGTGCAAGCCGAGGCCATTGTGGACAACGGCGTGCGCCAGTTCATGCACTGGCTGCAACAGCGCCAAAGTGTGCCCCTGATTCAGCGGCTGCAAAGTCAAGCCCAGCAGTGGCAAGATGCCGAGCTGCAACGCGCGCGCCGGCGCTTAGCCAAAGGCGATAACCCCGATGAGGTGCTGCAGGCCATGGCACGGGGGCTGTCGCAAAAAATGCTGCACCCGGTGGTGAAGCGGCTGCAAACGCCTGAGCATCACGACCAAGCGGCGCAAGCCATTGGCGTTTTGTTTGGCCACACGCTAAGCGCCAACGACGCAACCGGCCCGTTGCCACCGGCTGAGCACGATTAGCGTGACACCGGCATTGCCGGGATTCGTACACTACCGGTTATGAAACCGTTTATGCTCGCCGCGCTGCAGCAACAACAGCAACGCTTAACCGAACTCGATGCCCAACTCAGCGCCCCCGACGTGGTGCAAGACCTGCAACGCTACCGTGCATTAAGCCAAGAGCATGCCGAACTGAGCGGCTTGATTGAGGTTTTTAACCGCTACCAAGCCGCCCAAGCGGACGCCACCCAGGCCCAAGAATGGCTTGCCGACCCCGAGCTAAAAGAGATGGCGGCCGAAGAGCTGGAGCGTGCCCAAGCCCAAAGCCAAGCGCTGGACGAGGAGTTGCAAAGCATGTTGTTGCCGCGCGACCCAGACGATGAACGCGCCGCGTTCATGGAGATTCGGGCCGGTACCGGGGGCGACGAAAGCGCGCTGTTTGCCGGCGACTTGCTGCGCATGTACACGCGTTACTGCGAAACCGTGGGGCTAGGCGTTGAGATCATGAGCGCCTCCGAAAGCGAACTGGGTGGCTACAAAGAGGTCACCCTGCACCTCACCGGTCATCAAGCGTACGGCAAGCTGCGCTTTGAGTCGGGTGGTCACCGGGTGCAGCGTGTGCCCGCCACCGAGGCCCAGGGCCGCATTCACACCAGCGCGTGCTCGGTGGTGGTGTTGCCCGAGGCCGACCCCGAGCAAGCGGTGGCCATCAACCCCGCCGACTTGCGTATTGACACCTACCGCGCCAGTGGCGCCGGTGGGCAGCACGTGAACAAAACCGACTCGGCGGTGCGCATCACCCACCTACCCACCGGCTTGGTGGCCGAATGCCAAGACGACCGAAGCCAACACCGCAACCGCGCCAAAGCCATGGCGGTGCTGGCCTCGCGCCTGCAAGAGCGCGAGCGGATGGAGCGCGAAGCGCGCGACAGCGCCACCCGGCGCAGCCTATTGAGCAGCGGCGACCGCAGCGATCGCATTCGCACCTACAACTACCCACAAGGCCGGGTCACCGATCACCGCATCAACCTGACCCTTTACAAACTGCCCATGATCATGGAAGGCGACATGCAAGACATCGTGCACGCCCTGCAGGTGGCGCGCGGCACCGAACTGTTGGCCGAGCTCGAACAGCGCGTTGGCGTATGACCCACCCGCCCAGCGTGGCGCAGGCGCTGCAGGGGCTGCACGCGCAGGGCTTGAGTAGCCTAACGGCGCAACGCTTGCTGCTGCGCGCCCTTGATCAACCGCTGCAAGCACGGGCGTGGCTGCTAAGCCATGACCACCATGTGTTGCCAACCCACCAGTGGCTGGCGGTGCAGGCCATGGCCGCGCGCGTGGCGCAGGGCGAGCCCCTGGCCTATGTGTTGGGTGAGGCCGGATTTTGGGATTTAACCCTGCGCGTCACAAACGCCGTGCTGATTCCACGCCCCGACACCGAAACCCTGGCCGAATGGGCACTGGAACTGTGCCCGGGCAACCTCGCCATGCAGGTGGCCGACTTGGGCACAGGCAGCGGTGCGCTGGCACTGACGCTGGCCCAGCAGCGGCCACAGGCGCAGGTGTGGGCGGTGGAGCGCAGCCCAGCGGCCATGGCCGTGGCGCAATTCAACGCCAACGCGTTGGGCTTGACCGCGCGCTGGGCCTTGGGCCACTGGTGGGACGCGCTGCCCGACACCCTGCGGTTGGACCTGGTGGTGAGCAACCCACCTTACATTGCCCAAGGCGACAGCCATTTGGCGGCGCTGAGCGCCGAACCCACCACGGCGCTGGTGGCGGGACACGATGGGCTGGACGACATACGCCGCATCGTTGCCGGCGCCACGCCACGGTTGCGTGCTGGCGCTTGGCTGCTGCTTGAACACGGCCACGATCAGGCGCAGGCGGTGGCCACCCTGCTGCAGGCACACGGTTTCACCACGGTCACCACCCGACACGACATGGCGGGGCGACCCCGCTGCACCGGTGCCCAATCACCGGGCTGAGCCGATCCCGCACGCGTCACGCGTGCTTACCCCAAGCCGCCCACAACATTGGATAATGGCTTCATGCACGGCCCAAAAGGGCGGCGCCACAGCCCACCGGGGCAATCATTGGAGAGAGCACCATGCAAGACGTTCAGCAACAAATCAACGACTTGGTTACACAACACGAGGTGGTGTTGTTTATGAAGGGCACGGCGGCGTTTCCGATGTGTGGCTTTTCGGGGCGGGCCATTCAAATTCTCAAGGCTTGCGGCGTCGACACCAAAGCCCTGAAAACGGTGAATGTGTTAGAGGACGAAGGCATACGCCAAGGCATCAAAGACTTCAGCCAGTGGCCCACGATTCCGCAGCTCTATGTGCGCGGGCAGTTTGTCGGCGGCTCGGATATCTTGATGGAAATGTACGAAGACGGCGAACTGCAGCAGCTGTTGGCCGCGCCCGCTCAATAGGCGGCGGCCATTGTGAACCGCGGCCGCTAGGCCGGGGTTTTGGCGGCGCCAATCGCCTGGGTTAACCAGGCGCTGGCTTGCGACAAGGGCAAGCGTTGCGACGCACCGCTGCGTCGCGCTTGGTATTCCACCTCCCCCTCGGCCAGCGCGCGATCGCCCACCGTGACCCGGTGCGGCACGCCAATGAGCTCCCAATCGGCAAACATCGCACCCGGGCGCTCGCCTCGGTCATCAAGCAGCGCATCGACACCGGCGGCCAACAACTCGTCAAGCAAACGATGGGCGGCATCGCGCACCGCCTCGGAGCGGTCCATGCCAATGGGGCAAATCACCACCTCAAACGGGGCAATGGCCTCGGGCCAGATCATGCCTTTGTCGTCATGGTTTTGTTCAATGGCGGCGGCTGGCAAGCGCGTGACACCAATGCCGTAACACCCCATTTCAAATGGTTTGGGCTTGCCGTCTTCGTCTAAAAACGTGGCGTTCATGGCGGTGGCGTATTTGGTTCCCAAATAAAAGATGTGGCCCACCTCAATGCCACGCTCGATACGCAGCGGGCCACGCCCGTCGGGCGACTCATCGCCCTCCACCACGTTGCGCAAGTCGGCCACATGCGCCGGCTCGGGCAGATCACGCCCCCAATTCACGCCGCACAAGTGGGTATCGACGCGATTCGCACCACACACCCAGTCGGCCATCACCGCCACCTCACGGTCGGCCACCACCTGCACCGGCTGCCGCAATCCAATCGGCCCTAAATAGCCAGGCTTGCAACCAAAGTGCTGCTCAATTTCCGCCACGCTGGCAAAGCGCCAACCTGCCTCAAAGCCAGCCAGTTTGCCTACCTTGACTTCGTTTAAGTCGTGATCACCGCGCAGCAGCACCAACCACACCGTGGCCTCACCCCCTTCGCTGGGGTCGGTGGCCAACACCAAGCTCTTGACGGTACGCGACAGTGGCAAGTCCAGCTGTTTGGCCACCGCCGCGCAGGTGCTGTTGCCCGGTGTGTCAACCTCGGCCATGGCTTGCTGTGGCGCGGGGCGGGTGACGGCGGGTGCGGCGGCCTGCGCCTTTTCCATGTTGGCGGCGTAATCGCTGTTGGGGCAATACACAATGGCGTCTTCGCCGGTGGCGGCGATGACTTGAAACTCTTCGCTTAAATCACCGCCAATGGCGCCACTGTCGGCCGATACAGCGCGGTAACGCAGCCCAAACCGATCAAAAATCGCGCGGTAGGCTTGCGCCATGGCGGCGTAGCTTTGCTGCGCGGCGGCCGCGTCTCGGTCAAAGCTGTAGGCGTCTTTCATCACAAACTCTCGCCCGCGCATCAAACCAAAGCGAGGACGCCGCTCGTCTCGAAACTTGGATTGAATTTGATACAAGTTTTTGGGCAGCTGCCGGTAGCTGCGCAGCTCTTGGCGCGCGATATCGGTGACCACCTCTTCGCTGGTGGGCTGGATCACAAAGTCACGACCGTGGCGATCTTGCAGGCGCAACAGTTCCGGACCCATTTTTTGGAAACGCCCGGTTTCTTGCCACAGTTCCGCTGGCTGCACAACCGGCATGGAAAGCTCAATGGCACCGGCGCGGTTCATTTCTTGTCGCACAATCGCGGCCACCTTTTGCACCACACGCCAACCCATGGGCATGAAGGTGTAAATGCCCGAACCCAGCCGTTTGATCATGCCCGCACGCAACATCAGCCGATGGCTGACCACCTCGGCGTCGGCCGGCGCCTCTTTGAGTGTGGAGATAAGAAACTGGCTGGCTTTCATGGATGGGCTTGCCTTGGGAGTCGACCTGCACGCACGGCACTTGCGGTGCATAATCGGTGCAACGAAAAAAACAAAGTTGAATTATGCTTGACCGAGATGGCTTTAGGCCTAACGTCGGCATCATCCTGCTCAACCAGAAGAATCAAGTTTTCTGGGGTAAGCGTATCCGCAGCACCTCTTGGCAGTTCCCCCAAGGGGGCATAGACCGCGGCGAAACGCCTGAGCAGGCGATGTATCGCGAGCTCCACGAAGAGCTCGGGCTGCGACCGGCGCACGTCAGCCTTGTTGGGCGCACCCGCGACTGGTTGCGCTACGAGGTGCCGGATCGGTTTATCCGACGCGACGCGCGCGGGCATTACCGTGGTCAAAAACAGATTTGGTTTTTGCTGCGCCTGGTTGGTCATGATTGGGACCTCAACCTACGCGCCACCAACCACCCTGAATTCGATGCTTGGCGCTGGAACGACTACTGGGTGCCGTTGGATGTGGTGATCGAATTCAAGCGTGGTGTGTATCAAAAAGCCTTGGCCGAGTTGTCGCGTTTTGTTGAGGGGGCCAACGGTCGGGGGCGTACGCCGCGTGCTGCTTCCTCCCCAGGCTTGGGTGAACGCCGGGTACGGGCCCCTTTTATGATTCAACACCGTGTGGAGCTGCCGCCAGGCGCCAGCTTCGATCCCGACCCCAACCGGCGTTAA
>Ga0181588_10002721_pt1 | contig 15148 bp, 12 predicted proteins | sample 071ome_26_FD_148607 | JGI IMG/M metagenome (GOLD analysis project Ga0181588, IMG submission 148607) | Coastal salt marsh microbial communities from the Groves Creek Marsh, Skidaway Island, Georgia - 071409BT metaG (spades assembly) | ecosystem: Environmental > Aquatic > Marine > Intertidal zone...
CTACAGCGAAGAATCCATTAACCAAGAAACGAAGGGATGGCGGAGAAGGAGGGATTCGAACCCTCGATACGCTATTAACGTATACTCCCTTAGCAGGGGAGCGCCTTCAGCCACTCGGCCACTTCTCCTAATTCTCTTTGTTTCTTGCTATTAACCTCGATCCTGTGGCGCTCCCGGGTCGCGTGTTACTCGATGCGTTGCACCTCGCCCTTCGGGTCGCCGTCGTACCTCCGGCGCTCTCTAGCAGTTTTACACTGCTCGGTCAGCCACTCGGCCGCTTCTCCCAATTTGCTAAATCCTATTCCTCAGCAACGTCCTCGGACGCGGCTTCTTCGATGCGATCCAAGATTTCCTCACGGTGTACAGCGACCTCTTTGGGTGCTTTGACACCAATGCGTACCTGATTACCTTTGACACCTAACACCGTGATCGTGACCTCGTCACCAATCATGAGTGATTCACCTACTCGTCGTGTCAAAATCAGCATGACTCACATCCTTGTATGCTGGTTCGGCTCTATGCGGCCGATTCGCGACGCCCGACAAAAGCGCGGACTCAGGACTCGACTGTATCAAGCCCGAACGCAGAATGCAGGCTCCGCACCGCCAGTTCAAGATATTTTTCCTCGATGATCACCGAGATCTTAATCTCGGATGTGCTGATCATCTGTATGTTCACACCCACATCCGCCAAGGCCTTAAACATGGTGGCCGCGACTCCCGAGTGAGAGCGCATACCCACACCCACCACCGACACTTTCGCAATGTGGTCATCGGTCAGCACTTCACCTGCACCCAGCTCAGCGACTACCGGCGCAAGGACCCCCGCGGCCTTATCCATATCGCTACGCGCGACGGTAAAGGTGAAATCGGTTTTATTCTCTCCACGGCTATTCTGAAGAATCACGTCAACCTCAATATTCGCCTCACCCACCGGACCCAAAATCCGGTAAGCCATACCGGGGTTGTCTGGCACACCAATGACGGTCAACTTGGCTTCATCTCGATTGAAGGCGATACCCGCGATAACAGGCGCTTCCATGGAGGCTTCCTCCTCAGTGGTTATCAGTGTTCCTGGACCCTCACCGAAACTGCTAAGGACTCTCAGTGGAACCTTGTATTTGCCGGCAAATTCGACCGAGCGTATTTGCAGTACCTTGGACCCCATGCTCGACATCTCCAGCATTTCCTCGAAGGTAATTTGGTCCAGACGTTTCGCGCCGTCGACCATTCTGGGGTCGGTGGTATAAACGCCGTCAACATCGGTATAAATTTGGCACTCATCTGCCTTGAGCGCGGCCGCCAAGGCGACAGCGGTAGTATCTGAACCGCCACGACCCAAGGTAGTCACGTTCCCCTGGACATCGACCCCTTGAAAGCCTGCCACCACGGGCACGCCTCCTGCTTCAAGCTCGGCCTTGAGTGTATCGAGCTGAATATCCTGAATACGGGCCTTGTTGTGAGCACTGTCGGTGAGAATGCCGACCTGATTACCGCTAAAGGATCGCGCCCGCACGGAACGTTCGCTGAGGGCCATACTGAGTAAAGCTGTGGTCACCTTCTCGCCGGTGCTGAGCAGCGCATCGAGTTCACGTGGCGTGGGGTTTTCTTGAATCTCGCGTGCTAACCCCAGCAACCGATTGGTTTCTCCTGACATGGCGGAAACAACGACGACCACGTCGTGGCCCTCGCTTTTGAAGCGAGCCACTCTGTCAGCAACGGCTCCGATGCGCTCGACCGAGCCCACCGAGGTGCCGCCGTATTTCTGGACGATAAGCGCCATAAAATCAGGGGCAATACGGGAGGGCGCGTATTAAACACGATTCATCGCCCGCTGAGAACCATCTCAGGCCGTAGATAGTGCGCAAGGCTATCGCCAGTAGCGGGCCGCAGGCGGATCCTCTAGGCTAGGGTCAATTTGAATAGAAACAGTTTTTGACATGACCCGCTGTGACCCGCTTTACAATGACTGGCTCCATCAGCAGTTGCGTGTGCAACCCGATCACCTCGCGGTTTATGACCTGACCGCCGATCGCGAATTTACCTGGCGGCAACTGAACCAGCGTGTCGACAACGTTGCCCAGTGCCTGCTCGGCGGCGGCGTCAGCGCCGGAGATCGGGTCGCCTACTTGGGCCTCAACAGCTCAGATGTACTGGAAATTTTCTTTGCGTCAGTGCGGATTGGTGCCGTCTATGTGCCGCTCAACTTTCGCCTTACCGCACCGGAGCTGAGCTTTATCATCGGCGACTGCACGCCGACAGCAATTTTTTACGATCGGGAATTTCAATCCGTCATTAAAGCTATCGATGCTGCTGTCATGCCAGCGATGACGATAGAGTCTGCGCTCGATGGCAGCGACAGCGATTACGAATTACGCCTAGCTGCCGATGCAGCCCCGGCAACGGTTGCACCCGCCGATGGCGATACATTGTCCATGATCATGTATTCCTCGGGCACGACCGGCAAACCCAAGGGCGTGATGTATACCCGCAGGATGATGCTGGCATCGGCGCTGAACCTGCTACAGCCCAGTGAAGCAAGCCCGGATAGTCGTGTACTCAACGTAATGCCGCTTTTCCACATTGGCGGCATGCAGTTCGTACTCATGGCAGTGAAGTGCGGTATCGCCCACATCATGATGCGCGGTTTCGACCCCGGCGCGATGCTTTCTGCGATCGACAACCCCAATCTCGCCATCACCAATATCGGCGGCGTGCCTGCGATGTGGGGCGCGATGTCCCTGATGCCCAATATCGATGAGATTGACCTCAGCCGCATTCGGGTCGCGGCCACCGGAGCGGAATCCGTGCCAGAGCCCATGCTGAAGGAATGGCAGCAGCGCGGCATTTTGCTGCAGGAGGTTTACGGCATGACCGAGACCTCGGGCGTGGTCTGTATGGCTCAAAAAGCCGACCTGCCGGAGCACATGGGCTTTGCGGGGCGCGCGCTCCCCTACGGTGACGTTAAGGTCATGAAATCCGAAACCGAGGAAGCGGCCGCCGGCGAACTGGGCGAGATCTGGATGCGCGGTGCGTCAGTGACCCCTGGCTATTGGAATCGCCCCGACGCCACCGCCGATGCATTCGTCGGTGACTGGCTAAAATCCGGCGATATCGGCCGCAGGGATGAGACCGGTCGACTGTCGGTCGAGGACCGCATCAAGGATATGTATATATCGGGCGGGGAAAACGTGTATCCCGCCGAGATCGAATCCGTACTGATGGCGCATGAAGATATCCGCGAAGTCGCCATCATTGGCGTTGCGGACCCAAAATGGGGAGAGGTGGGATGCGCGATCGTCGCTACCGTCAGCGGCGAACCAATAAGTCTGGACGCGATTCATCACGTCTGCGATGGCAATCTCGCCCGTTTTAAGTGGCCGCGGCATGTCGCACACACCGAAGCACTGCCTCGCAACAGCACCGGCAAGGTGCAAAAGTTCTTACTCAGGCAGCAATACACCTAGCACGCGGATTTTCCCCGAGGCTTATTTCAGCTGCTCGCCCACCCAAGCGGGAAAAGCGGCAAGCACGCCGGGTAACGCCGCGACATCCGAACCGCCACCCTGCGCCATATCCGCGCGCCCCCCTCCTTTACCGCCCAACTGCCCGGCAAAATGTTTGATCACGTCGCCAGCCCTCATGCGATCGGTGGTGTCGGAGGTAACGCCTGCGACCAGTGCAATCTTGCCCTCTTCTACCGCTGCGAGGAGGATAACCCCGGTACCTAATTTATTTTTGCACTGATCCAGGGTATCTCTCAGTGTTGCGGCGGTCGCACCCTCAACCTGCGCCGCCAAGACTTTAATGCCGTCGACCTCGACGGCGTCTCGAGTCAGATCTCCCCCTGAGGAGGTCGCCAGCTTCTGCCGCAGTCTCGCCGACTCTTTTTCCAGATCACGCACCTCTGCGCGCAACGCATCAACCTTACTCACCACAGTATCAGGAGATGCTTTAAGCGCGCCGCAGACCGCCTGCATATCACTCGCCAGCGCGGCAACATGGGCGAGCGCCGCCTCTCCCGTCATCGCCTCAATACGACGCACGCCACTGGCAACACCGGACTCTGCGGTAATCCAAAATAAGCCGATATCACCCGTTCGCGAGACGTGCGTGCCGCCACAGAGCTCCACAGAGAAACGATCGGTACCCATAGTGAGAACCCGAACTTCATCACCGTACTTCTCTCCAAACAGTGCGGTAGCGCCCGCCTCGATCGCGGCGTCCATCCCCATAATTTCGGTAGAGACCCCCGCATTTGCGCGGATCTGTTCGTTAACCACGGCGGTAATGGCGGCAAGCGATGACTTGGAAACACCCTCCCCGTGGGAAAAATCGAATCGCAATCGCTGAGAATCGACCAGAGATCCCTTCTGGAGAACGTGATCCCCCAGCTCCCGACGCAGTGCCTCGTGCAGCAAATGGGTCGCCGAATGATTGAGTCGCGTGCGGTTACGCACACCGGCATCGATCTGTGCCTGCACCCGATCACCGACGTTGAGCGCGCCCGCCGTCATCACCACATGATGCAAATGGTGCCCCTGAGCCTTGGTGGTATCCGAGACATCAGCGGCATTATCGCCCGCCAATAAGCGCCCACAGTCCCCCACCTGGCCGCCACTCTCACCATAAAACGGCGTCTGGTCGAGGATCACGACGCCGCTCTCAGCAGCACCGATGCAATCAACCGCAACCCCGTCAACCAGGATTGCGACCACCGTGCCCTCTGCGATATCGGCTTCATAACCGAGAAACTGGGTCTCGCCGGGCACATTCAGGCTCTGGCTATAGTCGACTTTAAAACCGGCATGCTCCTGTGATCGCTGCCGTTGCTCCGCCATAGCGGCGTCATATCCATCAAGATCGAGACTCAGCCCTCGCTCCCGCGCAATATCGTTAGTGAGATCCACGGGAAAGCCATAAGTATCGTAAAGCTTGAAGATGACCGCGCCGGGAATCAGGTCATCCGTAATATCTCGCAACGCGTCCTCAAGGATCGCCATGCCGTTATCGAGTGTGCGCGCAAACTGCTCTTCTTCACCGGCCAAGGCCGATGTGATCGCAGCCTGCTGCTCAACAAGCTGGGGATAGGCGTCGCCCATCTGCGCCACCAATTCAGGGACCAGCGCCGCAAAAAAAGCCTCTTCAGCCCCCAGCTTGTTTCCGTGACGAATCGCGCGACGAATGATACGGCGCAAAACGTAACCGCGCCCCTCGTTCCCTGGTAATACGCCATCCGCCACCAAAAAGGCGCTCGAGCGGAGGTGGTCGGCAATCACTCGCAGAGATTTGTCGTTGGCATCGTCGACCTTCAGTTGTGATGCCACCGCGGCGATCAAGTGGGTGAACAAGTCGATTTCGTAGTTCGAGTGGACATGCTGCAGCACGGCGGCGATACGCTCGAGACCCATGCCGGTATCGACCGAGGGGGCAGGGAGCGAATGGAGCTCGCCACTCGTATCCCGGTTGTACTGCATAAAGACAAGATTCCAGATTTCGATATAGCGATCCAGGTCATCGTCTGCGCTACCCGGGGGGCCACCCGGGACATCGGGCCCGTGGTCGTAAAAAACCTCTGAGCAGGGTCCACACGGTCCTGTGTCACCCATCTGCCAGAAGTTGTCTTCATCCAGCCGCGACAGTCGATCGGGGTCGACGCCTATTTCTTCGACCCAGATACGCGCCGCTTCGTCATCGGAAATATGAACCGTCACCCACAGCCGCTCCTTGGGCAGCTGCAGCGTTTCGGTCAGAAACTCCCATGCAAACTGAATCGCCTCGCGCTTGAAATAATCGCCAAAACTGAAGTTGCCGAGCATCTCGAAAAAAGTATGGTGACGCGCGGTGTACCCGACATTCTCCAGGTCATTGTGTTTGCCACCCGCGCGCACGCATTTCTGTGCGGTAACCGCGCGCTGATAGGGGCGCTGCTCCAGACCCAGAAACGCCTCCTTGAACTGGTTCATCCCGGCATTGGTAAACAACAGCGTCGGATCATCCGCGGGGACCAGCGAACTTGAGGCAACTCGAGTATGGCCCTTCTCCTCAAAGTAACTGAGGAATGCTTCGCGAATATCCGCCGTTTTCATGGAGTGTTCTCAGATTAGTAGGGTTAAAGCCAGGTGTTGCTCACCGCAAACCTGATGCCAGCGTTGCTTCATCTAGCTCACGCCCGGCCAAAATATGTAAATGAAGATGGAAAACCGTCTGGCCACCACCCTCACCATTATTAATGATGAGACGGAAGGCTTCTCCGACACCCAGATCTTCCGCGACCTTGCCGGCGACGATCAACAAATGTCCGAGCAACACTTGGTCCTCGGGGTCGGCATCCACCAGTCGGGGAATGGGTTTACGCGGAATCACGAGCACATGGGTCGGCGCTTGCGGATTGATATCTCGGATCACCACACAATGGTCATCTTCATATAAAAAATCTGTCGGGATTTCGCCACGCGTGATTTTGCCAAAAATGGTGTCCGTCATCGCGCCGACTCAGCCCAGCTTTTCATCGGTGGTCATCGCGCGCGCCTCTTCTTCGAGCATCACGGGTATGCCGTCGCGCACGGGGTAGGCAAGACCACTCGCTTTGCAGAGCAGCTCCTGCTTCTCCTCGTCGTAGACCAATGGCGCCTTGCTCACCGGGCACACGAGGATACTGAGTAATTTGGGGTCCAGCACACCGGAATCCTCTGACCAAAACGCGCAGTATAAGCCCTCGGACGGTTGAGGGCACCGCTCAATCAGGCATCGACGGCACGAGCAGCTGTGGATCAATACGCTCGTTGAACCAGCTGATACGCCAATCTAGATGGGGTCCCGTCGCGCGCCCCGTCGCCCCAACCGCGCCGATCAGGTCACCCGCATCCAGCTCATCGCCCACTGAAACCGCAACCTGACTCAGGTGCAAGAATGAAGACGACAAACCATAACCGTGATCAACGATGACAGTACCACCGGAATAAAATAGATCTGGCTCAGCCAGTGTTACCTCACCAGACGCGGGAGCGGTCACGGGCGTTCCCTCGGGGCGCGCAACATCGATGCCGTAGTGTGGTGTCCCGGGCGTACCGTTGTAGATGCGTTGGCTTCCATAAACGCCGCTGATGCGCCCGGTGACGGGCCAAACAAACCCCTGCTGAACCGCGACGAGTCCATCGGTGCGCGCGAGACGTCGTGCTTTAGCAGCACGCACCTTCTCTCGCTCGACGCGAATTCGTTCGAGATGCTCGTCGCTCGGCGTCACTGTCTGTTGCGGCACGCCGGTAACGTCCTGTAACGGATAATCTCGCTGCTCGACGGTGATGACTTGCTCGCAGGTGGCCGCTCCGGTGACCGTCAGTTGAACTGCGGCGGGGGCGTCCCGACCCAAGCCCAATAAAAATTGACCATCCGTTTGCAGTGGCACGGCTCGACCCGCCAACATCACACGCGAGTCCGGGTCGATCTGGCCCCATAGCACCCCACCCTGTATCGCATTACCGTGCAGCGTGACACAAGGATTGCCCCAGGCAGGTATCGACCCCGCGTGTATCGCCAGCGCCAGCGCCAGCGCCAGTGCGGCCGCGCAATACCTGTGAATCGTTGCTGCTGCAAAACGCTGGCGCACGAATGACCTTCCATCTGGATCTTTGATCACGACCTTAATGGGACTCCTTGCCCGCGACAATCCCCCCCCCAAGTCACGTATGCACGGGGACGACTGCTGCGGCAATTCGCTCTACACTCAAGTCATGGGACGCTATCGACCACCCCGTGAAACCGGCTCTCCTTACATTACGCCAGAGGGCGAAGCCGCATTGCGGGCAGAGCTGCATGCGCTTTGGAAAGTCGAACGCCCCGAAGTGACACAGGCTGTGAGTGCCGCTGCCGCCAACGGTGATCGATCAGAAAACGGGGACTACATTTACGGCAAGAAACGCCTGCGCGAGATCGATTCTCGGGTACGATTTTTGCGCAAGCGGTTAGATGCTCTGCAGGTGGTCGCTGGGCCACTTGGGGATACCAACAAAGTGTGGTTCGGCGCCTGGGCGACGGTGGAGGACGACGCGGGTGAGATCAGTCAGTGGCAGATCGTAGGGCCAGATGAATTTGATCTCAGCTCGGGGAAAATCTCCTGCGACTCGCCACTGGCTCGAGGCTTATTAGGTAAAACGATTGACGCGGAGATCGAGCTGGAGACCCCGGCGGGCGTCACGCGCTACACAGTGATCGACATCACTTATCAGCCCCCAAACTAATCCCCCAAGCGGAAGGCGGCCGAATACGCCCAAGCCGGTTATCAGAAAATATATTCAATCCCGACCAGCGCGGTGAGCGGCTTGTTCGGACGCGCACCGTCGGGCTGGCGCGAGACGATGGCTCGCTTGTCCAGCGCGTTCTCAAGCTTGGCGAATGCGGACAAACGATCTGACACCGCATAGCGGGCGCCGAGGTCAACACTGAAAAAGCGGTCGGTTTGCGCATAGGGCGACGCGCTGCGATTACAGCCCATCTCAACACACATACTATCGGTGTATTTCACCACGGCATAACTATCCCAGCGCGCACCAATTTCGGCACCGACCCTCATGCTGAAAGTGTGCTCGGGCACCGACGCAAGAGTATCGCCATGGCGAATGTCCTCGTCGAGGGTACCGCCGCGCGCCTCGGCTTTTGAAAACGTATAAGCCAACGACACAGGCCATGTCACATGCGCGGTTTCAAATACCCGCCCAGCCTGAACTTCGATGCCGGCAACGATTGCCTCGCCGGTAATAAAGGTGCCGCTGGTAGCGCCGTTGGAGCAGGGATAGGCGTTGGAGCAGCTCTCGCCTTTATTAGAAAAATCGCTGTAGAAACCGATCACCTCGGCGAATACAGCGCCCTCATACCGCGCCCCAAGCTCGTAATTGATACTGGTCTCGGGCTTCTCCCAGGACTTGGCACCGCCGCCGAGCGGTGAAAAGCCACGGTGTACGCCCGCCAATACCGACCACTGATCATCGATCTGATAGAGCGCTGCCACGCCGGGAAGCCAGATGGAGATATCGTTGTCGGCGGTCGCGGCGATCGTTGTCCTTGCCTCATCAGCGAATCGCTGCTCGGCAGTCTCGACGCGCTCGTGTCTGAGCGCCAGATCCACTCTCAGAGCGTCCGTCACCTGCCAGGCATCGGTCACCCACAGCGCGACGGCCTCGGCCGTCTGCAAACGGTTGTCGCTCGCCTTGGGCGCGAGCACTTCGGTCATAAGCATCACACCATCAATTTGGTCGTAACGCTCGGTAGGCTGAAAACGGTCGACTTCGTCTTCGTGGTAACGCGCTCCCATGGCAATCGCATGCGCTGCCCACTGCCAGTCGAGATTCGTTTGAATACCCTCGGAGACATAGCGGCGATTGTTGTGCTTGTAGGACAACCCAAAAATGTCGCCCTCTCCATCGAGAATCGCTTGCGCTTCTGCATCGCCAGCATTCGCCGCTGCAACCAGATTGCCGCCACCCGACAACTTGAACCAGTCCCGGTGAAATTCATTCCGATATACGGTCGTATTCAGCGAGGCCGCCGCCGACAGCTGCCATTCCCAGCCGACATAGAGCGCTTTGTGGTCATTACTCATTTTGTCGGGTGCAGACAGGCCGTAACGGCGATCTGGATCGCGGGCAAAGTCAGCGTCAGTGAGGCCCAAATAGGTCTCGTCCGACGTTTCATCGGAATACTGGGCCTTCAGGCTCAGCGCGTGCCGCGCCCCTTGCCAAGAAAGTTTGGCGACGTAGTCTTCGATTTGGTAGCCGGTGTTCTGATCGGAGCGATCAATCGTTTTAAAGCCTTCGTTATAACGCTGGGCGGTCTCAATACTGAACCCCACCTGTCCAAGTTGCCCGCCATAACTTGCGAGCATATCGGTTTGATGATCCTGACCATAAACCAACTGCACCCGCCCCTCCGCTTCGGCGGGCTGTCGGGTTGATACCAAGTTAACGACGCCACCGGTTGTTTGCGGGCCGTAGCGCAACTGCGAGGCGCCCTTCAGCACTTCGACCGCCTGCATCCGGGCCAAAGTCGGGAAATAATAGGCCTCGGGCGCGGCGTATGGCGCCGGAGCAATCAGCACGCCGTCTTCCATTAACGTGATCTTGGCCGACCGCTCGGAGGTCGCGCCACGGATACCGATGTTGGGCCGCAAACCGTAACCATCCTCTTCGCGGATGTAGGTCCCGGGGATCGTTTTGAGCAATTGATTGATATCGGTGGCAAGCTCGTCGCGTATTTGAAGCGGTTCGATCAAAGCACCTGAACCGGCAATCTCTCGTGCCGCCTCGCGCGACCCGATAATAGTCACTTCTTCCAGCGCACTCTGTGGGCCACCAAGAGCCCACACGACATCGCTCAAAAAGAGCGCAGCACCCGTCATCAGCACACTGCTGACGGCCGTTCTGCGGGGGGAATACTGCGGTGACCTCGACAAGAGCACTATCTCGCCTCGCTATGGGACGAGAATAGTAATGCGAATTATTCTCATGCGCAATACTAACGAGAACGATTATCGTTTGATTAATATGATCGTAAAATCAGGGGCTTATTGATCGGTCGGGTCACTTAAACCCGCCTCAACCCCACTGAAAAGCACGGCAAATCAATAAATCCAGCGCGTTCAACCCGCTCGAGGCCCACTTATTGCGCCGCTATGTTCCAGGTTTGGCTGCCATGTCCAGGGCCTGGCATCACCCCGCCATGCCTGCCCTGCCACGATGCCCCCATCCCGGCGCTAACGAGAGTAGACCAACCTACCGTCTGAGAAGGTGTGATCGACCCTGATCTTGTGGATTTCATAGGGGTCACTGGCGTACGGGTCACGCTCGAGTACCACGATGTCTGCCAACTTGCCGACCTCCAGGGTGCCGATGTCTTGTTCCAGACGCAGCTGCCACGCCGCGTCAGACGTGTGCGCTCTGATCGCCTGATCAATACTCAGTCGCTCGGCAATTCTAGCTTGCACAGGGACCGCCGGATTGCCGGCCTGCTGACGAGTCACTGCCATCTCTATATTGAACATGGGGTTCAATGCATCCTTCCCTATCCAGCTTACCGGGTAATCACTCCCCAAGGTGACGCGACCCCCGTGCCTCAGAATCGACGCCAGTGGATACATCTGTTGGAAGCGGTCCTCTCCCAAATAATTAAGTGCGATGTCGTCATAGTAAAACCACGTCGGCGTCGTTTGAGCGACCGCTCCCAGTTCGGCAAAGCGGGGCACGTCCGCCGCGCTGACAATTTCAATATGACAAATGGTGGATCGGGTATCGCTTTGTGGGTAGATCTCCTGCGCTCGCTCAATGGCATCCAGCGCAGCTCGCACTGCCCCGTCACCGATGGCATGCAAGTGAAGATCAACATTCACCTCATGCGCAGCAGCGACCGCGTCGAACATTGCGGGGTTCGGTAGCAGCGGTTTGGGCTCGTGGCCCTCGGGCACGATGTAGGGCTCCAGCATGACCGCGGTCTTGGCCTCCACCGTGCCGTCGAGCGAGAGCTTGAGCGTAGACACCGTAAAGAGCGGATGCTGGTAGCGCTCGTGTAACGCTGCCAGCTCGGTCAACGCGTCGGTCAGCTGCTCCGGCTGATTCACATAGAGCGATGCCACCATTCGCAACGGTAATTCGCCTGATTCCGCGAGCGAGAGTGCCAGAGCGCGACCCATTTCTTGCGTATCGATCATTCCCGCATCAAATGCGGCGGTCAGACCTACCGCCGACATCTCGGCAAAAAAGTCTGGCGCGGCGAGCGCCAACGCTGCATCACTGACCAATCCCAGTGCGTCACTGACTGGATCGATCGCCGCCCCCTCGACCAACCATCCCGTTGGCGCACCCGTCTCATCGCGTTGAAAGAAATGCGCGCCGGGCACCGGGTCAGGCGTCTCCCGCGTGATTCCCGCAAGCTCCAATGCCCGTGTATTCGCCCAAGCTGTATGGCCGCCCTCGTCGATCATCAGTGCCGGCCGATCGGGGACCACAGCATCGAGCTCGGCAGCTGTCGGGCCACCCACGCCGAATGCAGGCGCCAGAAACCCGGAGCCGATCACGGGGTTTTGGTAAGGGTGCGTCCGCGCATGCTCTGCGATCGACTCCAGCACTTCCTCGGCACTCTGATACGGACTCAACATGACTCCGTTTACTAGCGGCAGCGTGTCCATACTGTGGATATGCGTATCGATAAAACCGGGGAAAACCGTACGGCCCTCTAACTCCATCACCTGTGTGTCGTTGCCAATGTGAGCGATAGCAGCCTCGGTATCTCCCATCCAGACAATGCGGTTATCGGCAATGGCGATCGCAGAGAAGTGGGACGCCACGTCATCCATGGAATAGATCGTGCCGCCGCGCAACACCCAGTCGGCATCCGCGCACGCAGCACCGCTAATGAGCAACGCAGCTCCGCTGCACCACGCTCTGAATATCCGTTGGTAATGACCCGCTCTGTTCATGGTGTCCTCCCCCGTTATGCCCCACATGCTAAGACGGCCGAGCGTCCAACACGAACTATATGTTCATTCCTTTTGTGCACAAATGTCCGTACTATTTGCGGCCACCTGCAACAGCACCCTCGGGAGTCAATTATGTCTGGATCGCGACCATTGGAAGGCCTTCGGGTCGTGGAATTGGGTCAGTTACTGGCAGGCCCATTCGCCGGTACGGTGCTGGGCTACTTTGGTGCCGAGGTCATCAAGGTCGAACCACCCACCGGTGACCCTATCCGTCAGTGGCGTGAGGTCCGCAATGGCATGTCGCTCTGGTATCACTCGCTGGCGCGCAATAAAAAAAGCGTCACGCTGGATCTCAAATCCGATCGTGGTCGCGAATTGGCGTTTGACTTGCTCACCAAGGCAGACGTTGTGGTTGAAAATTTCCGACCCGGCGCGATGGAGAGCTGGGGGCTGGGTCCCGAGCAAGTCAAAGCAAAGAACCCAGGCATTATCTACGCGCGCATTTCAGGTTACGGCCAGACGGGCCCGTTCTCCGAGAAGCCCGGCTACGCTTCGGTAACAGAGGGCTATGGTGGCTTCCGCTACATCAACGGGGAACCCGGCAAGGCTCCAGTCAGACCCAATATCTCACTGGGTGATACGGTCGCTGCGATCCACGCCGCACTCGGAGTCGCGTTTGCCATCATCGAGCGTAGCAAGAGCGGCAAGGGGCAAGTCGTCGACGTCGCCTTGTATGAATCTATCTTCAACTTGCTTGAGGGCATCGTGCCCGAGTACGACGGTGCCGGTGTTATCCGCGAACCCTCAGGCACGACAATCACCGGCATTGTGCCAACCAACACCTATCTTTGCTCCGATGGAAAGCACGTGGTGATCGGCGGCAACGGCGACTCGATCTTTAAGCGCCTGATGACCGAGGCAGGTCGTGCGGACATGGCCAATGATCCGGAACTTGAGCACAACCAGGGGCGCGTGATCCACGAGCGTCGCATTGATGAAGCGCTGGCCAAGTGGTGTGCTGACCACACCTCCGCTGAGATCATCGCAAAACTCGAGTCCGCGCGCGTGCCAGTGGGGCCCATCTACAACGTCGAAGACATGATGACGGACCCACACTACATTGCTCGGGGCATGTTCGAGTCCATCGAGGTCGATGGGGAACCACTCAAGATCCCAGCGATTCTGCCCAAGCTGAGCGAGACACCGGGGCGAACCGATTGGCCCGGCGCCAAGATCGGAGCACACAACACCGAGATACTCGGTGAGCTACTGGGACTGTCTGAAGACGACCTCCAACAGCTCAGCGCTGACGGCGTTACCTGCTGAGACCCCCGTGAAGCTTGATGGGCTAACAGTGCTCGACTTGTCGCTGTTCCTCCCGGGACCCGCAGCGACCCAACTGATGGCGGATCATGGTGCGCGCGTGATCAAGGTCGAGAATCCGCGAGCGCCTGAGCCCACCCGATCCGCCGCTTCGTTCCCCTGGACGCAAGGGGGTGAAACAGTCATGTTTCGTAACACCCAGCGCGGTAAAGAGAGCATTGCGTTAGATCTAAAAACGCCTGAGGGTAAAAAAGCCCTTCTCGCTCTCGCAAGAAAGGTTGACGTTGTGGTCGAAGCGTTTCGCCCGGGCGTCGCGGAACGCCTCGGCATCGACTACGCCTCGCTATCGGCGCTGAACCCGGGGCTGGTCTACTGCTCGATCTCTGCGTTTGGCCAAACCGGCCCCTGGCGGGACCGTCCTGCGCACGACACCGCGACCGTCGCGGCGGCGGGGATTCTGGATGTGACGCGCGCGCCCGAAGGAGAGAGTGGGCCCGCGATCATTGGCGTCCCGATTGCCGACATGCTGTCATCCTATCTCGCCCTGTCAGGTATTTTGATGGCGCTTCACCGTCGCAACGCCACGGGTGAGGGCGATTTTGTCGATATCAGCATGTTCGAGTCCGTACTCGCCGCCAGCCCCAACATACTGGGGCCCGTATTCGGCGGTAATCAGGCGCCCGAGCGCTTGCGGGAGCGAACCCACGGCGGCAATGCCATGCTCAATATTTATGAGACTGCCGACGGACAATTCATTGCCCTCGGCGGCGGCGAGCATAAGTTCGTGGAAGCGCTGTTCGGCGGCTTGGGCCGTGAGGAGTTCATCGCCCCGGTTACCGGTCCCGCTGGCGAGGGTCATTGGCCCGCCATCGATTTTTTGCGCGGTGCATTCCGGGAACGCACCCGGTCCGAATGGGAGGGATGGTTCGCGGGGCGCGATATTTGTTGGAGTCCCGTGGTGAACTTGCGAGAAGCTTGGGATGCCGATCATGTCTGGGAGCGTGGCATGCGGTTCAAGGATGCCGAGGGCAACGACCACATCGGCTCCGCGGTGCGCTTCTCGCGCGAACCCGCCCAAATCAACACGAATTTACCGGCAATCGGGGCTGAAACCGCCAAAATTATTGCAGAACTAGGCTTGACCGACGCCGAGCGCAGCGCGATATTGAGCGCAATTAACTAGGTTGTCCGGACAAAGGGTGCGGGTTCCTGTGGCTTCAGGGTAATCCAAGCGCCTGTTTACCCAGTACACAACACGAATAATGGCCCGCAAAAAGGCCTTACATCACGAAGGAGGCTACCCATGCCGAGCTTTACCCCTCTGAATCGTCGCCGTCAGGCTCTGGCGACACTCCCCCTG
>Ga0181588_10002745_pt1 | contig 15060 bp, 6 predicted proteins | sample 071ome_26_FD_148607 | JGI IMG/M metagenome (GOLD analysis project Ga0181588, IMG submission 148607) | Coastal salt marsh microbial communities from the Groves Creek Marsh, Skidaway Island, Georgia - 071409BT metaG (spades assembly) | ecosystem: Environmental > Aquatic > Marine > Intertidal zone...
GAGCAAACTAACGCGTCGTTGTCGTCGTCGAATGGAGGAGGAGTGCTTTTAACGTTCTCTTCCTTCCCGACGAAGACGACTGTAGGTTTGTCATCGGCGAGAACAAGATGGAGTGGTGGTAATAGAGTAAGGCCCACGCGAACGGAAAGACGCCTGAACAGAACGAGAGCGCTTTCCTCGTCGTTGGCGTCGTCGTCGTACTCCTCAACGTCCTCTTCTTTGGAAATCAATTTTACCCCGTTGGGGGCATCGTTCGCTTCAAGAGCAGCGACGCGTCGTCATCCCCTCGGAGGAGCTTTTAGGACGAGCGCGGTACGCGATTCCTCTTCGTCTTCCGGTGGTGGTAGTACAGAAGGAGAAGAGAAGAAGAGAAAAGCTGCGAGCGAGGATAGCAAAACCGGGAGTCCACGAGAAGGAAGAAGAAAAGCGGACGACGAAGAGAAAGAGAAGGGGGTCAGCGCGAGAAGATACGTGCAACGACAAGTAGAATCAAGCGGGGCTTACGGGGATATTTCGAACGAAAGATTGCCTCGGCAAAATTTGCCGTCGTCGTCGTCGTCGTCGTCGTCGTCGTCGTCGTCTGGGCGGCAGCAAAGCTCACCATCGCGGAATAAACATGTCGCGGACACTCGTCCGAATATAAAAGAGAAGAGCAGAAAGTCTGGCAGACTGCTATCCAAAAAATATATGAAAGACACTTTCATATTTAGAAACGATACGATTAAAAATAAACCAAACATAAAATCGTTGCTAAATTACATCAATGGTAACGGTATGAACTTTAGCGTGGTGAACTGTGCGACGGCTGTTCACAAGTGCGGGACTTTTGTTCGCGATAGCAAATATCTTCGAACGTCTAGTGACAAAAGACAGATTTCGTTGACAGAAGTAAATCCAAACGCTAGAAGCTTGGTGGAGAAAGGTGGTGACGAAGGGGAGGACGAATTTGCAACGAACGAAAACATCATCTACACGTGTAAGACCATTTTGGAGAACAAGCACTTCCAGAAGTTGCTTTGGCGCATAGAAGAGTTGCTACCCAGATCGAACGATGCAAACGACTTGAGAGATCTGGCGAAGGATTACGGAACGCCTTCGAGCCGTGAATATTCGAATATGCTGTGGGGATTAGCGCACTGCGGAGCGCAAACGCGATTGCAGGCAAACGAACTCATTACACTTTTGATTCGACAGTACATAAACTGTGCGAAGGAGAACGATTATATGAAATTTACAGCGCAAAACGTTTCAAACGTACTCTGGGCATACACGATTATGAGCGCTTCGGGTAAATACGACGAAGCCGTCAAAGAAGAAAACATGCTTTACTATAAACGCGATGATCATAACGTGGAGGACTTGTTTTCGGGCATTCCTACGGAGCAAGTCCCGCAGAGTATGAGAGCCGAGTTTCTGGACGCCATCGAAAAATTGAATTTGAACGTCATGGAAGGGTACGTTCCCCAAGGTGTCGCCAACTGTTTGTGGGCATACGGTACGCTAGGCTATAAACTTCAGCCCGAAACGGAAGCGGCGTTTAGAAAAGGTATAGCGATGCATTTAGGCCGACCTCGCACATCTTCAGCGTATGGCTTTGGTGCTGGCAGCTTCAAGACGCAAGAAACTTCCAATATTTTGTGGGCGTGCGCGCAACTCAAATTTGACATGGGAGAAGATCTTGCGAGCATGTTCCTTCACAGCATGACAGAAAACTTATTCAATGATCCAAAAATATGGTCGATTCAGTCGCTCACGAACATACTCTGGGCTCTTGCAACGTTGCGAGAGCAAGGTCTTGGTGATGTTTACACGCCTCCGCGTGGTTTACTCAAGCGAATTGAAGATATGCTCGAACCAAAACTTGAAACGATGTTTGTTCAGGGCATTTCAAATAGTCTTTGGGCTTACGCTTGCTTAGAGTACGAGCCAGAGTATGACTTCATAAGACGAGCGAGTGATAGATGGGACGATGATTTGCATAATCGAACGACGGTGGAAAGTTGCAACGCGTTCTGGGCGTACACTAAGTTCAAAAACTTTCGTCCGAGTCAGAAATTTGTGGATCATCTCGCGATGCTCTACTCGCGGAGCACGATGGTGAAAGAAAAGTGGCTTGCAGAGGATACATCCGAATCTACGAGAATGGGCCAAGCTTACACGGAAGATACGCTTACGGTCATGGTATTCGTAAATGGAATCTACGGGATGTCAGAAATTGGTGTCCATCCGAGTGACAACGGAAGGTGCTACCAACACGTCATGAGAGAAATGACCGAATGGCTTAAAGTAACGTACGATCCGCATCAAAAGAATAAGAACTGCACGCAACCAATCGTCAATTACATGAGAAGCTTGGCGCTCACAACGTATTTACCCGACGATGATTTCGTTGAAATAATGAGTAAAAGAGCTAAAATGGAAGCAGAAAACGACCAATTTACAGTCCAAGGGATCTCGCAAATGTTGTGGTCGTGGTCGATTTTAGGTTTAAAAATTCCGAAAGACATAGTGTATGCGCTCGTGCAGTCGCTGATACGGCAGATGGATCTAACCACCATTCAATCATTGACGACTTGTATTTGGGCAGTTGCAAATATGGGATTTATCGAGGAAAAAAATATTTTTGAAGCGTTTCGTCAAAAGTTCGCGACGATAGACCTTGAGAAATTTCTTTCCGAGAACGATAATCGTCTCGTGACTGGAGGAGCAATCAAGCAAATTTCCTTGAATCAAGCTTATCAGGCTCATTTTGCGTACGAGGTCCTTTCTTCGCACGGTGGAAAATTAATATACCCGGAGTTGGAAAGCATGGCGAGGAAGAGTTGGACGGAAGTCACGAGAAAGTGCGTGACGATTTCTACGTTTCATCAAGAAGTCTCATCGACGCTTTCAGAAATGGGTGTCCCTCACGAGCTCGAATTTCTCAGCGAAGGTGGTTTATATTCTTTAGATATTGCGTTGAAAGGTCGTAAGATTTGCATTGAAGCCGATGGACCGACCCATTACGCGACGAACCGTCCCACTGTTCGAATCGGTGGCGATAACTTGAGAGAGGCCATCTTGGCAAAACAAGGATGGACGCTCATTCAAATACCATGGTTCACTTGGCATAATATAGCAGAAAAAGATAGACGCGAGTACGTGGCAAATCTTCTCTACGAGCACGCTGGTTTAACCATGAAGCAGTTGACTGCTGGAGCGCGAGAAGAAGCGTCTCTTAGAGATCTAGGAGCTGACGTTTTCATGTCTGAACTCAACGCCCCAGACTCAAAATCGTCGTCGTCAACTACGTTTAGTCCGTATGGTATGGGTTTTGAAATACCTTCTTCTTCACATTCTTCTCCTTCCCGTTCTATGGCGTCGTCGGCTCCGGAACGGAAGAAAACTGATCCAACAGGGGCTCTTCGTGCGACCACGACTGGTCGCATTAAGAAACCGTCCGCTTCCTCCTCCTCCTCCTCTTCCTCTCGAGTGATACAACCAGTCGCCCCAGGTACTCGCCGAGTGTCCGCAAAGTCCCATCGAAGAACCACATCATCAGCGTCATCACTTTCCGATGCAGAATCGAAACGTTTAGCCGAAAAGTTGGGCTCTCGAAAAGTAGAAGCGCCGACGAGTGAGGGCGGTTCTCCCAAGACGCGAAAAGTCGTCAAGCGCGTGAAAAGAGTCGTTTCGTCCAAGGACGACGACGCGACAAAAGCGAGTGGATCGACGACGAGAGCGACGACGAGCGATGCCAGGAAGAAGACGAAGAAGAGCGAGGAAGCAAACGAAGAGAAAGAGCGAGAGTAAACCACACGAGAGAGAGAGAGAGAGAGAGAGAGAGAGAGAGAGAGAGAGAGAGAGAGAGAGAAAATATGTTAATAGCTTGAACATAGAGTATGTTTTTATAAACCAGCGTAAATTTTGAAGCATCGTAGTCACACCCCTCCGCAACTGCTTTCGGGCAAAATAGAATCACAGGTCGCGAATCAAAAAAAAAGGGAAATAAGAAGCAACTTTTTTTTGGTTTGCAGCTTTGCCGATTCTTTATTTTTTTCCTCAGGGTGCTTTCGTGCTTCTCGCGTGGAAATATCCCGAGTATCTCTCGCTGAAACGCAGACTTTGAATACTTTCGCACGCGTTTGAGTGAAGTTATCGAAAGAATACGGTTCGCGAGACGCCCATTGCGACAGAAAAGAGAGTTTCATTTTTTTTTGTCTCCATTTTCCGCAAGGAGGGGCGCATTTCGAGGAAAGAGAGTGCACAAACACATTTTTTCTCGTCAAATTCGCGTAAAAATCACTTAACAGAAAACGCAAATCAAACGAGCAAAACAACCTCGAAGCGAAGGATAAACGCACCGAGAAAGAGTGGATTCGAGTAACAAAGTATTCGAGTTATATAGGAAAATGTCCGCGCCCTGGGCCAACGTGCTCAAGCAGTCCACCGGGTCGCCGGCAGCTGCGGACGAGAAAAAAAACACAGCGGCTGTAAAATCCGCTCAAACAGAGGAAGCCAGTGGGACGAAAAAAGACAACTCCTCATCGTCGCGCTCGGAGAAAGATAACGAAGACGGAGCTGCTTCTTCGGCGGTAGCAAACAAACCCGAGGAAGAGAAGAAAAAAGATTCGGGCTCAAACGAAGGCCAATCGACCGCGACGACCGTCGGGAGCATGGCGGCCGCGGCCGTGACATCGTTCGCGTCTTTGTTCGGCGGCGGGAAGAAGAGAGTTGAGGATACGTTAAATGATACGATTGAAACAACTTCTCAACAAGACAACAACAATAACAACAAAGGTTCCTCGGGTTCGAACAATAACAAATCTTCGGGCAAAAAGAAGAAGAATAAAAACAATAACGATAGCAATAGCGCTAATAATAAAGACTCGTCGTCGTCCGATAATAAGAAAGAAGGCGGAGATAAGAAGGAGAAACCAATAAACTTAGTGCCGGCGGAAGCCCCTTCGAAACCGGCGTGGGGAGGAGTGAAACTCGGCGGAACAACGCCTGGTTCGAGTCCGACCGCGGCGGTCGCAGAAACTGCTGTCTGGCCTTCGTTAGGAGATGAAACGGCGGTACCTACTGGCGCGGAGAGCGAGTTATTGAGAGCAGCAGCGGCGGAGAACGGAATGAAAGGCGCTTCAAACTCGGGCTCAAAAAAGAGCCAAAAATCGAGCGAGGATGGCTCAAATGCGATGCCCAAAGATGCCAATAATAATAACAACGAGAATAGCGAAGCAAACAAAAACAAAAACAAAAACAAAACCAATCAAAACAACAGCAATAATACCAACAACAACAACAACAACAACAACAACGCCAATCCGAATGCGAACAATACCAACACCAGTAACAGCAATCGGCCGGCGAGTGCGGCCACAGGCGGAAGAACCGGCCCGGGTGGGAGAACTGGCCCCGGCAGAGGCGGTGTCGATACGAACATTAAAGCCCGAGGACGTGGGCGAGCTGGAGGTGGTGGTAGACACAGTCGAAATGGTTCCATAGGATCTGTAGGATCAGACCACGGCGGCGAGTATGCATATGGTAGCGGAGGTAGAGGAAGAGGAGGCAGAGGGGGCGATAACGATAACTCTGGTAGAGGAAGAGGAGGCAGAGGGCGAGGAGGCATGAACAATGGTGGAAGAGGTTATAACCAACAGCCGTACAACGTTGGTTACATGCCACAAGGGTATCCCGTCCGAGGAAGAGGTATGCCGCCTCAAAGCTATGGATATTATCCGCAGAATATGGCAGCCCCGGTAGCGACTAGAGCTCAGATTTTGGCGGCGTTGAAGCGACAAGTTGAATACTACTTCTCGGTCGATAACTTATGCCGCGACTTATTCCTTAGACAAAAGATGGACCCGACGGAAGGTTGGATTCCTCTTTCTGTGATTGGCGCCTTCAACAGAGTGCGTATGCTTACTCCTGATCCGACCGCGTTGTCTGAAGCGTTGCAAGGGTCGACAGTGATTGAATTTAACGAGGCTAAGGATGCGATTCGAATCGGTGGTGATCAATGGCGAAACTGGCTGTTATCTGCCGATGGATCAGCAAGCGCACCACAACCCGCAGATAGCAACGCGGCAGCAGCAGCAGCAGCACCACCACCAACGAAGTCGGACGACTTCGAGATGGATGAAGACTTTGGCGACAATAATAATGAGTCCGATGACGAAAACACCGACGACGAATACGAAGAGGATGATATGAATGACGTCGATGTTGGTCGACTAATGATTGTCACGCAGAAGGGAGCCCGCCACGGTCCGGGAAGTACATCCGGGAGTTCCGCAGCGAGGCCGATTGCGGGAGCAGGCGCGACGCCAGCGATGTCAACCCCGGTGAGAAATTCTGTCACTGGCTCTTGGAAGAAAGATACCGCGAACTTCTTCCCTTCATCGCTTCCTAAAGATGGGCAGACCCAACGCGAAGACATCGGCTGGTTGATGGGTTCGTTTTCTCCTAAAATTGGCTCTCAAATGCATCAAGCCGCACAAGCAGCGCAGCAAAGAAGAGCAGGAGACTCACCTTCACACGTTTCGCACGCCTTGTTGGAAGAAAATGGCTTCAAGCAGCAGAAATATAAAGCATTCCACGAACGTTGCATCGAGGAGCGTAAGCGGGTTGGCTGTGGTCAATCGGAAGAAATGAACACTTTGTTTCGATTTTGGAGTTATTTCTTGAGGCAAACTTTCAACGTGAAGATGTACAAAGAGTTCTGCCGTCTCGCTGAGGAAGATGCACGAGCAAACCACCACTATGGGTTGCAGTGCTTGTTCAGATTCTATTCTTATGGCTTAGAGTCGCGCTTTCGAACTGCAATATATCGTGACTTTGAAGAGTATGCCTTGAGAGATTATGAGAGTGGATCGCTCTACGGGTTGGAAAAGTTTTGGGCTTTCCATTTTTACTACAAAGGTCCAGAGAAACCAACCATGCGAGATGACTTGAAAGAGATCATGGAAACCAAGTTCAAGACTTTAGAGGACTTTAAGAGAGAAAGAGCAAAGAAGAAAGTCGACGCGTGATGATCGCGACTAGAACGAGTAAAATACGCTAAAAGCTGCGCGCAAAAGAAAGAGGCATTTTGAAGAGAGAAAATAAACAAATAAAAAGAAAATAGACGACGATTAACGTACGTAAACTAAAGTAAAGGATAAATTTAGCTCTTTAGAGGCGGCTACTCCGGGGACTTATTGCCTTCGGAAAGATTAATATATTAACAACGTAATTATATAAATACTGAAACAGATGTAAATCTCAGCGCTCACTCTTCACTACTCTGGGATGTCAAATTAACTGGTTTGCCGTGATGATATTGATCCTTCATGACACTTCTTTACGAGGTGCCAAGAAAGCCGAAGATGGCGTCTCGAAGGTCGTCATTGGCACTGAGTGCGTATAAAGCCGCTGCCGCACCAATCGGAACGATGAGACTCTCTAAATCGATGCTTTGTCTTTGATTGAGTAAACTCTTCTTCATTAACAAAGTGGTCACCTTCACGACTCTCGCTTTCCCGTCGCTCTGCATCTTCAACGCATTTTGATTTTTCAGCGTTTTCGCAACTCTATACCCCAATTTCTTATACAACGAACGAGCTTTATTATTCGAACTTTCTACTATCAAAGCGCACTCTTCGAAGCCGTTATTCTTCGCCTCCTTTTCGCACTCTCTCACCAATGCCTTTGCGTAGCCTTTCCCTCGAGCCTTTCGAGAGGTGGCTAAGTTTGCAATAATCGGTACCGTTATCGAGGACCCGAGCGAGAATCTATCCACATCATCGGGAACGTTATCATAATCATAATCGCCTAAATAACGTCGATACTCCACCCCCGCGCACGCCAACAAATCGCACGTCTCATCATCTCGCACGATGAACATCGCCCCTTTCTTTGCATTTGAGTATCTTTTGGATAAATCAGACGCCTGGGCGCGCTCTAAAGAGTCGATTTCTCGGTCGTTCGGATTCGATTTACCGTCGACGAAAAACGCATCGACAAAACACTCGGCAGCTTCGCGAAAATCACCTCCTCGAGCGCGTTCTATGTCCGCGTTGGTCAACGCAGCGTGGGAACATTTCATTTTTCGTCGATGGACTTGTGGAGCCGAGTGACGTTGTTCAGGAAAGCTTCTCCTGCTCGAAAACGTATATTTTTGAGTACGATAAGAGGAGGAAGAAGACGTCGATGGCGCACAAACGAATCGAGCGTGTGCGAGCATTTTTCGTCTTTTGCGTGTGCGTGTGAGATTTGAAATCTGCCCTCCCCGTTCCGCGTGTAAGCCTACTTTTTGTGTTAGTGTGTAAATGTGTGGATTAGTTTGTGTTTGTCTTCGTGACTCGCCTTCGAAACATAAAATTATATGTGTGTGTGAAAACAACCTGAACGCGAGAGAGAACTCAAAAGAAATAAAGCATGTCGCTGGATTTATATTATTCAACTATTACACCATCATCGCCTCTTCTCCTACATTGTTCACATTCACTGGTTCTTCTTCTTGTTCCTCATCTTCCACATCTTTGCTGGCTACCATTTCGGGGAATAAGTCTTTCATATACACTGTTCTTCTCAAAGCGTTCGTGAAGCCTTCGTTGTATTTGTATTTTGTAACACCAATACTTGTCAAAGATTTTGGTTTGGTACTCGCAGCCATTTTGTGTTTGTTCCCGCCGGAGAAGCCGAGCTCGAGTCTCGCGTTGCCGGCTTTCTTCATCTCGTCGTAAGCGGCAGACTGAGGCAAATTTACGACGTTTTGATTCGTAAACTGCTTTTTTTCGACACCTCCTTCGCCTCCTTTTTCTGGAGTGAACACGCGTTCAGGATCAAAGCTTCTCGCACGTTCGCGGATTTCGTCCATGGCAACTTCTCGGGCGACCAATGCTCGAGCGTTAGGACCAAGCTCGCGACGATCGACAAGCTTTTCGTTTCTTAGCTTCTCTTTTTCATCGTTCAATGCGTTTCGTTGTGCGATCCATTCCTCGCGAGACATTCGGATGGCGGCACCATTAGCAGAGATTGGTTTCGACTCCGTTCCAGGAACACTACATCCGTATTTTACGAGTTCGTCAATCGCCGGTTGTAACTGTAAATCAGAACTGTACGCCTTTCTATCGAATGAACCTTTTGACGACGGTTTTGCATAAGTCAGACCAACTGAACGCGTCACGTCCACTGCGCGCTTCAACACTTCAGCCTCATTTTGCGACATGAAATCGTACCCAGCAGCTCTGCCCACGTCAGGAGCTATAATTGTCAAAACGTATGGTAACACGTCAACCGGACTGGACTTGCGCATTGAAATAGAACGCGAATCAATCTTTGCTTTCTCCATCCATTCCTTCGAGATTTCGCTTTTCCTCTGCAGTTCTCTCTCTGCGGCTTTGATTTTTGGGAATTCCATGGAATCCATGGTACTGCAACCACTCGCGCGGTGGTGCACGGATGCAATTTGACTGTAGAAATAATCCGTCGAGTTCGCTAGTTTCGAGCTTTTGAAAACATCCGCGTTAGAAATGTCTTTCGAGGCCAACGCAAACATTTCCATAGTTGAATCCTGAAGCTTCGCACTGGGAAGATTTTCAAAAGTAGACTCCAACAACAAATTGTCATCTCCAAACGTTTCAAATCTATCGTACATCCAGTCAAAATGCTTTGCCGCTCCCGGGTACGTCTTCTCCATGAATGTATGTCTTCCTCGGTATACATCACGCATCATCTCTAACGCTTTTGCCCCAATATCTTTATTCTCGCCGGAAATGGGCGCATCCGCCATGGTAAATTTACCTCTCCCGAGCGACTTGTATTGCAAATGATTCAAACAGGCACGAATATCTAATTCACACATCTCTGCCAACTGACTGAGTGCTCTTGGATCAGATGAAACTTTCTCCTTCACACTGATTTCTCGCAACCTATTGGTGACTCTCGCTGCCATCGGCGGACGCAGCCTTACGAGCTTCGATACCTCTCTCAACTGTCGCAACGCGGCCGAATACATATCGTTACAAATGAGGATAATCGGACGATTCAAGGGACCATTTGAGTTTTTCTTCTTACCAGCTGAAGTTCCGTTCACAAGTTTTAGAAGAGCACCCATGGCGCCTTTGCCTTCATTTCCTCCAAAGATGGCATCAATTTCATCGATGACTAAACAGTTTGGCATCGCATTTTGGCTACTACTCGATGTTGAAACGGAGATCCCTTTCATCGATTCCAACACCGAGCGCATCTCTACGGCTTGCTTTACGGCTTCGACGAGTCCATTGGACGATTTCTGCGTACTTGAAGCGTTGATTTCTACGACTCGATATCCTGCGTGTTTCGCTGCAATATGCGCCAGCGTCGTTTTACCAACCCCAGGACCGCCGGAAACCAAAGCTATTTTCTTCATCGGCCTTCCCGATGCATCGTAAAGTTCTTCCGTTTTTTGTTGATACTTGCCGTTATTGTTCCTATTCTGTCCTTTGCTTCCGTTCATAACCGAAGGATTAATCATTGAATGATTCATCTTTTCATCGGGCGTCTTTTTGTTGAACACGATTTTGTCCCACATTTTCAACCATCTCAACAACTCTCTATTCGATCGTTCGTCGGATATCAAATCCGTAAACTTTCTCGGCGCGTATTTTGTCAACCACGACGAACTCGCAATCTTCGCCTTCAACTCTTTAATTTTCTTCTTCCTTCTTTGCATCTCCGCCAATTCTTCCGCGCTCATCTTCTCTTCTTCCTCTGCGCTCCGCATCTCTTCCTCCGTAGGCATTGTGTTCTCTCTGTCCGCTTGCTCTGCCAATCTCGCAGCCAAAGCGGCTGATTTTTTCTCTTCAATTTCCATCAGCATATCGTTTATTGGTTCATTCAACAAGTGAATACGATTGATAGTCGCTCGAGCGTGGTCGTAACCTCTCTTTCCTTTCTTTCGCGCGAGTTGGTTTTCGCTCAACAAAACATCGTGTTCATCGTTCGAATCACCATCCAACTCCCCCAATGGGCGCTCCTCGACTTTCAAATACACTCTCTTCGTCACGTCGTTCGGATCGGTCACGCTGACGACTTTGAATCCCGCCGAAACGGCTTCGGCCGAAGTTAACAAAGGTGGAGCATTTCTCGCCACGGACTTGTATCTCAAAAGTTCCAACTCCAACTCTCGTTCTTTCCTTTCCAACTCTTGCTGTTTTCGTTTCTTCTCCTCCAATTCTTTCGCCAGCTCTTCCTCGGTCAAGGACGGCGTCGGGTTCGTCAGTCGTTTCTTTGCCGCTGCCGCCGTCGCCGCCGCCGCCCCCGCCGAGGCATCATTTCCGCCATCGTTTTCGGCGCGCGCATTTTCAAAATCTTCTCGAGAAGAGGGACGTTTTTTATTTGAATTTTGCGTCGCACCGGCTTCGTTCTCTAACCAATCCAAATCTTGCGTCCCGGGCGGATTTTGAGTTCCCCCGGCGATGTTCTTTTCTTCTCCTTCGTCTCCGTCGTCTTGTTCCGCTAGAAATGCCATATCTTCCTCGTCTTCATCGATGTACGTCTCCATCTCGTTCTCGTCGTCGATGAGGGCGTCCAAATCGTCCATCTCGTCCATATTTGCTTTTTCAATCCACGCACACACTCTCTCTTTCTCTCTCTGATTTTTTTTTACTTTCTGTTCCTCTTTACAATAGATTTGTGTGTGTGTGTGTGTGTGTGTGTGTGTGTGTGTATTTCTAAACCGCGTGCGCGTGTGTTCGCGCGCGTTTTCTGTTTGAGAAGTGTGGTTCTTCAGATGAGGAGGAGACGTGATGTCAGTTGTTGTTGTTGTTGTTTTGAATTTTTTTCCCGGCACCAAGCACCAGGGGCCCATCGTGCCAAAAACCGTCATCAGAAGACCATCTCGAGCAGAAGAGCAGATTCCCCACCGCAGGGAAACTGTTTGTTCGCTGCTAAAACCCAAATTTCGCCCTTTTTTTTTTCTCTCGCTCGCGATTCCACACACTACAGGACACAAGCTAAAGTTAAAGTTGTGCTGTTTGATAAATACCAACACTCAAACGCGCTCTTATTGTTGTGGACGATAACGACAAAAAACAAACGAAAAACAACACTCGCACACTTCGCGCTTTGTTTGTGAGAAAAAGAAAGAAACAATGGAAGCGTATTACTGGACGCAGTTTAGCATCCTGGCGGTGTTTTGCACGCTCATGGAGTTCCAAAAGTTCACCCAAAAAGACAAGACGCAAATGCCTTCGTCCTTTGTGAGTTTCAGAAACAACTATCTGTTCGTGTATTCTTTGATGATGGCTGGGGATTGGTTGCAAGGCCCGTACGTGTACGCGTTGTACCAGCACTACGGATACACGACCGGGGATATCGGGAAACTTTTCATCGCCGGGTTTGGGAGTTCAATGATCTTCGGCACGGTGGTTGGTTCTATGGCGGATAAGCACGGGAGGAAAGCGGCTGCTTTGGTGTACGTGGCGACGTACATCGCGAGTTGCGTGACCAAGCACTGGTCGGATTATTACGTTTTAATGCTCGGGAGGTTTTTTGGTGGCATTGCCACGAGTTTGTTGTTCACGGTGTTCGAGTCGTGGTTGGTTGCGGAGCACTTCAAGAGAGGATACGAAGCGGATTGGTTAGATAAGACGTTCTCAAAAGCCATCTTCTTAGGGAACGGGTTGGTCTCTATAGTTTCAGGGTTAGTGGCGAACTATTTAGTGACCGATATGAGTTTGGGCCCGGTGGCACCGTTCGATGCGGCGACTTGCTTTTTGGCCATCGGCGGCGCGGTCATTTTTCTCACCTGGTCGGAAAACACAGGCGACGTTGTCGAGAACGCAAACTTACAGCAGTCTTTTTCGACCGCATACAAAGCGATTTTCTCCGATAAGAAAATTTTCTACTTGGGAGCGATGCAATCTTTGTTTGAAGCGTCGATGTATTCGTTCGTCTTCTTGTGGACGCCGGCGTTGTCGCCAAATGGCGAAGATATCCCTCACGGCATGATTTTCGCCACCATGATGGTCGCTTGCATGATCGGTTCGTCCATGTCTTCGAGATTGATGGCAAGAACGGATTTAAGAGTTGAGAAATACATGCAATCGGTGTTTTTAATCTCCGCGTGCTCGTTATCTATTCCAGTGTTTATTAAAACGTTCGAGTTAGGCTCCGGCGGGTATAAAGGCGGACCGATCACATTTGAAGGCAAGTTGCAACTGTGCGGGTTCCTCGTTTTTGAATTCATGGTTGGTATTTTCTGGCCCTCGATGATGAAAATGAGAGCTCAATACGTCCCCGAAGACGTTCGTTCGACCGTGATGAACTTCTTCCGCATTCCTTTGAACTTGTTCGTGTGCGTAATTTTGTACAACGTTGCCATGTTCCCATTATCGGCCATGTTTGGAATGTGCACTTTGTTCTTGTGCGGATCGGCGTTTTTGCAGCGCAAGTTGGAGTTGATCACCGCAAACAAGTTGCCGGCGTAATGCGATCAGTGCGCACACCACGTTATTTTTTTAAATAGAAATGAAGAAATGTATTGTTGTTTTAAAAGCTCTGAAGGAGTGATTGTGCTCTATTCATTCATTGTGTATCGTATCCTCGCACGTTTTTCATAAAATACACGACGACTTCTTTAAAGCAGCACGAAAAAAATTTTATATCTCTCACGTTCCCATCATAAACAGCACGCGCTCGATGCCTTCCTCTTGCGACTGTCCGATATGGTATAACGAGTCTAACGCTACGAAAGCGAAGGATGGCATAGTTCGAGACATTTTTCGCGTGTGTTTGTACACTTCGAAGCATTATATCGGCTTTCTTCTGGGCGTGACTGCGCTCTTTCTTTTCATCTTCCCGCTCTTCCCACAGTACGTTCTGAACTTTAGGACGAAGTCTGCGGCCGGTTTAAGCGTTTGGTTTGTCTTTTTATGGCTCATAGGGGATACGGCGAACATGACTTCTTGCGTACTGACGAGACAGACGCCACTACAGCTCTACACAGCCATCTACTTTGCCGTGAGCGATATTTTTTTGGTTGCGCAAGTCTGCTGGTACGAACACTTAAACTCCTGTCGACCGCGAGTCTCACGCGTATATTACCATGTAGTAGAAGAAAGTGAGAGGGAAGAGGGTGAAGTTGAGAACGGGGAAGATATTGAGATGATGAATTCGGAATCTAGATTACAAACAACAACACTTTCTCCATCAGAAACTCTTCCGGAGACGACACCATCTTCAGCAACGCCTAGCGCGACTGCTCTTTTCCTCTTCTTCTTCTTCTCCATTTCCTCCTTCGCGCTCTTTGCACACGGAAGATACTACAACAGTACTTTTTCTATCTTGCCAGCGCAAAAGAAATCAAGCGAGAGGCGAAAACTTATCTCTAGCACTGGATGCGTCGTTCGAACTCTAAACATCTCCAGGACGGGAAAGAGGTTTGGTAGGGCGTGCGGATACCTCTCCGCCTCGTGTTATATTTTCGGGAGATTCTTCCAAATCTCCAAAAACTTCGTTCGCAAATCGACGAAAGGCATCAGTTTGTACATGTTCTGCAACATTGCTCTCGCGAACACGCTCTACTTCACCGCCATCTTGTTACAGAAAGAAAGCAAAGAGGAACGCATGAACAGCTTTACCTTTCTTCTCGGATCGATGGGAACAATATCGTGCGACTTGGTCATTTTCATTCAATCTCGCGTGTACAGACGGTCGAATAGAGATGAATGATAACGATTATATTAGAATTGGAGTAGTAGTAGTAGCAGTAGTAGTAGCAATGCGAAAGTAAGTTTTTAATCAAACAGATCTACTAGCGATTCTTTCGCATGTAGTTTAGGTATTTTTTGGTTTGTTTGTGCCACACACAAAACACACAAACGTACGATCCGGAAAAATCAAAAAAATGTGCAAAAAACTAAAAATCGCTCCTCTCGTTTTTCGTCGTCACTCCTTTCTCTCGCGATCCGGACAACACGTAATGTCGTCGTCTCTGGTCAAGAAAACCGCTTTAGGGAGCATATTCGCTCTCTTTCTCTCCTCTCTCTTCCTCTTCTCGTCCGTTTTCTTCGCGTTCGCCTTGAGATATTTGGTCTTACCATCCGGCACCGC
>Ga0181588_10002747_pt1 | contig 15059 bp, 14 predicted proteins | sample 071ome_26_FD_148607 | JGI IMG/M metagenome (GOLD analysis project Ga0181588, IMG submission 148607) | Coastal salt marsh microbial communities from the Groves Creek Marsh, Skidaway Island, Georgia - 071409BT metaG (spades assembly) | ecosystem: Environmental > Aquatic > Marine > Intertidal zone...
CCGACAAGGTCCTCGAGATCGATCCCGAGGTCGGCAGCGCGATTCAGCGCATCCTCTACTCCGAGCCACGTGGTTTCGGTGATTACACCGACGAACGCCTCATGTTCTGGGACGACTTCCTTGAGCTCGGGCGTCAGCATCGCGAGGCGAACCCCGGCGCCGTCGAGAAGCTGATGTCAGAGGCGACTCCCGACGACATCATGACGCTCGTCTACACCTCGGGCACCACCGGTCCGCCGAAGGGCGCCATGCTCTCCAACGCAAACGCTGCGTTTGCGATGGAGAAGATCATCAACGAAACCGCTCGCGTGCCCGACGGAAAGGGCCCGGGTCCCGACGACCTCATCCTCACCTATCTCCCGCTGTGCCACGTCGCCGAGCGGATCTTCTCGACCTGGACCATGTGTGCGGCCGGTCCGTCGCTCAATTTCGCCGAATCGATCGACACGGTGACGTTGAACCTGCGCGAAATCCAGCCGACCGTCTTCTTCGCCGTACCCCGCATCTGGGAGCGCCTGTACGCCGGCGTCCACATCCGTGGCAATGACGCCACCCGGTTGAAGAAGGCCCTCTTCAACTTCGGGATCCGCCTGGCCCGAACGATTGGCAAAGAGAAGGCCGGAAATGGTGGCAACCACACCCCCAAGAGTCGGGCGCTCTCATGGATCGGTGAACCGTTGGTCTTCCGGGCGATCAAGGAGCGCATCGGCCTGCGTCGCTGCCGTTATTCCGCGTCCGGCGCAGCGGCCATCGCCCCCGAGGTTCTCGAGTTCTTCATGGGTATCGGTGTGCCCGTCTTCGAGCTCTACGGCATGACCGAGAACTCCGCCGTCGCCACCTGCAACTTTGCCGGCCGCAACAAGCTCGGCACCGTGGGGGAGCCCTATGACGGCATCGGGCTGCGTCTCGACCCCGAGACCGGTGAAATCCAGACCAAGCACCCCGGGGTGTTCGTCGGCTACTGGAACAAGCCCGATAAGACAGCGGAAACCTTCACCGAGGACGGCTGGCTGATGACCGGCGACGTCGGTGAGTGGGTTGATGGCACCCACGTCAAGATCGTCGACCGCATCAAGCACATCATCATCACCTCGGGCGGCAAGAACATCTCGCCGTCGGAGATCGAGAACTCACTGAAGACATCGATGTTCGTCAAGGAAGCGATGGTGATCGGCGATGGCCGCAAGTTCCTCTCGGCCCTGATCGGCATCGAACTGGAGACCGTCGGTGACTGGGCGATGCGAAAGAACATCCCGTACACGACCTACCGCGATCTCACCGAGAAGCCGGAAGTCATCGAGCTGATCCAAGGTGTCGTTAACGAGACCAACGAGAAGTTCGCCCGCGTCGAGAACGTGCGGGAGTTCCGCATGATTCCAAAGGAGCTCGACCACGAAGATGGCGAGCTCACAGCAACGCAGAAACTCAAGCGAAGCGCAATGGATGAAATGTTCGGCGACCTGATCGAGGACATGTACACGTGATGAACACGGCTCTTCAGTTCGCGCAAGTGGGATCGAGCGCGACGTTCATCCAGACCGTGGTCAAGGCGTTGGCCTTGGGATCGGTGTATGTCTTGATCGCTCTCGGCTTCGTCATCATCTTCAAAGCGACGCAGGTCCTGAACTTCGCTGCAGGTGCTCTGTCGATGGCCGGCGCCATGTTCATGACGATTCTCGTCGCGGACGGCGGCTTGCCGTTCCTCCCGTTCGACAACCCGTTCGCGCCGGCCGAAGGCGAAAACGCCACGGTCATCATGTGGTTCGTCAATGTGTTGATCGCACTCGCCCTTGCCGCCCTCCTAGGGCTCGTCATCGAGCGGATTGCGATTCGACCGATGGTGGGTCAACCATTGTTCGCGATGGCGGTCATCACCCTCGGCATCGAGGTCGCTGTCCGGCCGTTCAACCTGGACGCCACTGCCCTTGAGGGGCGCAGCCTCGGCGTGCCCTGGAAAGCAGAGTTCTGGGATGTTGGCGGTGCGGTGATACCGAAGTCCTACGTGGTGGCGGTGTTTATCGCGGTTGCCGCTGGCCTTGGTGTGCTCTATTTCTTCCGCACCAAGCTCGGCGTCGCGATGCGGGCGGTGGCCTTCGACCAAGAAGCGGCCATGGCCCAAGGCATCAATGTTGGCCGTGTGTTCGCGATCGCTTGGGCGATGGGCACGGCGCTCGCTGCGCTTGGCGCCATTGTCTACGGCATGGCTCCGTTCCCTCCTGGCGGGTCGGTCAGCCAAGAGATCCACCCGCTCCTCGCACTTCGGGTCCTGCCAGTCATCGTGCTCGGAGGTCTCGACTCGGTTGCCGGCGCGATCTATGGCGGCATGATCATCGCCACAGCCGAGGTGTTCGCTGGGCAGTACCTGTCGCAGTGGAACTCCACGCTGGGCTCCGGCTACTCGACCATCGTTCCTTACCTCGTGATGCTTTTCATGTTGCTGGTCAAGCCGTACGGCCTTTTCGGTACGCCTGAGATTCGGAGGGTCTGACGTGGCATTCAATCGTCCGTTGCTTCGGACTTCGTACGAGCAAGAAGCTGCGATCTTCCCGACGTACACCCAGAAGGGCCTGTCGGTTGCCTTCGGCGTCTTCTTGGTGCTGATGGGCCTCGGAGCGCCCTACATCTCCGGCATCCCGGAGTTCTTTCTCGGCCCCACCTGGATCAACCCGGTCAGCAACATGTTGCCCTTGGCCATCGCCGCACTTGGCATCAATATCCTCGTCGGCGTCACGGGCCAGGTGTCGCTTGGGCACGCCTTCTTCATGGGCGTCGGGGCCTATGCCGCCGTTGCGCTCGGTGGAAACGGCGACGAGTGGCAGGCCTGCGTGCCGTTCCACGAGGAACTCGGTGTGCTTGACGAAGAAGGCCAGTGTGGTCTGGGGCTCCCGATGTGGATCTGGCTCCCCGCATCAGGCCTGGCGGCAGCCGCCGTCGGTATCTTCGTGTCACCCGCGGCAATGAAGGTCCGCGGTCTCTACCTTGCGATCGTCACCGTCGGGTTGGTGTTTATTGGCTTGCATCTCGGGCGCATGTTCCCAAATTACGCCGGGGACTTTGAGTCGGGCCGAAAGTGGCCAACCCTCGATTTCCGACTTTGGAAGGAAGAGGATCCTCTTGTTGCGTTCACCGACGACGGGAGGTGGTTCGGCCTCGTTCATCTCAGCGAAGAACAAAAGCAGTTCTTCTTGCTGTCGGCACTGGTCGGGCTCTTCATCATCTTGGCGAAGAACCTGGTGCGGTCGCGCACCGGCCGGGCCCTCCAGGCCATTCGCGATCGTGACATCGCCGCAGAGGTCATGGGGGTTTCCGAGTTCAGATACAAGCGCCTCGGGTTCGCCCTGAGCAGCTTCTATGCCGGGGTTGGCGGTGCATTGTGGGCTTCCTACAACGGCCGGATGTCACCGGTGAACTGGTCGCTTTTCCTCTCGGTGGATTTCATCGCGATCTTGCTGATCGGAGGTGCTGGCACGATCGCCGGGACCATGCTCGGCACCGTGTTCGTCGAACTCACCCCCGAGGTGGTCAAGACCTTCACCGAGTGGCTGAGCGAACAAACTGCGTCGAACGGCCCGGTCGCTTGGCTCGCCAACATCTTGCTCACTGCCGGTGACGGCGACTTCGGTCCGATCGCTACGGGCACGGTTGCGCCGGGCTGGCCGATGAGCGTGTTCTTCTGGAACTTCGTCATTTATGGCGTCTTGATCATCGTGTTCTTGATCTTTGAGCCTCTCGGGCTCTACGGCATCTGGATCAAGATCCGTAACTACTGGAAGCGGTGGCCGTTCAGCTACTAGCTCCCGAAACCAGTCTGTTGGGGTGCGTTGGCGCCCTACGGAGGAACGCTCGCCTCGCGAAGGCGAGCAAGCACAAACCGATATGGAGGGTTCAACGTGCGACGATTGAAAATGCTGCTGGCGCTTCTGCTGGCACTGAGCGTGTTTGCCGCTGCGTGCGGCGGCGACGACGATGAAGGAAGCGCTGACACCGGCGCCTCGAGTACTGACGACGCTGGCTCCGATAGCGGTGAGATCGCCTCGGACTTCGGTGTCGACGTGGAAAACAAGGTGATCCGTGTCGGCATCAACGGTGACCTCTCCGGTCCCTTCGCCTCGCTCGTTGCCGAGATCGTGGAGTCCCAGGAAGTCTATTGGGAGGTCTTCAACGAGAAAGGCGGATACCAGGGGTGGACTGTCGAGACGGTGGTTCTCGACTCTGGCTACGCCACGGATATCGGTATCCAGAACTACGAAGAGCTGGCCCAGGAGTCCGATGATGGTGTCTTGATGATCACCGAGAACACCGGCTCTCCGATCACTGCGGCCATTGCCGAGCAGGCCGCCGAAGACAACATGCTCGTGATTCCGCTCTCGTGGGCGTCGCTGTGGCCGGACCCCGAATTCGGCCCGACGATCCTTGAGAAGCAGACCACCTACTGCATCGAGTCGATGAACGGTGTCGAGTGGATGGCAGAGCAGGTCACCGCTGACGGCGGAGACCCCGCACTTGCCATTATCGGTCGCCCGGGTGAGTACGGCGAAGACGGTTCCGTCGGTGCGGCGCTCGCCGCCGAAGAGCTCGGTATCCCGATCGTGTATGACGGCACGGGTGCCGTGGCCGGCGACGACCGCACTGCGATCGTGGCCGAGCTCGTCGGCTCGGGTGCGAACATGGTCTGGGTCACACTCACACCAGGTGAGCTCCTCGACGTCTTCGGCAACGCTGTGAGCCAGGGCTTCGAGGCCTACTGGTCCGGCAACTCGCCGTCGTTCAATTACCTCGTCCACATGCCGTCGGACTTCGCCGCTGAGTTCTCGGAGTTCTACTTCCAGTCGTACTACCAGGCGCCGTGGGCCACCCCCGGCATCTCCGGCATGGACACCCTGGTCGAGGCGATGACCGCGAACCGTCCAGATCTCAACATCTCCGACGTCTACACCACCGGTTGGATCGAAGGCATCATGGCGCAGACCCTCATTGAGGCTGCGATCGATCAGGGTGATCTCACCCGGGCCAACATGGTTGCCCTTGCGAACTCTGGCATTGAGGTCGACTTCCAGGGCCTGTCCGCCAACCAGTCATGGCCTCAGGACTACAACGAGGCCGTCGTCCGCTCCAGCTGGATCTACGACGTCGACGTCTCGCAGTTCAACATCATTCCGTTGAGCGAATCGACTGCAGACAACCCCGGCTCCACCGGTCTTATCCCGATCGAGCAGGACTATGTCGGTTCTGTCGCCGAGGGTTACGTCTTCGACGGTCCGTGCATCGAGCCATCGGGCTGATCGAACAACCTGCGTTTCCCGTGTGGGTCGGGGCTTCACGCTCCGACCCGCCGGGTGCGCTCACCCTCCGGCCCGATCTGCCGGCGGGTGGCCGGACCCGGACGGTCTCAGACCGTCACAATCCGATCTTTTTCTCATCGTCATTCGTGGAGGTCGAGCGTTGCTCGAAGTAGCGAACCTTGAAGTGGTCTACAACGAGGTGATCCTCGTCCTACGAGGCCTTTCGATCGAGGTGCCCGACGGCAAAATTGTCGCGCTCCTCGGTTCGAATGGAGCCGGCAAGACCACAACCGCCCGAGCCATCACCGGTCTGCTCGACGTGCATGAGGGCAAAACCACCAAGGGGTCGATTACCTGGAATGGCCAGGACGTGACCCATAGCCTCCCGGCGAAGATCGTGGAGAGTGGGATCTCGCAGGTGATGGAAGGCCGCCGCATCTTTGCTGAGCTCACCGTCGATGAGAACCTGTCGTGTGGTGCCTTCACCAACCGGGCCAACATGGATGCGAACTATGAACGGGTGATGGAGCTCTTCCCTCGCTTGCGCGAGCGTCACACCCAGGTCGCGGGATATCTCTCCGGCGGCGAGCAGCAGATGCTTGCAATCGCCCGTGCGTTGATGGCCGAACCCAAGCTCCTCGTGCTCGACGAACCGTCGCTTGGCCTTGCGCCGATGCTGATCGAACAGATCCGCGACATCATTGTCGACATCAACAAGCAGGGCGTGTCGGTTCTGCTGATCGAGCAGAACGCCATGATGGCGCTCTCGATCGCCGACTTCGGTTACGTGATGGAGTCCGGCAAGGTCATGATGGACGGCCCAGCCGAAAAACTTCGCAATGACGAAGATGTCCAGGAGTTCTATCTCGGGCTCCACGGCGACGGCGGCGAGCGGAAGTCCTTCCGCGACGTCAAGCACTACAAGCGCCGCAAGCGCTGGTTGTCCTGAGAGGAGCTGAGACGATGAGCGCCCCTATTCTGCAAGCCCAGGACATCACCCTCCGGTTCGGCGGTGTTACTGCGATCAGCAGTGTCACCTTCGACGTACACGAAGGGGAGCTGTTCTCGATTATCGGTCCGAACGGCGCCGGGAAGACCTCGATCTTCAACACCATCTCGCAGGTGTATCGCCCCCAAGAGGGCGACATCCGGTGGAGGGGCGAGTCGATCATGGGCCGCCGACCTGACGACATCGCCGAGCTGGGAATCGCCCGAACGTTCCAGAACATCGAACTGTTCCCGCAGATGACGGTGATCGAGAATCTGCTCCTCGGCCGTCACATCCGCATGAAGCAGAACTGGCTTCAAGGCATGTTGTGGATCGGCCCGGCGAAGAAGGAAGAGATGGCAAACCGCCGGCGGGTGGAGGACATCATCGACTTCCTTGAGATCGCGGAGTGGCGCAATCACCCTGTGGCGTTGTTGCCCTACGGCATTCAGAAGTTGGTCGAACTGGGTCGGGCACTGGCCATGGATCCTCAGCTCCTGTTGCTCGATGAACCGGTGGCCGGCATGAACCTCGAGGAGACCGAGGACATGGCCCGCTTCATCCTCGATATCCGCCGAGAGCTCGGTATCTCGATGATCATGGTCGAGCACGACATGGGGCTTGTCATGGATATCGCCGATCGCATCATGGTGCTCGACTTCGGCGAGAAGATCGCCGAGGGCACGCCTGCAGAGGTGCAAAAGGATCCGAACGTGATCGCTGCCTACCTCGGCAGCAGCGACCTTCACGCCGACTGATCTCCGGGGCTCCCGCGCTCGGCCGCCGTGCCCGGGCCAGGCATCGCCTGCGGAGCCGCAACCCATCACGATTGACATGATCAAAGCTTTGATCATATGCTCCAACGGAGGGATCGGGTATGCGCACGTTCGAGAGCCACATCGCAGGTCGCTGGCACACGGGCTCGGGTGACCGGCACGTCGCCGATGCGATCACCGGCGAAACAATCGGTGTTGTCGGTGCCGGCGGCCTCGACCTGGCAGCCGCACACGACTACGCGCGCAACGTCGGCGGCCCGGCCCTTCGAGCACTCACCTTTCACGATCGCGCCGCCATCCTGCGCGCCGTCGGCAAGCTTCTCCTGGAGGACACCAGCGAGCTGTTCGCCCTGAGCCACCGCTCCGGAGCCACCCGCGCCGACGCGGCGATCGACATCGACGGCGGCGCAGGCTCGCTTCTCGCCTACTCGGGCATCGGCCGTCGCGAGCTTCCCAACAGCACGGTCTGGCCCGACGGTGATGTCCAGTCGCTGAGCCGCGACGGCAGCTTCGTCGCCCGGCACATCAACGTCTCCCGCAACGGCGTCGCCGTCCAGATCAACGCCTTCAACTTCCCCGTGTGGGGGATGCTCGAGAAGTTCGCGTCTGCGTTCCTCGCCGGCGTCCCGACGATCGCCAAGCCGGCCACGCCCACGGCCTACGTCGCCGAGGCGGCGGTGCGCACCATCCTCGACTCCGGTCTGCTTCCGGAAGGCTCGCTGCAGTTCGTCGCGGGCGACATCACCCCGATCTTCGACCTCCTCGACGAACAGGACAGTCTCGCCTTCACCGGTTCAGCCGCGACCGCCCGGTCCCTCCGCACGATCCCTGCCGTGCTCGAACGAGGCGTGCGCTTTTCCGCCGAGGCCGACTCACTCAACGCCGCCGTCCTCGCCCCGTCGGCCGGACCCGACACGGCCGAGTTCGGAGCATTCTGCGACGCCGTCGTCGGCGAAATGGTCGCCAAGGCCGGTCAGAAGTGCACCGCCATCCGCCGGGTGATCGTGCCCGACACCCACCTCGACACCGTTAGCGACGCCCTCGTCGCCCGACTGGAGGCGATCACGGTCGGCCACCCCGCCGACGACGCCACCGACATGGGGGCCCTCGTCGGTCTGGAGCAGCGAGCCGATGTCCACGCCGCCGTCGCCGGCGTGGGGGCCCGCACGGTGTTCGCACCGGAACTCTCCGGACTCGACACCGAACGCGGCGCATTCATGGCGCCGACACTGTTGCGCGCCGACGATCCTGCCTCATCGGCCGCTCACGTCGTCGAGCCGTTCGGCCCGGTGTCGACCCTCCTCGGCTATCAGGACCTCGACGACGCGGTTGCGCTCGTCGCCAAGGGCCGCGGCAGTCTTGTCGCCTCGGTATTTGGGCCCGACACCGACGAGACCGCGCGGATCACCCTCGGGATCGCACCGTTCCACGGCCGGGTCCACACCATTGACGCAACATCCGCCGCTGCGTCGACCGGCCATGGCTCACCGCTTCCTCAGCTCGTCCACGGCGGGCCCGGTCGAGCGGGTGGCGGCGAAGAACTCGGTGGCGTTCGCTCGGTACTCCATCACATGCAGCGCACCGCGGTGCAGGGCTCGCCCGATCTCGTCACTGCGGTCACGGGCGAGTGGGTCGATGGTGCTGCTCGCCGCCACAACGGCCATCCGTTCACGCTGTTCTTCGACGAACTCGAGGTCGGCGACTGTCTCGACACGGAACCCCGGGTGATCACGCTCGAAGACATCGAGCACTTCGCCCATTTCACCGGCGATCTCTTTTACGCCCACATGGACGACGAGGCCGCGAAGGCCAGTCCGATCTTCGAAGGTCGAGTCGCCCACGGCTATCTCGTGCTTTCGATGGCGGCCGGCCTGTTCGTGTGGCCCGATCCGGGCCCTGTGCTCGCCAACTACGGCGTCGACAACCTCCGGTTCGCGACACCGACCTACCCGGGGACCGAGATCCGGGTCATCTTCACCTGCAAGCAGAAGTCCCTCCGGGCGGGCGCCGGCTACGGCGAGGTCCGGTGGGACACCAAGGTCATCGATCAGGACGACAACGTGCTCGCCAGCTACGACGTCTTGACCATGGTCGCGCAAAAGGAGCCGGCGTGAGCCAAGCAGAGTTCGACGCACTCATCGACGCCGACGAGCGGATCGAGCCCGACGACTGGATGCCCGACGACTATCGCAAGACGCTCGTGCGTCAGATCGCACAGCACGCGCACAGCGAGATCATCGGCATGCAGCCGGAAGGGGAGTGGATCACCCGGGCGCCGTCGCTGCACCGCAAGGCCATCCTCACCGCAAAGGTGCAGGACGAGGCCGGCCACGGCATGTACCTCTACGGAGCCGCCGAGAGCCTCGGCGTCGACCGGGCTGAGCTCCTCGACCGCCTCCACAACAAGACGCAGAAGTACTCCTCCATCTTCAACTATGCGACGCCCGAGTGGGCCGACGTCGGTGCGATCGGATGGCTCGTCGACGGCGCCGCGATCGCCAATCAGGTTCCGCTCTGCCGCTGCTCCTACGGACCCTACGGACGGGCGATGGTACGGATCTGCAAAGAGGAGAGCTTCCATCAGCGCCAGGGCTTTCAGATCATGCTCACGCTCTCGGAGGGAACGCCCGAGCAAAAGGCGATGGCCCAGCGGGCCCTCGATCGGTGGTGGTGGCCGAGCATCATGATGTTCGGCCCTCCCGACACCGACTCACCCAACACCGCCCGCTCGATGGCGTGGGGAATCAAGCGCTACACCAACGACGAACTCCGCCAGCAGTTTGTCGACGCCACCGTTCCGCAAGCAGAGCTGCTCGGCCTCGCCATCCCTGACCCCGATCTCGTGTGGAACGAGGAGCGGGGCCACTACGACTTCGGCGAGCCGGACTGGGACGAGTTCGCGACGATGGTCAGGGGTGAGGGCGAGATCCCGGATCTGCGCATCTCCACGCGCCGCAACGCCCACGCTGAGGGCGAGTGGGTCCGCGAGGCGGCGGTGGCGTACGCCGAGAAGCAACAGCAGCGGGAACGAGTCGCATGAATGCTGCCTGGCCGCTCTGGGAGGTGTTCGTCCGGGCCCGGCGCGGGCTGAGCCACACCCATGTCGGTTCCGTGCATGCCGCCGACGGCGAGACGGCGCTGCAGGCCGCGCGGGATCTCTTCACCCGCCGCCAGGAAGGTGTGAGCCTCTGGGTCGTGCCGTCGGCCGACATCGTCGCCTCCGACCCGTCGGCCGAGGCCGAACTCTTCGAACCCGCCGCCGACAAGGCCTACCGCTTCCCGACCAGTTACGAGCTGCCGGCGGACGTCGATCACATGTGATGCCTGCCGATCTCCTCACGCACGTCCTGCGGCAGGCCGACCGAACCCTCGTCCTCAGCCACCGACTCGCCGAGTGGCTCACCCACGCCCCCGAACTCGAGGAGGACATGGCGTTGGCCAACATCAGCCTCGATCTCCTCGGGCAGTCCCGCCACCTCTACACCTACGCCGGCAAGCTCGAAGGCCATGGCCATGACGAGGACCACTTCGCCTACGAACGCGACGCGACCGACTTCCGGAACCCCTTGATCGTCGAGCAACCCAACGGTGATTTCGCTGTCACCATGGCGCGGCAGGTGCTGCACGACCATGCTGCCCTTCTGTATTGGGAATCGATGTGCAGCAGCACCGATGAGACGCTCGCGGCGCTTGCTGCCCGCGCCGTCAACGAAACGCGCTTTCACCTGCGGCACTCCACCGGCTGGCTGATCCGTCTCGGTGACGGCACGGACGAAAGTCACCGACGGGCTCAGGCGGGCCTCGACACCATGTGGCCCTTCGCCGAAGAGCTGCTCGGCGCCGACGACGAAGACGACCTCCGCACCGCAGGGCTCATCGGGCCTCGCTTCGACGGTGCGTGGCGAGCAGCCGTCGGCGCAACCGTGTCCGAGGCGACGCTCACCATGCCGCCCGAGCCGCCCACCCGGTCGGGCGGTCTCCGCGGCGAGCACAGCGAGCACCTCGCGCCGATGCTCGAGGTCATGCAGGGCCTCGCTCGTGCGCACCCGGGAGCGACATGGTGAGCGAGCTCGATCTGCTCGTACGGGCCGTCGATGACCCAGAACTGCCTCACGTCACCATCGGCGACCTGGGTATGGTCCGTTCGGTCGAGGTCGACGGAAATGCCGCCCACGTCCGGCTGACGCCGACCTACACGGGCTGTCCGGCGACGGAACAGATCCGGTCCGATGTTGAGGCCGCCGTCGTTGCCGCCGGGTACGAACCATCCGTCGAGTTCGTGATGAGCCCGCCGTGGTCGACCGACGACATCACCGACCAGGGCCGAGCCAAGCTCACCGCGGCCGGAATTGCGCCACCCGGCGCCGCCGCCGATGGCCCGGTGGCCCTCGATCTCCCCGTCGCCTGCCCCCACTGCAACTCCCGTCGCACCCGTCTCACATCGGCCTTCGGAGCCACGGCATGCAAGGCACTGCACATGTGCGACGCCTGTCGCCAGCCGTTCGAGTCGTTCAAGGCGATCTGATGGCCGTTGCCTTTCACCCGCTGACCGTCACCGAGATCGAACGGGACACATCGTCGTCGGTGCTGGTCACGCTCGAGTGTCCCGATACCGAACTCGGATTCGAGCACGGCCAGTACTTGACCTTCCGCCGCGAGATCGATGGGGTCGAGATCCGTCGCAGTTATTCCATCTGCAGCCCGGTCGACGGTGCGCTCCGTGTCGGGATCAAGCGCGTCGATGGCGGCGCGTTCTCGACCTGGGCCACGTCGGCCCTGCGCGTCGGCGACACCGTCGAGGCCATGGCGCCGATGGGGCGCTTCACCCACGAACTCAATCCGCTGGCGGCCCGCACGTACACGCTGGTCGCAGGCGGCAGCGGAATCACCCCGATCTACTCGATCGCGGCGACGATCCTCGATACCGAACCAGACTCCATCGTCACGCTGCTCCAGGTCGACCAGGCAACGTCGACCATCATGCTGCTCGACGACATCGAGGACCTTCGCAATCGGTATCTCGACCGATTCCGGGTGTGGCGCCAGCTCACCCGGGAGCCACAGGCACTCGACCTGCTCGACGGCCGCCCGAGCGTCGAGTCGTTCCTCACCGGCGTCGAGCGGGGCTTGTTCCCGGCTGCTCCCGATCATGTCTTCCTCTGCGGTCCCGAGGCCTTGATCGAGATGATCACCGACGCCCATACCCGTCTTGGCCTCCAACCGGAGCAGATTCACACCGAACGGTTCACCTCGGCGCAAAGCGGGCGAGCACCCCGCCGGGTTCGCGGCCCGGTCGACGATTCGATCGAACCGATCGCCACCGGCCAGGTCACGCTCGACGGCCGCACCAGCACCTTCTCCGTGCTGCCCGATGACACCGTCCTCACTGCGATCCAGCGATCCCGTCCCGAGGTGCCCTTTGCGTGTCAGGCCGGCGTGTGTTCGACCTGCCGGGCTCGCGTCACCGAGGGTGAGGTCGAGATGGCCGCCACCTACGGACTCGTGCCGGGTGAGGCCGACGCCGGATTCATCCTCACCTGTCAGGCGACGCCCGCGAGCGGTACGGTCTCGGTCGACTTCGACGTCTGATCGACCCAGGAGCGGACATGGCCGGCTACGAACCCATCGAGACGGCGTCGCTCGACGAACTCCGGACCCTGCAGACCGAGCGGTTGCAGTCCACGCTTCGCAACGCGTACGCCAACATCGACCACTACACCCGAGCGTTCGATGCCGCCGGCGTGCATCCCGACGATGTCACGTCGCTCGACGACCTCGCTCGGCTGCCGTTCCTCGTGAAGGACGACCTTCGCGAGGCGTATCCGTTCGGGATGTTCGCCGTGCCGCGCGAGGATCTCGTGCGGGTCCACGCCTCCTCGGGCACGACGGGTAAACCGACGGTCGTCGGTTACACCGCCGCCGACATCGACACCTGGGCCACCGTGATGGCCCGCTCGTTGTTCGCCGCTGGGGGTCGACCGGGCGACCTACTCCACAACGCCTACGGCTATGGCCTGTTCACCGGTGGCCTCGGTGCCCACTACGGCGGCGAGAAGCTGGGGTGCACCGTTGTGCCCTTCGGAGGTGGCCAGACCGAGCGTCAGATCCAGCTCATCACCGACTTCGAACCCCGCCTGATCACGGTCACACCGTCGTACTGTCTCAACCTCATCGAGGAGATGGAGCGCCTCGGCATTGATCCCGCCGCCACCTCGCTCCAGGTCGGCATCTTCGGGGCCGAACCCTGGACCGAAGGCATGCGTACCGAGATCGAAGAGCGACTCGGGATCGATGCCGTCGACATCTACGGCCTCTCGGAGGTCATCGGCCCCGGCGTCGCCCAGGAGTGTGTCGAGACCAAGGACGGCCTCACCATCTGGGAGGACCACTTCTACCCGGAGATCATCGATCCCGAGACCGGCGACGTCCTGCCCGATGGCGAAGAAGGCGAACTCGTCATCACCTCACTCACGAAGGAGGCGCTCCCCGTCATCCGATACCGAACTCGCGACATCACCACGCTGTTGCCCGGCACGGCACGCACCATGCGGCGCCTCGCCCGGATCACCGGCCGCAGCGACGACATGTTGATCATCCGCGGGGTCAACGTCTACCCGAGCCAGATCGAAGCTGAGCTCATGCAGGTCGACGGCCTCTCCGCCCACTACCAACTGCACAAGGGCACCGACGGCACGATGGCAACGCTCACGGTCATGGTCGAGGCGCTCGACCCCGCTGCCGACCGTGTCGCGCTGGCCGCTCAGGCCCGTGAACGCATCAAGACGATGATTGGGGTCACCGCCACCGTCGAGGTCGTCGAGCCGTTCGCCGTGCCGCGCAGCCAGGGCAAGGCTCAGCGCGTTGTCTGATCAGTCGTCGACGCGAGTGCTCGACACCCGTCGCATCAAGTCGGTGAGCGTCGAGATCTCGTCGGAATCCAACCCGCCGAGGAGCGCGCCCTCGCGGGCGTTCTGCGCTCGATAGGCGGCTTCGAGCCGTTCGGCGCCGTCGTCGGTGAGATAGACCGTCACGACCCGGCGGTCGTCGGATTCACGCCGTCGGTCGACGAGTCCGTCGCGCTCGAGCGTGTTGACCGCACTCGAGATCGCTGCCCGGCTCAAACCCGCGAGTCGGGCGATCTCGTGGGACTCCATCGGGCCACCGACCCACAACAGGAACATCACCCGGAACCCCGCCAACGACCAGCCAGCGGGCTTGTGGATCGTCGACTCGAGGTCGTTGAACATTCGGCCACCCAGCCGGAAGATGCCGAACATCGCCCGGAACGTCAGCGGATCCAACCCGAGCTCACCAATCCGCGCGGCGGCGATGTCCTCGACCTCGTGGGCGCGAATGCGACGCTCACTCATGGCGAGGCCGGCCCGTCGTCCGAGATGCGCTTCGTCTTGCCGTGAAAGACCGCAACGACGCCCTTGGGACCGGACACCACCACGCCATACACCCCGGTTCGGCCCTGATGGTGGGTCTCGGACGCCTCGGCGACCAGCCGATCGCCGACCCGTGCCGGTGCGAGCCACTCGATCGAGGCGTTCGACGCCAGGTTGGTGCCCCCTCGGGCATTGGACGCAAACGCCATCGCCGTGTCGGCGAGCGCGAACACCACGCCGCCGTGACAGACATCGAGACCATTGGCCATCGATTCGAGCACCGTCATCTCCACCGTGGCGCTCCCGGGGGCGACCGCGGACACGATCATGCCCATCGCATGCGCATTGCGGTCCTCGGCGAACATTGCTGCAGCCGCCGCGTCAGCGATCTCCTGTGAGCCCCCCATGGTGCGGCAGATCCTAGGACGGATCGCTGCGCCCACGCATCTGTCGCTGCGCTTCGGTCAGCGCACGGGTTTGCCGCTGCGCTTCGGTCAGCGCACGCACTTGTTGCTGCGCTTCGGTCAGCGCACGCAGGTGCACTCGACCTTGTCGTCCATCGCCTGCCATTTGTAGGTCCTCGGCTCCGATGTCGCCTCACAACCGGTGCATCGCAACGCCCACT
>Ga0181588_10002774_pt1 | contig 14979 bp, 18 predicted proteins | sample 071ome_26_FD_148607 | JGI IMG/M metagenome (GOLD analysis project Ga0181588, IMG submission 148607) | Coastal salt marsh microbial communities from the Groves Creek Marsh, Skidaway Island, Georgia - 071409BT metaG (spades assembly) | ecosystem: Environmental > Aquatic > Marine > Intertidal zone...
CCCTCGCTGAGGAGCCGGCGCTGAAGCCCTTCTGCCGTCGCAGCTTTTCTCTCGAGCTGCTTTTCATCCTTGCGGAAGCGGAACGCACCCGACAAGAGTTGGGGGTTGAAGACTGTTTCGAGGCACTGACGGTGGCTCGGCCGACGCGAGGGACCTTCTCCCGCTGCTACCAGTCCCTGGTAGAGCGGGGCTGCCTTGAGATTGGAGAGAGTTCGGCGAAGCGTTCAAAGCGCGCCGTGCGCTTATCGCCACCGACCGCGGCGGCGCTCCGCCGGGCGCTTGCCGCAGCGCGAAAGGCCGAGGGCTAGCGCGAGCTTTAGGATCCGTGGAGTCCCTCGTAGGCGGCGATCAATCCTTCCGCGAGGGTTAAGCGTCCGTTCCGGGAGCAGCTGTTCACGAGCGCCACGTAGTAGCCGTCGCCGTCTAGGCTCTCGCCAAGGCGCTCGCCGCTGCCGGCGTTTAAGGCCGCCACAAAGCCCATGAAGAGCGAGCCAAGCTGTACCCGCGCCGCGGGGTTTTCCTCCGCATGAAGCTCGAGGACCCGAGCGCAGGTGAGGCCCTCTAGCGCCGAGCCCTCGAGGGGGGCGGCGCTTAGGGTGACGTCGTGGGCCAAGGTGGGAATGCTCAAGATTAAGGCCAGCAGGGCTGGCGCAATGCGTTTCATCAGTGGCAGGCCTTTCCGAGCGCCTTTAAGCGCCAATAGTTATAGGGCAGGGGTGCGAGGAACCCAGCGATGAGCATGAGGGGGATCGCCGCGGGGCTTAGCTGGGCGCCGCCGGTGACCGCCAGATCCACCAGGTTCATAGCTGCTTCCATGGCGAGCATGGAGATGAGGGACATCCCAAGGGCTGTTTTGAGTGCGAGGGCCAAAGCCATTTGCCGGCTGAGGATCATCGTTTCCAGCGCAATGGAGGTCAGCAGCCCGTTGATCATGGCCAAGGCCATGATGGCCATGGGATCCCAGGGCCAGCCCCCCAGCTGGAAGGCCGCAATGGTGCCCATATCGCCGATGGAGCAGCCCAGGAGGCACCAGCTGGTGTTCACGGAAGCTCGGCGCCAACTGTGCTTGCAGCGCCAGCTGATGGCGAAGGGGGAAGCGGTGGCCGCTGTCATGGGCTTTGCCTTTCCATAACCGATGGGTAAGGCTAGCACAGCCGTTCGCCTCTCCGAGACCCAGCTTGTGAGGTGAGTTTTGGGGTAATCATGGGGTTCATTTCATGACGAGACATTACGTAAAGCATACCTGGCTCTTCCTCGCCTTCGCATGGGGCCTAGGTCTGAGTGAGGTTGCCTCTGCGGCAGCGGAGGTCGGCGAAGTCGTTTTTATACGAGGGCAAGCCGCTGCTGAGAATGGCGCTGGCGCCCGGAGGCTCCTCGCCACGGGCGAGCGGTTTGAGGAAGGCGAGACGCTCCGGACCCTTGCCGGAAGCGAACTTAGGATCCGCTTTGATGACGGGGCCCTTCTAACGCTCGCTGAGAACAGTGCCCTAAGCCTAGTCGCCTATGATGCAGCGGTAGGGGCGGAGCGTTTCGAGGCAACGCTTGCGCAAGGGGGATTTCGTTCCGCAACGGGGTCCATCGCCCAGCGGGCTCCCCGCGCCTACAGCGTCGCAACACCCTTCGCGGTCTTGGGGGTGCGAGGTACGGACTACGCGTTGGGAATCGTGGAGGTCTCTGGGGCGCCGGAGGTGGTGGCCGGGGTCAAGGATGGGCTGATTGCGCTCGAAAACAGCGCCGGATCCCTAGCCCTTGGCGCTGGACAGCCCTTCCAATTTGCCCGGGTGCTTTCCCTGAGCACAGCGCCCCAGGGCGTAGCCTTAGTGCCCGCTGGGTTGGATCGATTCCTTAACCTTGAGTTGGGGCCGCCGGCGGTGGGCAGCGATGGCAGTGGCGCTGGACAGGATGGCACATCGCCCCCCAATGGGGGCTCTGCGGGGCCTTCCGGCGGCGGCGCGGCGGGGGCATCGGGAGGTGCGGCTGGCGCAGCAGGCGCGATTGCAGGGATCTCTGCTGCCACTGCGATTGCGGCGGGCCTTGCCGTTGTTGCCGTTGCATCCTTAGCCGCTTCCGGAGGCGATGATGATGAACCGCCTGCGGGAGGCGCAGGTGGGGGCGCCTCTGACGGGGGGAGCACGGATGGGGGGGAAGACGGCGGCGGTAGCGAGACGACGACCCCATCGACCCCGACCACGGTTTCTACGCCATCGACCCCCTCTACTCCTTCGACGCCCTCGACGCCCTCGACGCCCTCGACCTAAGGGCCCGAGTGCGCTGCCTTCCCCAGCTGAGGTTGCTATCCTTGGCCTCGGCTGGGGCGGTAGTTAAATGGATATAACGACTCCCTCCTAAGGAGTAGTTCCAGGTTCGATTCCTGGTCGCCCTACCAGCCACCGCTTTTTGCGCTAGGGCACCGCTCTAGAGCACCTTCGATCGAGACCACGCATTGCATTGATGAATGGCCGACGCGCGAAGCAGTGGCGAGGGCTGGCGCGTGCTGGCCATGCGATTCATGCACTGTTCTCGTAGATAGCGTATCTGGCTTAGGTGGGCCTGTTCGATGGGCCCGGGGGTTGCGCAGCCGACTAAGGTTGCGCTCGCAACCACGGCGGCCAGCACCCGTAGGCGTGCCTTCTCCATGTTATCCCCTCCCCAGAGGCATGTGGTGCTTGGCCCGGCATTTTTGCTCTTTTGGCCACGCCCAAGGATGCTAAGGAACGAAGTTGGGCCTGTCCACGGCCCCAGGCCCTGTTATCGAGCGGTCTCCCTGGGCATAATTTGGCGCCAGTTTTTGCGGCCTTGAGCGCCGCTTAATGCCGATATAAGGAGTCCGCATGAACCGCTGGCTGTGGGGCGCAGCCCTCTTCAGTGCCACCCTATCTGCTACCCCTTTCGCGCTGAGCGCTGAAGCCGAATGGACCCCCTCCGGAGAGCTTGGCTTTGTAAACACAACGGGGAACTCGGAGGCCACCACCCTCAATGGCAAGCTGGCCGTGGAAGGGCGCTACGAGGGCTGGGAGGGGGACGCCCATGTTTCCGGACTGCGCGGGGAAAACAGCGGGGAAACGAGTGCTGAGCGCTACGAAGTCGCCGGTACGGCGCGCCGCGATCTGGGTCCCGAAACCTTCGTTGCCTCAGCCCTTCGCTATGAGCACGATGACTTCTCCGCTTTTCAGTACCAGGGCACCGTTTCCGTCGCCTACGGTTTTCGCCCCATCGCTGACGTGGATCAAACGCTCCGCCTAGAAGTGGGGCCGGGTATTCGTCGTGCCCAGCCCCGGGGGGAAAGTGACGATACGAACCTGATCGGCCGGGCCCAGGGTCGCTATGCTCGGACGCTTAGTGACACGGCAGAATTGTATAATTCGATCTTGCTCGAGACGGGGTCGGACAACACCTTTCTGCAGAACGAGCTGGGCATTGCTGTGGATATTAACGAGTCCCTAGCCCTGAAGGCGGCCTATCAGCTGCGCCGGAACTCCCAGGTGATCGGTGATAAGGAAAAGCTCGATACGTTAACCACCATTAACCTAGTCTGGCGTCCCCGGCGCTAGCCATGGCCCCGCCCCTTTCCATCATCATCCCCACGCTAAACGAAGCGCGGAACCTGCCGACCTTGCTGTGCGCCCTCGCGCCGGCCCGGGCTCGGGGCGCGGAAGTCCTGGTGGTGGATGGGGGGAGCGAGGATGAAACGGTGGCCCTGGCCGAAGGGCAGGGGGTGACTGTGCTTCGGGCCGAGGGCGGTCGTGGCCCCCAGCTGGCGAAGGGCGCCGAAGCCGCAAGGGGCGCCGTGCTATGGTTTCTCCACGCCGATAGCACCATCGAGGCAGTGAGCGACCTCCATCTGCTTACGGGGCTGGCGGAGCGCCGGCGGCCCTGGGGCTTTTTTTCCATCCGCATTCTGGGTCGCCATCCAGCCCTGGCGCTCATTGGGCGCATGATGAATCTACGCTCGCGCCTGTCCGGTCTAGGCACGGGGGACCAGGGGCTTTTCATGACCCGGGATGCCCTGGCCGCCGTGGGGGGCGTTCCCCTCCTGCCCCTGATGGAAGACCTCGCGCTGGCCAAGGCCCTTAAGGCCACCCAGGGGCCGCCGCTGTGCCTTAGGAAACGCCTACGCACCGATGGCAGGCGCTGGGAATCCCATGGAGTGTGGAGAACGGTGCTGCTTATGTGGCGCCTGCGCTGGGCCTATTTCCGCGGCGCCGATCCCGCTGGGTTAGCGGCGCGCTATCGCGTTAGCGATTCGGCGTGAGTGGCCCGCTGCGGGTGATCCTCTTTGCCCGCCCCCTGGTGCGGGGTACGGTGAAAACCCGCCTTGAGCCGGCCCTCGGCGTTGAGGGCGCGCTGCGGCTCTACGAGGCGCTGCTGCGCTATGTGGTGAGCGTGTGCGATGAGGCCAAACTTGGCCCCCTCACCCTGGCCTACGCCGGGGATCATCCCGGGGCAGCGCTAGCTGCCCTCGGGGAGGGACTCGGGGCCCGGCTCGTGAGCCAGGGCCCCGGGGATCTTGGGGCGCGCATGGCTCGGGCCCTCGAGGACGCCCTTGAGGCGGGGGCCTGGCCCGTGTTGCTGGGGACCGATCTGGCAGGCCTGAAGCCAAGCCACCTTACGGCTGCGGCCGCCGCGCTCCGCGAAGGTAATGACTATGCGTTCGCCCCCGCTGAGGATGGAGGCTATGGAGTGGTCGCCGCTCGGCGTCTCGATCCCGAGCTCTTTACCGCCATGCCCTGGAGCACGCCTTCCGTGATGAAGGAAACCGCCGGGCGCCTGGCCGAGCTCGGACGAGTCTGGATGCGCCTGCCTGGCCTCTACGACATCGACGGCCCGGAGGACTTGCCCCGCCTCGAGGCTCACCCCGTGCTCGGCCCGACCTTGGCGGCCCTGAGCCATGTTTCCCCTTCGTGACCACAACCCCACCCGGCGAACGCCCTGGGTCACCTACGGGCTGATCGCCCTGAATCTGTGGGTGTGGGCCCGATGGCAGGGCTTTGGTTTCCCCGAACCCCTGCTTCACTCCCTTTGCGAGCGAGCGCTTATCCCCGGGGCTCTGCTGGGCTTCAGCGAACCCGGATCGCTCATTCCCCTCGGGTCTGAGGCCAGCTGCCGTCTAGGGGAGCACAATCCCTGGAGCGTGGTCACGAGCATGTTCATGCACGGCGGCTGGCTTCACCTGCTGGGCAATATGTGGTTCCTGTTTGTGTTTGGGGACAACGTGGAGGACCGCCTCGGGCCCGTGCGTTACGGGGTTTTCTATCTCCTATCCGGGGTGGCGGCGGCGACGGCGCAAATCCTCACCGCGCCGGCCAGCGTCGTCCCCATGGTCGGGGCTTCTGGCGCGATAGGCGGCGTCCTGGGCGCCTACGCCGTGTTCTATCCCAGGGCGCGGGTCGACTTGCTCGTGTTCCTGGGGTTCTTTGTGACCCGGGTGGCCATCCCCGCGGCCCTCATGCTCCTGTACTGGTTTGCGATCCAGGTGCTGGCGGGGCTGCCGTCCCTGGGGCAAAGCGGCGGCGGGGTGGCCTTCTGGGCCCACATCGGGGGCTTCCTCGCTGGGGTCGGCTGGGCCGTCCTAGAACAGATTCGGTCCCCAGCGCTGCGCCGGCGCAAAAGACGCTGACCGAGCCCTGGGAGCTGCGTACACTGGCGCCATGAAAGTGACCCGTGCACAAGATCTCGAAGGCCTTCGCGCCGCCGGCCGGGCCGTGGCCCAAACCTTAGCGGCCATGGGGGCGGCGCTTGCGCCGGGTATGACCACGGCGGAGCTGGACGCCCTGGGGGCCAAGCTCTTAGCGCAGCACGGGGCCCGCTCGGCGCCCCAGCGCGACTACCGCTTCCCCGGCGCCACCTGCATCAGCCTGAACGAGGAGGCAGCCCACGGCATACCTGGGCCACGAACCTTGGCCCCGGGGGATATCGTGAATATCGACGTCTCCGCGGAGCTTGACGGCTATTACGGCGATACCGGCGCCACCTTCCTCGTGCCCCCAGCGGCGTCGGAACATGAGGCGCTCCTCGCGGCAACGCAAGCGGCCTTAGAGGCTGCCATGGCCGTGGCTCAGCCGGGGGCCCTCATCAATGAAATCGGTCGGGCTATCGAAAGCACGGCCCGGGCTGCGGGCTTCACTACGCTTCGGGATCTCGGTAGCCATGGGGTGGGACGCAAGCTTCACGAGGCGCCGCGCTTTATTCCCAACTTCTTTGATCCTACCGATCGGCGCCGCTTGGCTGAGGGCATGGTCATCACCATCGAGCCCTTCCTGTCCCTGGCCTCGGAGCGCTGTACCACCGCTGACGATGGCTGGACCCTGCTCTCGGGGCCGGGGAACCGGTCGGCCCAGTTCGAGCATACCCTCGTTATTACGGCCGGCGGTCCCGAGGTTATGACGCGCCCCTAGGCGGGAAGGCTATACTGCGCAGGCCCCTGGGAGAGGAGAGGCCGTGGAAACCCCCTTGCTAACGGTTCGGCAGCTGCGCTGTGAGCGCGACGAGCGTGTGCTCTTTGCCGATCTCAGCTTTTCCGTGGCACGGGGGACGGCGCTTCAGCTCCGGGGCCCGAACGGCGCAGGCAAGACTACCCTCCTGCGCATCCTGGCGGGCTTCCACCCCGACTATGAGGGCGAGGTGAGCCGCGCCCCCGGCCCCCTCGCTTACCTGGGCCACCGCCCAGCCCTCAGTGGCCTTTTAACGGCGGAAGAAAACCTCGCTCACTACCTCTCCCTGACCGCGCCGGGTACGGAAGCGAGCGCGATCATGAACGCCCTCGAACGGGTGGGGCTCGCGGGCTACGAGACCGTGCCCTGCCAGGCCCTCTCCGCGGGACAGCAGCGCCGAGTGAGCCTCGCGCGCCTACCCTTGCTGGGCATGGCGGCACCCCTTTGGCTGCTCGATGAACCCTTTACGGCCCTCGATGATCGGGGCATCGCGCTGGTCACAGCGCTCCTTGAGGAGCATCAGGCTGGCGGCGGGGGGGCGATCTTCACCACCCACCAACCCCTCACGCCTCGCTCGGGGCTCGAGACGCTTTGGCTCGGCTCGGAGGGGGCGCCATGAAGATTCCCGGGCTGTTCTGGGGGCAGTTTCGCCGCGACGGGGCCCTGGCCCTACGCCAGCCCGGGGAGCTGGCGAACCCCCTGGCCTTTTTCGTGCTAGTGATTACCCTCTTTCCTCTCGGCGTGAGCCCGGAAAGCGCCGTGCTCGCTCCCCTCGCCGCGGGCGTGCTGTGGATTGCCGCGCTTCTGTCGACGCTCTTAGGGCTGGAGGGGCTTTTTCGCCGGGACCGGGACGAGGGCACGCTGGAGCAGCTCGTCCTCCATGGCAATCCGCTGGTCTTTGCGGTGCTCGCCCGGCTCCTCGTGCACTGGCTGGGCACGGGGCTGCCTCTGACGCTCCTGGCCCCGGTGCTTGGGGCCATGCTGAACCTACCTGAGGCGGCGCGCTGGCCCGTAACCGCGGGCTTGGCCCTGGGCACGCCCATACTGGTGCTGCTCGGAGGAGTAGGTGCGGCGCTCACCGTTAGCCTGCGCTCCGGTGGGGTGCTTCTAGCGCTCCTCGTACTGCCTCTTTTTATTCCCGTACTGATTCTTGGGGTGAGCGTAGCGGAGCTCGCCGTGGCGGGGCTTCCCACGGCGCCCGTGCTCGCTTGGCTCGGCGCCGGGGCGGCCCTGGCCCTTGTCACCGCCCCCTTTGCCATCGCTGGCGCCCTTAGCATTGCCGTGGAAACGGGCTAGGCTTGGCGCCCCTGCATAGGAGATCACCGTGAAGGTTCCGGCTCCCCTCGTTCGCCTTTGGCATCGTCTGGGCTCCCCGCGTTGGTTTTTCGAGACCACGGCGCCCTGGCTTCCCTGGCTCTTAGGCCTGGGGGTGGTGCTCTTGGGGGCGGGCACCTTTTGGGGCCTCGCGCTGGCACCGGCGGATTACCTCCAGGGGAACAGCTTCCGCATCATCTACGTGCACGTGCCTGCGGCGATTCTTGCCCAGTCCTGTTACATGCTTATGGGCACCTGCGGCGTGGTGCTGCTCGTCTGGCGCATGAAGCTTGCGGACATGGTGCTGGAGGCGGCGGCGCCTATCGGGGCCTCCTTCACGGCGCTGGCCCTTGTGACCGGCGCCGTGTGGGGCAAGCCTACCTGGGGCACCTGGTGGGCTTGGGATGCGCGGGTCACCTCCATGCTCATTCTGCTGTTTCTTTATCTCGGCATTGTTGGTCTTCGCCAGGCCTTGGCACGCCCCGAGGCGGCGGGGCGGGCCTGCGCCATCCTCGCCATCGTCGGGCTTGTGAATATTCCCATCATCAAGTACTCCGTGGATTGGTGGCTCACCCTGCACCAGCCCTCCACCTTCAAGCTGACGGAAAAGCCTGCCATGCCCCCGAGCATGTGGATTCCCCTTCTGCTTTCCGTGCTGGGCTTCTACGCCCTCTTCATCTGGAGCGTGCTGCAAAGCACTCGGGTGGTGGTGCTCGAGCGGGAGCGGCGTACGGCCTGGGTGCAGAACTTTGTGGCCGAGCAGGGGTCTAAGGCATGAACTTCGAGAGCTTCAGCGCCTTTCTGGCCATGGGTGGGCACGGGCCCTACGTGTGGAGCTGCTACGCCTTAACGCTTCTTGTGCTGCTCTTCAACGGCCTCGCCCCGGGATGGCGCCAGCGCCGCTTCCTTCGGGAGCAGGGGGCTCGGCAGCGGCGTCAAGAGCAGTCCTAAGCGGACAGGGCCCGGGCAGGCGCGCTATCATGCTCGAAATCGGACCGGAGCCTCAGCCATGCACCCAAAGCGCAAGCAACGCCTGACGCTGGTCGCCTTTTTATTCTCCGGGGTCGCCGTGGCCGTGGGCCTCGCGCTCTTCGCCCTGAACGAAAACATCAATCTCTTTTATCCCCCGGACCAAATCGCCCGGGGCGAAGCCCCCGTGGACCAGCGCATCCGTGCCGGCGGCATGGTGCTTGAGGGCAGCGTGCAGCGGGATCCTGGCTCTCTGGCGGTCCGCTTTACCCTGTCTGACATGGCGGGGCACGACGTCCCCGTGGTGTACGAGGGCATCCTCCCCGATCTCTTCGGGGAAGGGCAGGGCATCGTGGCCACGGGGCGGCTCCGCGCCAATGGCACCTTTGAGGCCAGCGAAGTGCTGGCCAAGCACGATGAAAACTACATGCCGCCGGAGCTCGCGGAGCTCGCCGGGCGCAAGGCGCCGGAGGGGCAGCGGGCCGGCATGGCCACCCTCGACGCCGGGGGCTAGGGCCTAAACCACTTTTGGGGGACGCATGATTCCAGAGCTGGGACACTTCGCGCTCATTCTTGCGCTCATGCTCGCCGTACTTCTCGCGGTGGTGCCCATGGCTGGGGTGGTCCGCCGGGACCTCACGCTCCAGCACAGCGCCGGAGCCCTGTCCGCGGGGCTATTTGTATTTCTACTCCTGTCCTATGCCTGCCTTACGCAGGCGTTCCTGCAGGACGACTTCTCCGTGGCCTACGTGGCCAATAATTCCAATGCGCTCCTGCCCTGGTACTACAAGGTGAGCGCCGTATGGGGGGCGCACGAAGGCTCCTTCCTGCTCTGGACCCTGATCATGGGGGGCTGGACCCTCGCCGTGGCCCTGCGCTCGGAAGCCCTGCCCACGGCTATGTTGGCTCGGGTACTTTCCGTTATGGGGGCCCTTACCGTGGGCTTCATCCTGTTCTTGCTCATGACCTCGAACCCCTTTGAGCGCGTGCTCCCTGTGGCCGCCGTAGAAGGGGCGGACCTGAACCCCCAGCTCCAGGACTTCGGTCTGATTGTCCACCCGCCCATGCTCTATACGGGCTACGTAGGCTTCTCCGTGGCCTTCGCTTTCGCCATCGCGGCACTCCTCTCCGGGCGCCTGGATGCGGCCTGGGCCCGCTGGTCCCGCCCCTGGACGAACCTCGCCTGGGCCTTTTTGTCCGTGGGCATCGCCCTCGGCAGCTGGTGGGCCTACTACGAGCTCGGCTGGGGGGGCTGGTGGTTCTGGGATGCGGTGGAGAACGCCTCCTTCATGCCCTGGCTCGTGGGTACGGCGCTCATTCATTCCCTTGCGGTCACGGAGAAGCGCGGGGTGTTCAAGAGCTGGACGGTGCTGCTGGCCATCGCCGCCTTCTCCCTGTCCCTCCTCGGCGCCTTTATCGTGCGCTCCGGGGTCCTCACCTCCGTCCACGCCTTTGCCGTGGACCCGGAGCGGGGCATGTTCATCCTCGTCTTCTTGCTGTTGGTGGTCGGCAGTGCGCTGGCCCTCTACGCCCTCCGCGCCCCGGTGATGCGCGCCGAGGCCCGCTATGAGGGCCTCTCCCGAGAGGTCATGCTGCTGGCCAATAACATCGTGCTGGTGGTCTCCACCGCGGCGGTGCTCCTCGGCACGCTCTATCCTTTGGTTTACGAATCCCTGACCGGGGGCGGCAAGATCTCCGTGGGGCCGCCCTATTTCAATGCGGTCTTCGTGCCTCTTATGGTCCTGCTCCTTTTGATGATGGCGCCGGCGCCCCTGGCGCGCTGGAAGCGTACCGGCGCGGCTCAGCTGATGAGCAACTTAAGCAAGGTGGCCCTCGCCAGCGTCGCCCTTGGCCTGGCCCTGCCCTTGGTGATCACTGGCGCCCTGGAACTCTGGCCCGTGCTGTCCGTTATGCTCGGGACCTGGATCACGCTAGCCCTGCTCGTCGATGCCCTGGAGCGGGTTCGGAACAAGCAGGGCCTCTCGGCGAAGCTTCGAGGCCTGAAAAATCTCGGCGCGGGCTATGGCGGTATGGTGCTGGCCCATCTCGGGGTAGCCGTGACGGCCCTCGGCATTGCCCTCACCACCACCTACTCCACGGAGCGGGACGTTCGCCTGGCCCCGGGAGAGAGCGTCACCCTGGGTCCCCGCACCTACCTGTTTGAAGGGGTTGCACCCCTCGAAGGGCCGAATTACGTGGCGGATCAGGGCACGGTACGGGTGTTCCAAAACGGTCAGCCCATCGCCGTGCTGCACCCGGAGAAGCGCCGCTACCTGGCCCGGCAAATGGTGATGACGGAGGCGGATATCGATCCCGGGTTTTTCCGCGATCTCTACGTCGCCCTCGGGGAGCCCCTGGGGGAGGGGGCCTGGGCCCTGCGGGTGCACGATAAGCCCTTCGTACGCTGGGTATGGTTTGGGGGCGTGCTCATGATGTTCGGCGGGCTCATGGCCGCCTTCGATCGGCGCTACCGGCGCCTGAAGCTTCGGGACCAGGCTGCCCTTGCGGGAGCGCTGGCCTCGTGAGCCGCACTAGCCTGTTCTTGCCCCTGGGGCTCTTTCTGCTCATGGCCTTCATGCTCTGGCGAGGCTTTGCCCTGAACGATCCCCACGAGCTGCCCTCGGCGCTACTGAATCAGCCCCTGCCCGATTTCCAGAAAACGCGCCTGGCCGACGGCGCCCCCGTGGCTCGGCAGGACCTCCTTGGTACGCCCTTTCTTCTGAACGTCTGGGCCACCTGGTGCCCTACCTGTAAGGCCGAGCACGCGGAGCTGAACCGCATCGCTGCCCGCTACGCCGTGCCCCTCGTGGGGGTGAACTATAAGGACGACGGCCCTGCGGCCCGGGCTTGGCTGGCCCGCTACGGTGATCCCTACCGCCTTTCCGTGGTGGACGAGGACGGCAGCCTGGGCATCGAGCTGGGGGTCTACGGGGCGCCGGAAACCTTCATCGTCGACGGCGACGGCATCATTCGCTACAAGCGCGTGGGGGCCGTGGATCGGCGCGTCTGGGAAGAGGAAATTCGCCCCGTGCTCCAGAATCTTGGCCTGCCCCTCGAGGAGCCCCCGGCATGAAACGCGTCATCTTGAGGGCCTTGCTGGGGGCCGTGTTGCTGGCCTTAAGCACCGCAAGCTTTGCCGCTATTGATACCTACGCCTTTGAAACGGCCGCGGAGGAAGCGCGCTATAAAGCGCTCATTGATGAGCTGCGCTGCCCGAAGTGCCTGAATACCAATCTTTCCGGTTCCGACTCCCCCATCTCCGCCGACCTTCGGCGCACCGTGGCCACCATGGTGCAGGCCGGGAAGGGGGACGAGGAGATTCGGGAGTATCTCTTGGCGCGCTACGGGGACTTCATCCTCTACCGGCCTCGGGTGATGCCCGCCACCTACGTGCTTTGGTTTGGCCCCGCGCTGCTCTTTTTATTGGCCCTGGCCTTCATGGCCCGCCTCGTGCTGCGCCAGCGCCGGGCGGAGGCGCCGGCGCCCCTGTCGCCGGAGGAGCAGGCGGCTCTTGCGCGGCTGTCCCAGGCCGTTGGGGAGAACTCGAAGGCATGACCCTCTGGCTTTCCCTTTTGGCCCTGGCCCTCGGGGCCATGGGTTTTGTGCTGTACCCCCTGCGACAGCGCCGCCTCGATGATGGCGATGCGCTGCGCCTCAGCTCCAACCTCGCCACCTTTGAAGAGCGCCGCGCCGAGCTGGCCGAGGACCTCGCCGAGGGGCGCCTTGATGCCGCGAGCCACCGCGCGCTCTTAGCGGAGCTCGACCGGGCCCTCCTCGCCGACGTGGGGACCGTGACCCCCACGGGGGTCAAGCTGGCCGCTCGCCCGGCCGGCCGCGTGCTCTGGGCCAGTGCGCTGCTCGTACCCCTGGTGGCGCTCCTCTTCTATGCGCCCTGGGGCCTGTCCTTTGGGGCGGCGGAGGATCTGGCCTTCAAGGCAGAACTTGAGGTCTTCGACGCGGCCCAGGCCGCCTTCGGCGAGGATCCCACGGCGGCGGAGATCGCCGGCCTGCGCCTGCGTCTCGAGGGCCTCGAACAGCGACTTCGTAGCCTGGAGGCAAAGGAGCCCGACGGCTGGTTCCTGGTCGGGCAGCGGGCCATGGATTTGGGCGCCTTCGCCCAGGCCGCGGCGGCCTTTGAAGAGGTGGAGAAGCTCACCGGGGGCGCCCTCGTGGCCCTGGTCTACCGGGCTCAGGCGCTCTATCTCGCGAACGATCGACGCCTTGACCGCACCGGGCGCGCCCTGGTCGATCGGGTGCTGGCTACCGTGCCGGACCAGCCGGTCATGCTGGAGCTCCTGGCCATGGACGCCTTCTCCCAACAGCGCTACCGGGAGGCGGCGGACACCTTCGGCCGTGTGCTGGCGACGGGGATCGCCAATCCCGCTCGGCGCCAATTTTTGGAGGATGCCCAGCGCCGCGCGGCGGAGCTGGGGGGGCTGGATCTCGCGGCCCTTAGTGCTGCGGCGCCCGCGGGGCCGGGCATTGCCGTGGATCTCATCGTGGCGCCGGCCTGGCTTGAGAACCTGCCAGCGCAGGCCCAGCTGTTTATTCTGGCTCGGCCGCCCGGGGGGCGCATGCCCCTCGCCGTGGAGCGCCACAATCCCGCCACCCAGCTGTCCGTGCGCCTCGGTCCCGAGGACGCCATGAGCCCGGCCATGAGCATCGTCGGCCAGGAGGCCGTGGAAGTGGTGGCGCGCCTATCCATGGATGGGTCCCCCGCGGGCGGGGACGGCATGAAGGAGGTGGTGCTCGAAGCCGTGCCCACCACCGGCGCTCGGGTGACCTTGGCCCTAGGTCCTACGGCGCCCCCGCCGAGCTTTATCCTCGAGACCGCAAGCGCTGCCGCCCCGATAGCGCCGGCTGAGGCACCTAAAGGGCGTGAAGAGGGCGCGCCCGCGGCCCTGCGCCTTGCCCTTTCCCTTGCCCCCGGGCTCAGCGCCTCCCCGGAGGCTACGGTCTTCGTCTTCGCCCGCACCCCGGGTACGCCCATGCCCCTTGCGGTGGATCGCTTCCCGGCCCGCGAATTGCCCCGGGAAGTGGTCCTTGATGAGGGTTCGGCCATGATCCCGGGCCAGGGCCTGCGCTCCGTGCCCGCCCTTGAGGTGGTGGCGCGGGTGACGGCCAGCGGCGGCGTGCGCGCAGCCCCGGGCGACCTTGAGGGGCGTCTAGGTCCCCTCCTCACGGAAGATGGGAACACCTTCTCTGGCGTGAAAACGCTGGTGATCGATCAGGTTGTGGAGTGAATCGGCCGAAACCACTAGATGCAGGGGTTAGGGCCCTTCGGCTACACTAGAAAAAAACAAGCCGGTGGCCCCCTTCTCTTATGCTCGAGGGTAACGGATAGCCGGCGTCGCGCCCCCAGGGGCTCGGGGAACCATGCGTTTAAAATCCATAAAACTGGCGGGCTTTAAATCCTTCGTGGATCCCACCACGGTGCACCTACCGGTCAACCTCACGGCCATTGTGGGGCCCAACGGGTGCGGTAAATCCAACGTGATTGACGCGGTACGCTGGGTGATGGGGGAGAGCAGCGCCAAGCAGCTCCGGGGTGAGTCCATCACGGACGTCATCTTTAACGGCTCCAATTCCCGCAAACCCACCGCCCAGGCCAGCATTGAGCTGATTTTTGACAACACCGATCAGCGGATCGCAGGCCAGTACGCGGCGTTCGCCGAAATCGCCATTCGCCGCCAGGTCACCCGGGACGGGCAGTCCATCTACTTTTTGAACGACAGCCGCTGTCGCCGCCGGGACATCCAGGACGTGTTCCTGGGTACGGGGCTGGGGCCCCGGAGTTACTCCATCATCGAGCAGGGCATGATCTCCAATCTCATCGAGGCCAAGCCCGAAGAGCTGCGTCAGCACCTTGAGGAAGCGGCGGGTATCTCTCGCTACAAGGAACGGCGCCGGGAAACGGAAAACCGCATCAAGCACACGAAGGAAAACCTCGATCGTCTGAACGACCTTCGGGAAGAACTCGATCGGCAGCTGGGACGGCTCCAGCGCCAGGCCCGGGCCGCGGAAACCTTCAAAACCCTAAAGGCGGAAGCGCGGCAGCTTGAAGCGGAGCTTTTGGCCCTGCGCTGGCAAGGCCTGTCGAAGGAGCTGGAGACGGCGGACGCCGCCGTGAAGCGCGCGGAGCTGAACCGAGAGGAAGCGGTGACGGCCCGGGGGGCGACCCTGCGGCAGCTCGAGCAGGCCCGGGTGGGCCGGGAGGCCCTGGCTCAGGACGTTGACGGTATTCAGCAGCGTTTCTATAGCCTGG
>Ga0181588_10002785_pt1 | contig 14939 bp, 12 predicted proteins | sample 071ome_26_FD_148607 | JGI IMG/M metagenome (GOLD analysis project Ga0181588, IMG submission 148607) | Coastal salt marsh microbial communities from the Groves Creek Marsh, Skidaway Island, Georgia - 071409BT metaG (spades assembly) | ecosystem: Environmental > Aquatic > Marine > Intertidal zone...
AGAAATTGAGGTAGTCTTTGGCGATCTCGATGGTCGCAAGGGACCCGGGGCGCCGGGAGGCACCGGAGTGATCGGTCATGGCAAATCCTTTTCGGGGAGGCTGCGCCCGCGTGCCCTAGGCGGTAAGGGTCCAGCCTACCGGTTCCGGGGGGCGGGGCGCCAGCAGCGATAAAAGCCACTCAAGAGACGGGGAAAAGCAGATGGCAAGCTTTGAGCACGAAGGCAGCACCCTGGTGTATGAGGTTCAGGGCTCGGGGCCCGCGGTGCTGGCGCTAGCGCCAGGGGGCATGCGTTCAGCAACGGCGCTCTGGGACAATGCGCCCTTTAATCCCCTTTCCGTGCTGAGCGATTGCTTCACGGTGATATCCATGGATCAGCGCAACGCGGGCGCCTCGCGCGGGCCCGTGCGGGAGGGTGACGGCTGGGGCAGCTTTCTTGAGGACCAGCTGGCGCTTCTCGATCACCTCGGCATCAATCGCTGCGCGGCCCTTGGCATGTGCATTGGCGGACCCTACGTGATGAATTTGCTGCGGGCCCAGCCCGAGCGCTTTTATGCAGGCGTACTTCTGCAGCCCATTGGCCTAGACAACAACCTCGATGCTTTCCTCGGCATGGTCGATAGCTGGGCGGAGGCGCTTCTGTCGGAGCGCCCCGATTTGTCTCCCGAGACCCTCGCGGGGCTGCGGGACCGCATGTTCTCCACGGACTTTTTATTCGCCGTTGCCGAGGAGGACGTGCGCCGCTGCCCGGTGCCCCTCCAGATCATGCTCGGTAATGATCTCTTTCACCCGGAAAGCACCAGCCGCCGCATCGCCGAACTGGCGCCCCGGGCAGAGCTGGTTGAGGCCTGGAAGGGGGAAGGGGAGCGGGAGGCGGCGGTGACGGCCCTCCGCACTTTCCTGCTTCAGCATGCGGAGGAAGGGCTATGACCGTCGTGGATAATGAAAAGGAACGGGCCTTTTGGAATGGCGCTGGGGGCGAGACCTGGGTGCGCGCCCAGGCCCAGCTCGATCATATGCTGGCGCCCTTGCTGGAAGCGCTGCTGGCTGGGGCGGCGCTTGGGCCCGGGAGGCGCGTGCTGGACCTTGGCTGTGGCTGTGGTGCCAGTAGCCTGGCGGCGGCGGAAAGCGGGGCAGACGTGGTGGGCCTCGACTTCTCTGCCCCGATGATTGCCCTCGCCGAGCAGCGCGCAAAGGCGGCGCCGGCGCTGGCCCTTCGCTTTGTTTGTGAGGATGCAACAAAGGCCCAATTTCCGTCCCCCTTCGACCATCTAATTTCCCGCTTCGGGGGCATGTTCTTCGGGGACCCCGTAGCGGCCTACACCCATCTCCGCGGCGCCCTCGCACCGGGTGGTCGCATGACCCTGCTGGTCTGGCAGGCGCCGAAGCGAAATCCCTGGATGAGCGTGGTGGGACAGGCCGTAGCGCCCTTCCTACCCCCGCCCGCGGGGGGGGCACCGGACCCGCGATCGCCGGGGCCCTTTGCCTTTGCCGATCCGGCTTACGTGACGGAATTGCTGGAGGCGGCGGGCTGGGAATCGATCTCCCTGACCCCGGTGGAGCGGTCCCTGCATCTGGCGAATACCATGGAGGAGGCCTTGGCGCTTCAGAGCCAGGTGGGGCCCCTCGCGCGGGTGCTCCGGGAACTTGAGGATACGGCGCAGGAGGCGGCGCTCGCTGCGGCCCGGGAGGCCCTGGCCCCCCACTTCACTGCGGAGGGCTTAGTGCTTGGGGCGGCCTGTCATCGGGTGGAGGCGCGGGCGCCCTAGCCGGACGCCCCTAGCCGGGCGCCCCTAGCCGGGCGCCCCCTAGTGGGCGTTGTCTCCCAGCTCGGCCCGGCGGGCCGCGCACTGGGCTTTAAGTTCGCTGTAGGCCTGGGTGCTGAGGCGATCAAGCTCCCCTTGCACCGCCGCCTCGGCGGCGGGGGTCGCTTTCCCGGCGGTCTCCCGATCCAGCTCCTCTAGGTGATTGCGCAGGGTCCGCCCCCGAGTCCACCAGTAGGCCTCGCCGGTGATGGCGTAGCACAAGGCGCTCTCCCGCCAGGCGTAGGCGTCGCGATTGAAATCGACGGCGGCAAGGGTCGGCGCAGCCGAAGCGGCCAGCAAAAGCAAAGCAATCAAGCGTGAAGCCATGGGGTCTCTCCGTAAAAATCCGAGAAAGAGCCTGCCAGAACGGCTCGGACTTCTCTATGCTCAGGGCCGGCGGGCGCTGGGAGGGGCATGGGAATGCTGAAAACGTTAGCAGGGTTTCTGCTGCGGCGTCTGGGGTGGACCGTGGAGGGGGCGGTGCCCTCGGTGACTCGTTGTGTGGTGGTCGCGGCGCCCCATACCTCCAACTGGGATCTTCTGTACCTGCTTCTCATGGCGTGGTCCAAGGGGCTGAAGATTTCCTGGCTCGCCAAGCACAGCCTGTTCTGGCCGCCCCTCGGTTGGGTCCTTCGCGCCCTCGGTGGCGTCCCCGTGGTGCGGCACCGCCCGGAGCAGCGCGTCAGTGCCACCGCCGCCCTTTTTGGAGCTCTCGATCGGCTTTATCTCGTGATTCCTCCGGAGGGTACGCGAAGCCGGACTTCCTACTGGAAGTCTGGGTTTTACTGGATAGCCCGGGAAGCAGCGGTGCCGGTCCAGCTCACGGCCCTTGACTACACCAGGAAAGCAGGCACCTTTGGTCCGCTGCTAGATGCCTCGGCGTCGCCCTCGGCCTTCATGGATCAGGTGCGGGCTTTCTACGCGGGGCGGCAGGGCCGCTACCCCGATGATTTTGGTCCCGTTCGTCTCCAGGACGAAGGGGATGGGTCCTAACTGTTTACCGCTAGGGAGTGTTTTTTCATGAGCTTACCCCCCGTTCTGCAAGGGCGCCTTTCCCTGCCCGCCGTGGCATCGCCCCTGTTCATTATTTCGAATCCCAAGCTGATCATTGCCCAGTGCAAGGCCGGCATTGTGGGGTCCTTTCCGTCCCTTAACGCGCGCCCTCTGGAAATGTTCGACCAGTGGCTGACGGAGATTAAGGCCGCGCTGGCGGAGCATGATGCCGCTCATCCGGAGCAGCCCTCGGCGCCCTTTGCGGTGAATCTGATCGTTCACAAGTCGAACGATCGTCTCATGGAAGACCTCGCCCTCTGCGTGAAGCACGAAGTACCTCTTATCATTACCTCGCTCGGGGCTAACCCCGAGGTGAATGAGGCTATTCACAGCTATGGCGGGATCGTGCTCCACGACATCATCAACAATCGCTTTGCGAAAAAGGCCGTTGAAAAGGGTGCAGATGGTCTGATCGCCGTGGCCGCGGGCGCTGGCGGTCACGCTGGGTCCACCTCGCCCTTCGCGCTGATCTCCGAGATTCGGGAGTGGTTTGACGGACCCTTGCTGCTCTCTGGTTCCATCGCCACGGGGGATGCGGTGCTTGGGGCCCAGGCTATGGGGGCGGACCTCGCCTATATCGGGTCTGCGTTCATTGCGACGGAAGAAGCGGACGCCGACCCGGCCTACAAGCAGATGCTGGTGGATTACGCCTCCAGCGATATCGTCTACACCAACCTCTTTACTGGGGTGCACGGGAACTACCTGAAGCCCTCGATCATTGCCTCGGGCCTCGACCCGGACAACCTGCCGGAAAGCGATCCTTCAGCCATGAGCTTCGGCTCCGGAGGCAGCAGCAAATCTAAGGCCTGGCGGGATATCTGGGGCTGCGGTCAGGGCATTGGCTCGGTGAAGGGCGTGGTCCCTGCGGCGGAGGTGGTGGCGCGGCTGCGTCGCGAGTACGCCGCTGCCGTGGCGCGCCTGGGGACGCAAACCATCGCCTGATGCATCCTACCTCTCGTTCCTTACGCCCTGCCGGCGTCGTCGCCAGGGCGTAAGGATGAGCCGTCGCGTACTCAGTGCAAGGCCCGTCCAGACCATTACGGCTGCGCCGATGGAAGCCATGGTGGCAATGATCTGTCCGCCGATCCCTAGGGCTTCCCCCGTGTGAAGAAAACGTAGAAGACGTCGCGCGCGCTGCCCTGTGCTCAGCGCGTCGAAGGTCGCCGTTTCTACCGTTCCGTCTTCAAAGACCGTTACCGTAGTCACCGCCTGGGGCTGGCCCCCGGGGCTTTCGTCCACGGAAATGCGGAGAGGTTCGCTCGCCTCGCCCCCTAGGGTCACGGTGAGCTGGGTCCAGCCCGGCACCGCAGCCTCGATGAGGGCCTCCAGGGGCAGGGCAGCAAAGCGTTCTGAGAAAGCCGCTGGGGTTTGCGCGGCATCGGAACGGGCAGGGGCTGGGGCGCGAACGGGGGGCGGCTCTCCTGCCAAGTTATAGACTGCATTGTTGGCCCAGCGGTAGTAAAACACCGTTCCGGAAGCGCAAATGATCAGCAAAGGGAGGAAGGCCCAGGCGCCAATAAGGTGGTGAAGGCGGAGGTCCCGAGCCTTTGCCGTGGGGGGCGCCGGCCGCCAGGTGAGCTGCTGGCGAAGCCAGGGCCAGCGTAGCAACCGGGGCCACCAAAGGATGGAGCCGGTGAAAATGAGCCCCAGGAAGACGAGGTTTGCCGCGCCGAGGATTGCCCGAGCTTGGTCCCGCTCCACTCCGGAAAGGGTGAGCCAGCGATGATAGGCCCGCAGGGTCGCCAGGGCCCCTCGCATCCTTGGTGCCGGATCCTCGATTGCCATCCCCGATCGCGTATCCACAAAGGTCGTGGGCCCGCGCCCTTCCTGCACCGTAGCGGGCTGGGTGCCGTCCCGTACTAGGGTGATGCGTAGGGCTTCTGCCGGGGCGTGGGCGCCGACCAGCCTAGAAAGGCCCTGCTCGAGGGGCGGGCGCTCGCTGGCGGAGACGGGAAGCTCCGACGCCGAGGCCAGGAGCTGCCGTTCGAAACCCAGCAGCGCACCACTTACTGCCAGGGAAAAGATGGCGAGGCCAGCGGCGACTCCAAAGGTCAGGTGGAGCCAAAACAGCGCTGTACGCAAGGGTCGTTTCACCGGGGACTGATCCTTGATTTAGATAAGAAAGATTATCATTTACAAATGGTTTCCCCAAGCGGCCTAGCCTGGTCGTTGAGATTCGTTTAGGTGCTCCAAGTTCCTGGGCCGTCGCAAGGTGGAAGAAAAACGGACGATCGCAGCGATTGGGGTAGAGTGGCAGCACATCCGGGACAAGGGGGCGCTATGACCGAGGATCGGGATCACAATCTGGCGGGGCTCAGCCTCGAAGATAAAATCGCGTTGCTATCTGGCGCCAGCCTGTGGCGTACGCCGGCGCTCGACAGGAAAGGCTTTCGGGCCCTCAAGATGTCCGATGGGCCCCACGGCGTGCGCGGCGATGGGGCCGTGGGAGGTACGCGCTTTCCCTGCGGCTCCGTGCTGGGTTCGACCTGGGATCCGGACCTTCTTGAGGCCCTTGGGGCCGCCCTGGGTCGGGAGGCGAGGGCCAAGGCCGTGTCGATCCTCCTCGGGCCCACCATCAATCTGCAGCGCACCCTCTTGGGAGGGCGTAACTTTGAGGCGTACAGCGAGGATCCGGAGCTCACCGCGGCCCTGGGGGAGGCCTTCGTTCGCGGGGTGCAGAGCGAAGGCGTAGCCGCCTGCCCCAAGCACTTCGTGACCAATGATTGCGAAACGGAGCGGCACAGCGTGTCCGTGGAGGTCGACCCCCAAACCCTCGCTGAGTGCTACCTCTATCCCTTCGAGCGCGCGGTTCGGGTGGGCGGAGCCTGGGCCATCATGGCCGCCTATCACCGCCTTGGGGGAACCTACTGTGCGGCCCATCGGGGCCTGCTGACGGAGATCCTGCGGGAGCGCTGGGGCTTCGATGGGGTTGTGGTATCCGACTGGGGGGGCACCTATGAAACCGTGGGGCCCGTGCTTGCGGGGCTTGATATCGAGATGCCGGGGCCGCCGAAGGTGCGCGGGACCAAGCTGGCGGAGGCGCTGGCGGAGGGCGCAGTGAAAGAGCAGCACCTGAACGCTAGCCTTCAGCGCGTGAAGCGCTTGGCCGAGCGCACGGCGGAGTCCCTCGATGCTGAAGCTCCGGAGGCGCCGGGGGGTGGGGCGGAACACGATGCGCTGGCTGAACGGCTTGCGCTCGCGGGCATGGTGCTTTTGAAGAACGAGGCTGGCTTCCTTCCTCGAGAGGGAGCCCGCGCCCCGAGAACCATTGCGTTGCTCGGTCCTAACGGGGAAACGCCCCAATACCAGGGCGGGGGGTCGAGTGCCCTGAAGGGCCATCGCGCGAGCAGCCCGGAGGCGGGGCTGCGCGCTGCCTTCCCGGAAGCAGAGATCACCGTGGCACCGGGGCTGCGCACGCCCCGCTACGCGCCCCTGGTGCCCGCAAAGGCCCTGACCGGTGCGGCGCCGGAAGGGGGCCCCTGGTCGCTGGCTTTTGCGGCCTCGGCAAGGGGCGCGCCGGTGAAAACCCGGTCCCTGCGGCGCAGTGAGCTGATGCTCTTCGGCGCCGATCCGGAGCTGCCCCAGGAAAGCTGGGTGACCCTGGAAAGCCGCTTCACCGCCTGGGAAACGGGAATGCACCGCTTCTCCCTCATCAGCGCTGGGCCCGCGGTGCTTGAGGTCGATGGCGCTCTCGTGGTGGACAACGACACCCAGTGGCGCCCCGGCGACGCGTTCTTTAGCTATGGCAGCGAAGAGGCCTTTGGGGAAATCTTCCTCGAGGCGGGGCAGGGAGCGAAGCTTTGCGTTCGCTATCGATGGGACAGTGCTATCCCCTTCGCTGGGGTGCGCCTGGGTCTCCATCCCCCGGAACCCCGGGATCTTTGGGCCGAGGCCCTTGCTGCGGCGGAGGCCGCGGAGCTGGCGGTAGTGGTGGTGGGCCTTGATGCACAGTGGGAATCGGAGGGCGCAGATCGGCGAGACTTCACCCTCCCCGGCGATCAGGGCGCCTTTATCCGCGCCGTGGCCGAGCGCAATCCCCGCACCGTGGTGGTGGTGAATGCGGGCAGCGCCGTGGAGACTGCGTCCTGGGAAGAGGCTGTCCCCGCGATCCTCTGGCTAGGCTATCCGGGGCAGGCCTTCGGAGCAGCCCTGGGCCAGGTGTTGGCTGGCCAGGCGGAGCCCCAGGGACGGTTGGCCATGAGCTGGCCCCGGCACGCCGAAGATCACCCCACGGCTCGCCATAGCTGTCCGGAGGCGGGGACATTGACCTACGCTGAGGGCCGGAAACTTGGTTATCGCGCCTTCCCTGAGCCCGCCTTCCCCTTTGGCTTCGGTCTGGGTTATACCCCCTTCACCCTCGCCCTTGGCTCTCTTGCCTTGGTCGAGCGGGCGGGCGTGGAAGGCGTCACAGTGACCGTGACGCTGCAAAACCAGGGGGAACGGGCGGGCAGCACGGTGGTGCAGTGCTACGGGGAAGCCGAGGCGCCGGAGCCCTGGGGGCCCCGTCGCTTGCTCGGTTTTCAGCGCGTGTCCCTGGAGCCTCGCGCGCAGGAAACGGTATCCCTGTTCCTGCCCCTGGCCCGGCTTGCGCTCTTCAATCCTGAGGACGAACGATGGTGGCTCCCTGGCGGAGCCTACCGCTTTGCCCTGGGCTTTTCATCGAAGGATCTCTCCCTGGCGGCGCCTCTCACCTTGCCTGCGCGCGAGAACGTGCCCCGGGAGAGCGTTGCGTGAAGGGGCCCGGGGGGAGGTTTGATCGCTGGCTGGCGCGCATTCCTGATCCGTTCCTTTTTGTGCTGGTGCTTACCCTGGGGACCGCGGGGCTCGCGCTGCTTCAACCGGGGGTCACAGCGGGCGAGGTGGTAGATGCCTGGGGCAACGGGCTCGGAGGACTTCTGGCCTTCACCACCCAAATTGCCCTCACCCTGCTGCTTGCCCATGCCCTAGCCCACACCGATGCCATGGCCCGTCTTCTGGCATGGATCGCTCGCCTGCCCCGAACCCCAGCGGCGGCCTACGCCGTGGTGTCCCTCGGGGCCAGCGCCCTGAGTTTGCTGGCCTGGTCCCTGGGGCTCGCCGGAGGGGCGCTTTTGGCCCAGGCCGTGGCCCGGGAGGGTGCCGCCCGGGGCTGGCGTCTGGATTACCCTTTGCTTGTGGCTGCGGCCTATGGGGGTTTTGTGGTTTGGCACATGGGCTATTCCGGTTCTGCGCCGCTGTTTATGGCCACGGCGGGGCAGCCCCTGGTCGATCGCTACGGTCTGGTGCCCCTCGGGGAAACGATCCTCACCCCCTGGAATCTCGCCTTTGCGCTGGGCCTCGCCCTGGTGATGGCGGCCCTCGCGGCGCGCCTAGCGCCCCCCGAACCCCAGCCCTTTCGTCCGGAGGCGGACTCGCCCCAGGAAGCCGCCGGCGCCGGTGGGGCCCTGTCCCGGGGCCCTTGGCTGACAGGGCTTTTCGCCCTGCTGCTAGGCTGGTTTCTGTGGCGACGAGTTGCGCTTCAGGGGGGCGGGGTCGATCTGAACTGGGTGAATTGGAGCTTCCTGGCGCTAGGGCTGGCCCTCGCTCGATCTCCCGTGCATTACGCAGCGCTCATTTCGCAGGCGGGGCGAACGCTCGGTCCCGTCCTGCTTCAGTATCCGTTCTACGCAGGCATCATGGGCATTATGGTATCCACGGGGTTGGCGGCGGCGCTGGCGTCCTACTGCGTGGCCCTGGCCAGCGAGGGAACGCTGGGGTTTTGGGCCTTTCTTTCCGGGGGCGTGCTCAACTTCTTCATTCCCTCCGGTGGCGGGCAGTGGGTGGTGCAGGGGCCCATATTCCTCGAGGCCGCGGAGCGCCTCGGGACCCCGGCGCCGGAGGTCATCATGGGGGTGGCCTATGGCGATCAGTGGAGCAATCTGATCCAACCCTTCTGGACCGTGCCCCTTTTGGCCATCGCCGGGCTGCCGCTGCAGAGCGTGCTGCGCTACAGCGTCATCATGTTTTGTTGTTCCGGTGTTTTCCTAGGCGCGGCCCTGCTGGGGCTAGGGCATTTCGGATGATTTCCCACGGAAATAAGGAGCCCGCCATGGGGCTGATCGGGAGAGCGGCGTTGGTGATGCTGCTAATGGCTTCGCCTAACCTTTGGGCCTGGGGGCAAACGGGCCATCGGGTCACCGGTGCACTGGCCGAGCCCCTGCTCAGCGCCGAAGCGCAGCACCTGGTGCGGGGGCTTCTGGGTCCCGAGTCCCTCGCCGAGGCCAGCACCTGGGCCGATGAAATGCGCTCCGCGCCGGGCCCCTTCTGGCAAAAGACGGCGAATCCCTGGCATTACGTCACCGTCCCCAAGGGACAGGACTACGACGAAGCCGGGGCTCCGCCGGAGGGAGACGCGGTTACGGCGCTGGCGCGCTATCGTGCGCGGCTGCTGAATCCGACCCTGGCGCTAGAGGTGCGGCAGGAGGCCCTGCGCCTCATCGTGCATTACATCGGGGATTTGCATCAGCCTTTGCATGTGGGCAACGGTACGGATCGGGGCGGAAATGACTTTCCCGTGCGCTACTTTGGGAAGAGCACGAATCTGCACCGAGTCTGGGACTCCTCCATGATCGACGGGGAGCGCCTGAGCTACACGGAGTGGGTCGCCTGGCTCGCACCGCGGCTCGACGGTGCCTTCAAGGCTCGCTACGCCAGCATTGACCCGAAAGATTGGATCGGGGAGAGCGCAGCGCTTCGCGATCAGCTTTACCCTGACGGTGACCGGCTCAGCTACGACTATATTTTTCAGCACAAGGATGCGCTGCGCACGCGCCTTATGGCTGCGGGCTGGCGCATCGCAGCCTACCTCAATGCGGCCTGCGAAGCGGCGCCAGAGGCCTGTGCGCCCTAGAAAATCCCTGCGCTCAGCCCTGCCGCGAGGGTCATGCCCAACTCCCGGGCGGCGCCTAGGGCGTCCTCCGTAGGCGGGCCCCGCACAATCAGGGGTTCGGCCACCGGGGTGAAGGGGTAGCCCCGGGCAATGCGCTCGATTTCCCGCACCGCGCCCCGGCCGTCGTTCCCAGCGCTAATGAAAAGCGCGTAGGGCAGGGGCGCCAGCTCGCCCTCCACGGCGTAGAAGGTGCGATCGAAAAAGTCCTTAAGCAGCCCGGACATGGTGCCGAAGTTTTCCGGCGTGCCGAACAGGAGGCCGTCGGCCCAGCGGAGATCCTCGGGGCCAGCATTCGGAGCATGAAGGCAGCGCACGGTTACGTCTTCGATGGCGCGGTCTTCCGCCCCGGCCCGCACTGCCTCCATCAGCTGCGCCGTATTCCCGCTTTGCGAATGCCAAACAATCAGTAGGTTTTTCACCGGAGCCCGCTTCGCCGCTGCCGAGGGCCTAGCTTACTTGGAGGATGCCCTCCCGGCGAAGCTGGCGCACAAAGCGCGCGGGAACGAAGTAGAGCGCTAGCACCGCCGAGCCCGCAACGCCCCCGGCAATGGCTGTAGCTAAGGGCGGCCAGAAGGTGCCGCCAAAAACGATGAGGGGCAGAAAGCCTCCGACCGTGGTGACGGTGGTGGAAATAATGTGGCGCGTAGCATCCAGGACCACGGTCTCGATGGCGACCAAGTCTCCGGCGCAAGCTTCCGGGGAGGCCTTGAGGGCGGAGAGCACAATGATCGCACCGTTGATGGCAAGGCCCACGAGACCCAGCGTACCGATGATAGCGTTGAAGCCGAGGGGGTAGCCAAAGAGGCGAACCCCGAAGAGCGCAAGGCCCACGGACAGAAAGCCGACGATGCCGATGGTCCCGGCCTGGCGGAAGGAATTGAGGGAGAGCACCACCACGCCCACCATCAGAAGGAGAAAGGTGACGAAGGTGGCCAGGAGATTGCCTACCGATTCGGAGCGCTGTTCCGCTTCTCCGCCGAACTCGATGCGATAGCCCGGGGGAAGGGTAAGGGCTGCGGTGTCGAGGGCTTCTTGAAAGGCGCCGAGGGCCGCTGCAGGCAAAACGTAGGGCATGAGGTAGCCCTGGACCGTATTCACCCGTTGCCCCTGGTAGTGCTCGATGGTGTCCGCTGCCGGGGCCAGCCGCAGGGTTCCAAAGCTATCAAGGGGCATGCCGCGATAGTTTAAGGAGGGCGTTGGAGAGGGTAGGGGAAGGGCCGTCAGCGCTTCCGGGCTGCGGGCGGCACTATCCGCGCGGACCCGAATGGGAAGCTCGAAGGTGCCCTCCATGACGAAGCCCGCATCGATGCCCGACAGATTCGAGCGTACCGCTGGGGCCAGGGCCCCAAGGGTCAGGCCGCGCTCCGAGGTGCGCGCGGCGGGGGCATCGAGCACCCACTTGGCTTGCGTGCCCGTGAGCCCAGCGCGGGTGTAGGTCACCCCAGGGACAGCCGCCAGCAGGCTTCGGAGCTGTTCCCCAAGGCGCTGCAGCTCTGCCAGATCGTCTCCGAGAATCCGGACCTCGATAGGAGCATCGAAGGGGGGGCCCTGTTCGAAGGGAAGGGCCAGCACCTGGGCCTCCGGAAAGGCCTCCCGTAGCCGGCTTTGGAGCCCCGGAAGGAGGCGCTGGGTGGCCTCTGGGCTCGCGGTGTTCACGAAGGCGCCGGCGAAATTCGCGAGCCCATCGCTATTCACGAGCACGTTGTAGTACACCCGAGGCCCGCCTTCCCCAAGGAAGAAGAAAGCGTCTTCGACGTCCGGCGTGTCCTCAAGGATTGCCGCAAGCCGGGCCACTGCCGCTTCCGTACCCTCGATGGGCGTAGAGGGAGGCAAAGACAGTTGAATCTGAAACTGGTTTCGGTCCACCGGGGGGAAGAACTGCTGAGTCAGCGTAGGCGCGAGGGAAAACCCGAGTACGGGAAGCAGCAGGGACAGGGCCACCCCTTTCCAGGGAGCATGCAGTACGGCGCGAAGGCTCGTGGCGTAGCGGGCCCGAAGCCCGGGGAAGGTGATGCCCTCCCGGCGCCAGCGAGGAAGGTCGGCAGCCATGGGGTAGGCGCGATCAAGAAAGCCGGCCAGGGCGGGCACGATGGTCATGGCCAGGAAGAAGCTGCTGATGACCGCGAGGACAACATTGATGGCAATGGTCCCCGTGAATTCTCCCGTGCCCCCGGGGGTTAGGGCGATGGGCATGAAGGCAAACACCGTGGTGGCCGTGGATGCCGCGAGGGGAACAAAAAGGTGCTCGACGGTGGCGCGGACGGCGGCATCGATAGGGAGGCCATCGCGCCGTCCCTGCTTGTAGGCCTCCACCGCCACAATGGCGTTATCGATCAAAAGGCCGAGGGAGATGATGAGGCCCGTGACGGACATCTGGTGCAAAGGAATGTCCAAAAAGCGCATTCCCGCGAGCACCATGGCTAGCGTGAGCGGCAAGGCGAGGCCTACGAGCAGGGCATTTCTTGGGCCCATGAAAAAGACGAGGACGGCGAAAACAATCACCAAGGCGCTGATCAAGTTGAAGGTGAGATCACCGAGGCGGTCGCTGGTGAAGGCGTTTTGGTCGTAAATGACTTCCAGGGCAAGGCGCGGAGGAAGGGTTTCACGAAATGCTTGAAGCTCCCGTTCCGCGGCGCTCCGCCACAGGTCGATGCGCTGATCGGGCTCCATCACCGCCGCAACCACTACGACCCGCTGCCCCTCGCTTAAGGCCAGGGTCGCCGGAGGATCGATGACGGCACGGCGGACCTCCGCGAGGTCGCCGACCTTAAGCTGTCCCCCGTCGGCGCTGCGGGTGAGGGGCACCGCCGCCACCCGGGCGACGGAGTCGAGCTCGCCGCCAATCTCCACCAGAAGGTCGGACCCGGCACTTTGTAGACGTCCGGCGCTGCCCCGGGTATCGGCTTGGCGAAGGGCCGTCGCCACGGCCTCAGCGCTGAGGCCTGCGGCAGCGGCTCGGGCCGGACTCACCAGCACGCGAAGCTCTTCTTCGGGTTCGCCGTAAAGCTCCGTTTCCTTCGTGCCCGGCAGGTTAGCCAGTCGGGTCTCCAGCCGCTCTCCGAGGCGATTGAGCAGGGCAAGGGGAGGGTCGCCAGGGCCCGTCCAGCGCAGGGCCAGGGCCAAGGTGGTGGCTATGGGGCCCCGGGCTTCCACCTCCGGGGTGAGGGTGCCCGGGGGCAGTTCCCCTTCCAGCGTGCCGACCTTGTCCCGAACCTCGCTCCAGAGCACGTCGATGAGTTCCGGACCGACTCGGTCTTCAAACTCTACATTGATGAAAGAAAGGCCTGTGCGCGATTCGCTTCTAAGCTCCTTAATCTCGGGGATTTCCCGAAGCTTCTTCTCGATGCGCTCCGTGATTAGCGTTTCCACCCGCTCGGCGGAGGCCCCCGGGAGGAAGGTTCTTACGAAGCCGTAGCGCTCCGTCATGGTGGGGTCTTCTTGGCGCGCTAGGGTCGTAAAGGCAGACAGCCCGAGCACCATGATGAGCCCAAGGGTCAGGGCCGTGAGCCGCCCCTGGCGATAGAAGAGATCGCTAAGGGCCCCATTCACGGCTGCATGATCCGCAGCGCTTGCCCGGGCACGAGGCGGCCAACGCCGGACTGGACGATTCGGTCACCGGATACCAGATCACCCCGTACGAAGGCTTGCTCTGTGGTGCTGTGCAAAATCTCCACGAGTGATCGCTGGGCCGTATAGCCTCCCGCCCCGTCCGGGACCGCAAGGAATAGGGACCAGAGTCCCCGGTTAGCCTCGGCGAGGGCTGTAAGCGGGACCCAGAAGCCGACCTCGTCGAGGGTTCGATCTAAGCTGAGCTCCACAAGCTGTCCCGCACGCACGGCTGGAGTCGCCGTGCTGAAACGGAAGCGAGCCGTCGCGGTGCGCGCCGCGGGATCGAGCTGGGGAAGAATTTGAAGCAAGGCCGCGGGGTAGGCCGTTCCCTCCACGATCAGGGTGTAGGCGGCATCGCTGTTGAGGCCCGGCAGCAGGGCTGGAGGCAGGCCAATGCGCGCCTCCAGGGCCCCTGCGCTGACTACGGTAAGGACCGGCGCCCCGGGGGCTAGGAGGGCGCCTTCGTCAACGTGCCGTTCCGCGACGACCCCATCGTAGGGCGCCTTGAGTACGGCCCGGCTGAGCCGCACGGCGACCTCCTCCGCTTGGGCGGTGGCTTGCTGCGCCCGAGCCTCGGCAACGCGCTCCCGAGCCTGCTCGGCCGCGGCGGCCAGCCGGGCATCATCGAAAGCCTGTTCGGCAATCTGCTGGCGCTCAAAAAGCGTCTTTGCCCGCTCAGCCTTCATGACGGCCAGTTCAGCGAGGGCCCGCTGCGCCGTGTGCTCCGCTTCCGCAAGGCGCTGGGCCGCCTGCGCCGAGCTGAGGGCGGCGGCCAGTTCCCGATCGTCGAGGCGTGCCAGGGTTTGGCCCTCGGTTATCTGATCACCGGCGTCCACAGTCATGGAGGCCAGGGGGGCGCTGGTGGTAAAGGCGAGGGTGCTTTGCTGGGCGCTTTCCACCAGCCCTGCGAACTGCTGGCGCATGGCATAGCTCGGGGCCTGGGAAACCTTGGCTGTTGTGACGGGGAGGCCCCCTTCCCCGGCGTGGGCCAGGGGGCCGGTCGCTAAAATCAGAGCCAGCAAGACGCCTTGGGGGCTGGGGCGCATGGGGATTCCTCGTCAATGTATGCAATGCTCACATTGCGCCAGCATACGCTTTATGTTTGCATTGTCAACATTAAAGGGGGTGCCATGACTCAGCCGTCCGCAGCCAGTCGCTACCATCACGGGGATCTCCGCACGACGCTGCTGCGCGCGGCGGAGGCGCATATTGCCCTTGAGGGGACGGAGCGCCTCTCCCTCCGGGCCCTGGCTCGGGAGGCGGGGGTGTCGGCCACGGCGCCTTACCGGCACTTCGATGATCGGCAGGCCCTGCTGGTGGCCCTCGCTACCGAGGGCTTTGAAGAGCTCGCGGTGGTGAATACCCTTATTCATCAGGATTTTGGTCACGAGCCTATCCCCATCCAGCTGCTTCAATGCGGCCTCGCCTACGTTCGCTACGCCGAGGCTAACCAGGTGAAATACCTGCTGATGTTCGGGGACGTAGTGGGGGACTTTTCCCCCTACCCGGAACTTGTCGATGCCTCCGAGCGGGCCTTCGCGCCCCTCGCAGCGCTTCTTCGTAGCG
>Ga0181588_10002789_pt1 | contig 14931 bp, 10 predicted proteins | sample 071ome_26_FD_148607 | JGI IMG/M metagenome (GOLD analysis project Ga0181588, IMG submission 148607) | Coastal salt marsh microbial communities from the Groves Creek Marsh, Skidaway Island, Georgia - 071409BT metaG (spades assembly) | ecosystem: Environmental > Aquatic > Marine > Intertidal zone...
TTCTTTCTTGGAGCTTCTGTGCTTTCTCTTCGCTTCGAGCCGTAAAGTAAACTTCGTAGCCCTCATCGCTCCCAAAGTGCTCGACGAGCGCTTGACCGATACCCGATGTACCACCGGTGATTAAGACCGTCTTCATATGTCTGCCCTCATATCTCATTGATGTATGGACGACCTGAACGCTGTGAGCTTAAAGCTCTTTGAGGTCATCTGTGGGTCCGTGATCAACCATAGGAAAAATCATGGCTTTAGTTTGACTTTAGCTTCTCTACTCTCTGTTCGTCACCTGGAGGTTGTCAAGTCATTAGGGATCAGACAGAGAGCTCCATTGCGTGTCATGAGGTCGTGCTTATACTACATGAGTGCCCCCTATACACCACACACCGAAAGGCGACTGAGATGAGCTGTGATCACCTCTGTTCATTCTCCCTCCCTAGCCTCATGTGCGGTGAGCGGTCAGCGACACGAGAGCACACCCGATTGAGCGTAGAGCGCTACGCGAGTAGCCGCGCGCTCCCTGCTGTTGAGTGGGATCAGCTCACCTCAGAGGCTACACCCCTCTTGGATCTCGCTCAGCTCGAGGCCTTCGAGCGCGCTGAGCTTCAGGGTGAGCGTCACCTGATCGCGCTCAGACAAGAGGGGGCGCTCGTGGCGGTGGCCCTCTTGCACACCACTCCCTTTCATGGGCCGAGCATCACTGAGATCATTCAAGCGCGCGCCCCCCGCACCGCGTGGGCGCTGAGCGCGCTTGGGGTTGGGGTGAGCCCTCTTGATGCGCGCCTCTTGGTCTGTGGCGGGAGCGCGGCTTCACAGGGCCCCGCCCTTCACATCAGCCCAAACGTAGACCGCGCACAGGCGCTTAAGGTGATCGCGACAGAGGCTCAGGCGATCATGCGCGCCTCTGTGGGCCCTCGGCCGATCTTAGCGGTGCTGTTTCAAGGCGCGCCTGAGCTCGGGGCGCTCTCTGGGCTCACCCAAGCGGGCTTCACGCGATTTGAGTCCGACCCCTCTCTCGCGCTCACCCTTGACCCCCGCTGGGTTGATTTTGATGACCTCCTCGCCTCGCTCACCTCGAAGTATCGGGTGAAGGCGAAGCGCGCTGACGCCCTCTCCTCTGAGCTCGAGCAGGTCGCGCTCGACGCTCAGGGCGCGCGCCTCTGGCGTGAGGCGCTCCACGCTACATATGAGCAGGTCACGGAGCGGGCGACGTTCTGTGTGCGAGCGACTGAGCTCGACGCGCTCCCTGAGCTCCTCGAGGCCCAACCGGAGCGCTACTCTCTCTCAGCGTACCTCGCTCAAGATGAGCTGATTGGCTTTCGGCTCAGCGTACATGAGGGGGACACCCTCTACGCTCAGCTCGTCGGGATTAACTACGAGAAAAACCGAACCTTTGGGCTCTATCCACGGATGCTCAACGACTACATTCGTGAGGGACTTGAGCGAGGTTGCAGGGTTGTGGACCTCGGGCGCACCGCCGGTGAGATCAAGAGCACGCTCGGGGCGCTCCCGAGCGCTACCGAGCTCTACCTCACCCACGCTCACCCACTCATGAGCTGGGCGCTCCCTTATATCGCTCAGCGCGTCACGCCAGCTACCCACAAACAGCACCAGCCCTTCAAGCGCTGAGCGAGGGTGAGCTCTAGCGTGTGGGCGCTCCTCGAAGGCTACGCGGTGGGGCTCTCGCTGGTTGTCTTGATCGGGCCTGTCCTCTTTGTGTTGGTGAACGCCACCTTAACCCAAGGTCGCGCGAGCGGGCTCGCGGTCGCGCTCGGGATCTTCCTCAGCGACGTGCTGATCGTCAGCCTCTGCTACTCCGGGAGCGCAGGGGTGAGCCTCAGCCCCGAGCTCGCCTGGTGGCTGTCCTCGCTCGGTGGCCTGGTCTTAGCCATGATGGGGCTGAGATACCTGAGCGCGCCTCCTATAACAGAGCTCTCCAACCCCTCGCCCGCGCTTGGGCTGTTTAAGAGCGTCACGCAGGGGGTCGCGGTGAACCTCATTAACCCCTTTGTCTTCCTTGTTTGGTTTGGGATCATCGGGCTCGCCAGACAGAGATACCCCGAGGCTCAAGCTCAGGTCATCTATCTCAGCGCGGTGACCTTCGGGATCCTCACCCTCGACGTCAGCAAGGCGCTCCTCGCCCATAAACTAGCGCCACTCTTGACCCCTAGTGGGCTCAAGAGGCTCCAGCGCGCCTCAGGGGTCGCGCTCCTCTTATTTAGCCTCCGCGTGTTCTGGGCGTCGCTGTAAATCGACCACCTCTAGCGCGCGGCGTCTAACGGAGCTTAGATCTCCTCGAGCTCAGCCTGCTTCTTGGCGAGGATCCCGTCGATCTCGCTCACCGCTGCGTCCGTCAGCCCCTGGACGTCCTTGAGGGCGCGCGCGAGCTCATCCTCTGAGAGCTCCCCCTCTTTTTGGAAGGCCTTGAGGTCTGCGTTCGCGTCTCGGCGGTGGTTACGCACGGAGACCTTCGCGTTCTCACCGAGCTGTTGGACCTGCTTGGCGAGGTCTTTACGGCGCTCCTCGGTGAGCGGGGGGATGTTGAGCCGGATGACGGTGCCGTCATTACTTGGGCTCAGGCCGAGGTTCGCGTTGATGATCGCCCGCTCGATGTCTCCAAGGAGGTTCGCCTCCCAAGGCTTGATCATCACCATGCGCGCCTCAGGGATCTGGATCGCCGCGACCTGTGAGACTGGGGTGGGCGTCCCATAGTAGTCAACGCGCACCCCATCGAGGAGGTTCGCGTTCGCGCGCCCGGTGCGGACGCGGGTGAGGTCGCGCTTGAGCGCTGTGTAGGTCTGCTCGAAGTTGCTCTTGAGCTGCTCGTTGATCTCTTGTTGCATAGGGCTGGCTCCATGGTGCGAGTTGGAGCCCATAAGATAGCGAGTCTCAGCTGAGAATCAAGCGTCTGAAATATACGTTCTTCATTAGGCTTTCACCCTCGCCTGCCGTGACCACACGCTTGGCCTCATGATCAGCAGTAGCGCCCACAGCCACCACCATGACGCGCGCCTCTGATCTTGCTGACAGCCCTGCCTCGACGCGCCCTCCCTAGCGCTGTCACCTGTGGGTTGTGGGGCGGTGACGCCCCCCTCTGTCATGGTTGAGCTCGCCTCCTCACCTGCCAAAAACTCAAGCGCTCCACCCGCCTCAGCGCCGGCCTCAGCGCCCGCCTCAGCGCCGGCCTCAGCGCCGGCCTCAGCGCCCGCCTCAGCGCTCACCTCCTCTGTCACCCAGCACCCTCTTGGACGTCCACCCCAGGCCCTAGCGCTTGGCTCGAGGCCTTCACACGGAGGCGTAGCGCAGTCGGTGAGGACGGTGACCTCCCAGGCTTCAGTGGTCACGAGGTCGCCTACTAAGACGACCCCAGGCTCAACCCGCACGCTGAGCGTCTCTTGAGGGGCGATGGGCTCGCTTGGCATGAGCTGAAAGAGCCTCGTGAGGCCGACCCCCCCGCCCCAGCGGGTGCTCCGCCACTCAAAGGGGAGCTCCTCGCCTCGCTGGTTTAAGAGGGTGACGCGCTCCCATAGGCTCATCACATCTACCCCGGCTCCAAAGTACAGGGTGATCCAGCCCGCCTCTGTCTGAGCGTCTACCGCCTGTGGGCTCAGGCGCTCTCCCTCTGCCTGATCTGGGCTCACCGCGATCAGCGCGCTCGACGGCTCAAATCGTCCCCTTAAACGCGCCCAGTTAAGCTCGAGTTGTCGGCTGATCACCCTTGGCTCATGCGCGAGGCTACCTGTCACCTCAGGGTCGAGGTAATGCGTCGCGCTCCAAGGCATCTCAGGGCGCTTACGAGACGCGAGCGACTCCGCGCCCTCAACGCGCTGGCTGAGCCCAAGGGCGATCTGAATGAAGCCGTAGCCTCGCTCTATGTCCGCAGCGCTCACCTCGACCCCCTCAGAGCGTAAGGCGTCTATGGCGACGCTCAGAGGGAGCTCTGGGTTGGGCTGTAGGCTCGTGTGCCCATCAGCGATCAAGAAGAAATCAACCGATGAGTCGATCTCATCTTGGTCTACTCCGTCCTCTTGGACCGTCCAGCGAAGAAATTGAGTGTCAAAGAGCTCATCTTCAAGGCCGTGGGAGGCGGCGCCAAGCAAGAAGGCGGCCTCCCTGAGCCCCTCCTCGCTCAGGGGCTCGGTGGGCGGGTAACGCTCTTGGAAGCGTCGCACGGAAGCCTCCATAAAGGGAGACCAGTGGGCCTCCTCAGCATAGGCGTGGTTAATCGGGTAGCCCGAGTCTGGGAAAGAGGAGCCGATCCGCACGAGATCAACGAGCGCCTGACGAGACATGAGGAGCTGGAGCTCACTCCCGATCGGTAGCTGACAGATCGCGCTGTCGCTGATCCAGGTGTGGGCATTGACGCCACAAGCAAAGAGGGCAGGGGTCGTTAACGTCACCCAAGCGAGCGCTGCAAGCGAGCTGAGCGACGCTACACACGAGCTCATACGCGACCAAGTCTTCTGTGTTCGTCTCATATTCATCCCTGTAGATCGATGAGCCTCTGTTCGGAATAGCGTAGGGCTCACATTGGTTTCACAGCCATGCGCCCAAGGCGCTCACTATGATCTTTGCTCCATCTCCATCTCATATCATCAGGAGGAGACATGTTCCGTCAAACCCTTACCGTCAAGCGAGCGACGCTCGCGCTCATCATAAGCTTCTGTGCGCTGTCTGCGCTGTACGTTTATCAAGCGCAACGCCCAGTCGTAGCGCGACCTAGCGTAGAGCCCTTTAATCCTCAGCGAGGCTTTACGCACGTCGCTAAGCGCGCCTTACCCGCTGTCGTCGCCATTCAGATTAAGAAACGCGCCCAATCTCGAGCGAGCGCTGGTGGCTTTGAGGAGGAGTTCCTCAGACATTTCTTTGGACGAGAGTTCCGTGGCCACCCTCATGGTGGAGGCGGTGGAGGTGGTGGTGAGGCGGTTGGGCAGGGCTCTGGCTTCATCATCAGCGAAGATGGCTACATCCTCACAAACAACCACGTGGTCGGTGGCGCAGATGAGATCGAGGTGAAGCTCCAAGATGGGCGGAGCCTCGACGCTAAGCTGATCGGGACGGATGAGAAATCAGACGTCGCGGTGATCAAGGTTGAGGAGCGTGGCCTCCCCTCGCTCAAGCTCGGGAGCTCTGAGGACATCGAGATCGGTGAGTGGGTGATCGCGGTCGGGAACCCCTTTGGGCTCTCAGCGACCCTCACCGTGGGGGTCGTGAGCGCAAAGGGGCGAGCGAACATGGGGATCACCGACTATGAGGACTTCATCCAGACCGACGCGGCGATCAACCCTGGGAACTCGGGTGGCCCGCTCTTAAATATTAACGGGGAGGTCGTGGGGATCAACACCGCGATCTACAGCCGGAGCGGTGGCTACATGGGGATCGGCTTCGCGATCCCGATCCAGATGGCGCTCAAGATTAAGGAGCAGCTGATCAGCTTTGGTGAGGTGAGGCGTAGTAAGATTGGGGTGCTGATCCAAGAGCTCAGCCCCGAGGTCGCGGAGCAGCTCAAGGCCCCCTCTCAGAGCGGGGCGCTGATCGCTGAGGTGATCCCTGGTGGCCCAGCGGATCAAGCGGGCCTGAAGGCAGGCGATATCGTCCTTGAGCTCAATGGGCACAGGCTCGACTCCTCAGCTGACCTCAGGAACCGCGTCTCGCTCACCCCCCCAGACGAGGAGATTAAGCTCAAGGTGTGGCGAGATGGTGAACCTCAGAGCGTCAAGGTGACGGTAGAGCCTATGGAGAGGCTCCACGCGAGAGCGAAGCGTCCACCTCGGGAGAAAAGAGCCCGCTCCGCGACAGGCGCCTTTGGCCTTGAGGTGCAGGAGCTGTCACCTAAGATGGCCCGTAAATTGGGACTTCGGAGGACGGTAGGGCTCCTCATCAGCGAGGTGAGCCACGGGAGCCCGGCCCACCGCGCGGGGCTCGCTGAGGGGCAGGTGATCCTGAGCGTAAACCAGCGAGAGGTCGCGAGCATCAAGAGCCTGAGTCGCGCGCTGAAGCGCGCGGGTAACACGGCCCTCTTGAGGGTCTGGAGCCGCTCAGGCGTGCGCTTTGTGGTGCTCAGTAAGTGAAGCTACGAGCCCAGAGCTACGAGCACCGAGCTACGAGCACAGAGCTACGCGCTACATGAGCGCATAAACCTCCACGACACACTCTTGAGTTAAGGCTCGTCAGGGTGCATCCAGCGGTTCAAGTATGGGGAGAGCATGAAGACAATGACCGCGGAGCCGATGGCGACGAGCGCGATCTGCCCAAACACCTCCCCATAGATCAGCACCGTCTCTTGAGGCGCAGGCATCGCTCCCCCGCCCGAGACGTGCTTCACGCCGGTGAGCATCGCGATCAGCGAGGCGAGGTAGTTCGAGAAAGCGGTCGCGAGGAACCACGCGCCCATGACGATGCTCACGATCCTCGCGGGCGCGAGGCGCGTCACCATCGAGAGGCCTACAGGGCTGATGCAGAGCTCACCGGTCGTCATGAGCAGGTAGGCGAGCAGGAGCGAGCCCATGCCCGCCATCCCGAAGCTGTTCGCGTTGAGCGCGGTGTACTCCAAGATCATGAAGGCGGCCCCAAGCTGTAAGATCCCGAGCCCGAACTTCACGGGCGTCGAGGGCTCCATGTTCCGCCGAGACAACGTCGTCCAGAGCGAGGAGAAGAGGAGGCCAAAGATGATGATAAAGATCGGGTTCGCGGCCTGGAATTGACTCGTCGCCACCTCGCTCCCCTTGATCGGCATCCCGACGCTATCAGGCTCAACGGTCCACATCATGGTGAGCGTGTTGTCATCTGTCTTCTTCTGCTCTGCGCCCTCCCCCTTTGCAGGCGGGTCACCTGAGAAGTCAAAGAGCTTCTGCCAAGCGTAGCGAGCGCTCCGGCGAGGGGCGCCATCTTCTGAGGCTGAGACCTTCGAGGCTTCACGCTCAGCGAGGGCCTGAGCGCGCTTATCCTCGATCATCTGTTGCGCATGCGCGCGCCACGCGTCGATCTGTGCGATGGTGACGATCTGTCCGTTCTGAGTACGGCCGTTCATGCCCTGTGTGATCTCGACCTCGACCTGCTTGCCGAGCTGATCCTTGGTGATCACCTCCGTCGCGAAGACGCGGTCGACGTTGCGGTCGGTGTAGAGGTTAATGCTGCTCCCTGCCTGCTCAAAGAACGCCCAGAACACGCCTGAGAAGAACATAAGAATCAAGACCACAAGCAGGCGATCCCGCTCGACCTTGGTCGACTTGAACATCTGCAAGAGGATGTAGCTCAGCGCGCTGATCCCGAACAGGCTGAGGACCGCGAAGGCGACCTCATTACGCTGAATCAAGAGCGCGAAGATAGGGGTCGCGACGAAGGAGCCAAGGTAGATCGCGGGGGCGACCTTCAGCCACGGGAAGATGAGCGCGTAGCCACCTAAGCACAGCAAGACAAAGGCCGCGAAGCTCTCGGTGGGGGTGAGGTGCTGTAAGAGCAAGATCGCGCTGATCACCGCGAGGTAGTAGGGGGTAAGCTGACCCTTCAGCGCTGGGACCGCGGCGCGGTTGAGGAGCTCTGGGTCGGCGGGCTCACCCGCCCAATCAGGGAGCCCGACCTTGCTCAGCGCGAGGAAGCCCACAACCCCCGCGGCGATGAGGCAGAGCGCCACGAAGACGTTCGGCCCGAGCGCGTAGATCACCTCATCGAGGTTCAGGTAGACCATCGCCCCACCACACAGCACCGCGGTCCCTAAGATCATCAGCCGGCTGAGGGAGGCGGGGACCACAAAGAGGGCGAGCCCCACGAGCATGCCGACCGTCGCGAGCCCAAAGCCATAGTGCCAGCCGTAGTTCTCTCCTACATAGCCACAGATCAGCGGGGCCATCGCGGCCCCAAGGTTGATCCCGATGTAAAAGATCGTGAACCCCGCGTCTCGCTTCCCGCTCTGTGCGGGGTACAGTGAGCCGACGATCGTGGAGATGTTCGGCTTAAAGAAGCCGTTCCCCACGATCAGCAAGGAGAGGGCGAAGAAAAAGGGTAGTTCAGCCTCAATCGTCATCACGAGGTGCCCTAAGGCCATCAAGAGCCCACCTAAGATGACCGCGCGACGCGCCCCAATGAGCTGGTCAGCGATCATCCCACCCACGAAGGGGGTCGCGTAGACGAGCGCCGCGTACGCTCCGTAGATCGCGTAGGCAGACTGGTCGTCGCGCTGTAAGAAGCCCTTGATCATATACAGGACGAGGAGCGCCCTCATCCCATAGTAAGAGAAGCGCTCCCACATCTCCGCAAAGAAGAGCAGGTACAGCCCGCTTGGGTGACCTGCGAAGCTCTCTGTCTGATAGCGCTCTGACGGCGAGGCGTCAGGGCTCTGTTCTGTGTTACTCATAACACTCCATGTATGTACAGGGTTGTGAAGGCGAGCGGAGGAGCGCTCAGAGCGCTCTGCTCATTGGGGCGCTATCCTGCCACAGGCGCTCTACGCTGAACAGAGAAGAAGTAGGGGCGCTCAGCCCTCCGCTTAGCGTTCGTATCCACTCAAGGTTCAAAGGTAAACTCGTGCGTAGGTGAGCGCCTCTCAACCCCGTTGGAGCGCGCTTACTGCGCGCGCTTGAGCTTGACTGGCCGAAGGGGCTCGCTCAAGGCCAACTTGATCCCACACGCGCACATCAGCGACTTGATGTCTTGTGGGTGTGGGGAGCGCTCAACTCGCTTGAGCTTAGCTTGGAGGCGCTCACGAGAGATGACACGCCACAGCTCACTTGAGGCAGGGGTGCCTAAGAGCCAAGCGCCGAGCTCAACCCCCTGCTCGCCCCACAACTTCATCTGGTATCCAAGCTCATGCCCTCCCCCAGTGAGAGGTGGAGCGGGCGACAGCGGCTCCCCTCGATAGAGCGCCTCGGGCCAGCCGGTCTTGGCCAGCGGGAGACGCCAGAGCTCTGGATCCGTGCGCCTCATCAGCGCGTAGTGTACGCTAGGGCGCTCTCGCTCGGCGAGGGTCTGAGCTTCATAGTGCGCGCGGGTGCTCACACAGGGCAAGAGCGCGAAGCTCGGTAAGCCTAAGCCCTCAATCGGGTGACATTGAGAGATCCACCCGTTCATTCGGGCGTGCCGATGGAGCCTGTCTCGCGCGAGCTCAACAGGCGTCCCCGCCAGACGCTCTCGCTCATGCCACGCGAGGCCAAGTGAGGCGCAACGTGCGCTCATCTCATCGGTGAGGAGCTTGTGGCGGTTCATAAAGGTCTTATAGACGGGTAGGAGGAGCCACCACGCTCGGCTGAGCACAGGGAGGGCGTGCCCTCGATAGAGCTCCCCCATGTGCCCAGGCAAGAGGCTGTAGGTAGGGAGCTGATGGTCTGGGGGGCCACTCACGATATCCCACGCGCTACAGAGGTACTCCGTGAGGTGGTTATGTCGTCGCAAACGATCGAGCAGGGGCTCGCTTGGGTCTTGACCTCGACCAGGTGGGTCGACGCTCAGCTCAAGCCCATAATGCGCTGTGATCGCTTGGGCGGAGCGGGTGTCTGGGTGATCAGGGTGGGCGTTGATATAAAAGCGCTTAACGCGCTCAAGTTGCCCTGTCGCGAGGAGTCCTGAGAACACGAGCCGGCTGTCAAAGCCTCCTGTGAGCGCTATGCTGAGCGGGAGGTCAGGGTGACGCTCAAGGGCCTTGATACGCCAAAGGAAGGACTCAAAGAGGACCTCATCGCTGAGGCGCTGAGCTAGGGGAAGCTCGATGTCACTCAGCGAACAGCTCCCCTCAAAGGCAGAGACCCGCTGGCCCGCGTGTACCCTGTGAACTCCAGGGAAGGCGAGCTCCGATTCACCCACCGGGTGCTCACTTCGGGATAGGAGCCACGCGAGCGCCTCGATTCGCGGTGAGGCCGGCGCGCCACCCTCAAGCGCCACCGAGATGAGGCTCGCGCGGTTTGAGATGAGCGTCACTTGAGCGCGCTCACCACAGACCTCGATCGAGCCCTCCGCGTAGCAGAGGGGTACACCACAGAAAACGCTGTTGACCCCATGGACTCGACCCGTCGGGTCGCTGAGGCCAAAGGCGAACTGCCCCGGGGTGAGGTGTAGGGCGTCCAGCGCCTCTTCAAGTGACTCACCTCCTCCATCGCTCCTTGTGACACCTTGAGCTTCGTTTGTGCTCCCCTCTCCCCAGCCTCCAACAGGGCTAAAGTCAGCGAGGCCACGCTCATACCCTTGAGCGCCCTGCGCGTGTGCTCGCCACCCCATACACGCCTGCAAGGCGACCTCGGCGGAGGAGAGGGAGAGCGGGGCGCTCTCTGGCTCACGCCACCAGCCTGTAAAGCTGAGCGCGGTGAGCCGGTCACCGCTCTGAGCGACATAGCCACCTCGCGCGCCCTCCGCGTGTGTCTCCCAAACAAAAGCGCTCGCGCGCCCACTCGGGTGAGCGACGCGCTGAGCGCGCTCAACCTCAAAGGGCACCCAAGTAGACAGGGCCTCATACAGGGCCTCGTCCTGTGTGGGCTCAAAGCCTTGTGGGTGACTGATCCATAGAAAACAAGCGCTCATAAGCACTCCTACAAATCAAACGCTGAGCGAGGGGCTCAGCGAGCAGGGGTTGTGGTTGCGCGACGCACTATAGCAAAGCCCTAGAAGGTGTTCCCCCGATATGCTAAATAAATGCGCAAAAAGGAGCTGAGTATGAAGGTCATCAACGTCGTAGGCGCGCGCCCTAACTTTATGAAAATCGCTCCGATCATGGAGGCCTGGCGAGCCTACCCTCACGTAGAGCCCCTGCTCGTCCATACTGGCCAACATCATGACCGCGTCATGAGCGAGCTGTTCTTTGAAGAGCTCGGGATCCCTCGACCTGACATGAACCTCGGCGTCGCAGGAGGCGGGCACATCAGCCAGCACGCCCGCGTGATGACCGCCTTTGAGGAGGTCTGCCTTAAAGAGAAGCCCGACCTCGTGTTGGTCGTGGGTGACGTGAACGCGACGCTCAGCTGTGCGCTCGTCGCGAGCAAGCTGAACATCCGCGTCGCGCACATTGAGGCGGGCCTCAGGAGCTATGACCGCACCATGCCAGAGGAGATCAACCGTGTGCTCACCGACACGATCTCCGACTACCTCTTTGTGAGCGAGGAGAGCGGGCTCGTGAACCTCGCCCGTGAGGGGCTCGATCATGAGGGCGTTCACTTTGTAGGGAACGTCATGATCGACTCCCTCTACCGAAGCCTCCCTAAGGCGGAGCAGTCGAGCGTCCTTCAGGACCTACAGCTCTCTCCAAAGAGCTATGTCGCGCTCACGATGCACCGCCCCGCTAACGTAGACAATGAGGCGATCCTCGGCGACCTCCTTGGGGTCATCGAGCGCGTGTCAGCGGAGCTTAAGGTCGTCTTCCCCGCTCACCCACGCACCCTCGACCGCCTGAAGAGCTTTGGCCTCTATGAGCGCCTTGAGCAGATGAGGGGGGTTCAGGTCACAGGCCCCCTTGGCTACCTCGATTTCTTACAGCTCACGAAGAGCGCCCGCCTGATCCTCACCGACTCAGGGGGGATTCAAGAGGAGAGCGCGGTGCTCAAGGTCCCTTGCGTGACCCTCCGTGAGTCAACAGAGCGCCCTGCGACCTGCCTCGTGGGGACAAACACCCTCGCGGGCACCGACCCTGAGCGTGTCTGGCGCGCCTTTAGAGAGGCGCTTGAGGTGGACGTCAGCTCATACAGCGTCCCGTCAAAGTGGGACGGGCGCGCCGCTGAGCGCATCACCGCGATCCTCGCGTCGGAGTCGACAAGCCCTCGACCCCAGAGCCTCGCCTGGACCCACAGCGCGGCGCTCCCAAGGCTCTCTCGTGTCCCTCGCTGAGCCTCACGACTCTCTTCAGGGGGGCGCTCACGCGACAGAGGAGACGGTCGGCTCAAAGGCCACCCACGCTCAGCGAGTCAGCCTCTTGATTAGCCCCTACTTTCCACCCGTCGGGGTGAGCGGGACAAAGCGCGCGCTCCACCTGACGCGCAACCTACCCGCGCATGGCTGGTCACCTGTCGTGCTCACGGGTCGCGCGATTGGTGAGCCTCTTGACGAGACCCTCAACGAGTGCGTCCCCCCCTCGACGAAGGTCTCACAGGGGCTCAGTGGACGACTCCGCCCTTGGTTAGCCCAGCGCAAGGAGGCGAAGGCGAAGGGCGCCACCGCCCTCCGCGCTCCTAAGGCCCCCTCTGCATTAAGCCAGCTACTGAAGCGCTTGACGCCACGGAACCTCAACTATTGGTCCCCCTTTGACCGCTACCTTCTAGACATCCCAGCGGGGCTTAAGGTCGCTCGTGAGCTGATCAAGCGTGAGGGCGTCGAGGTCATCCACATCAGCGCGGACCCGTGGGCGCCACTCATCATCGGTTTGAAGCTGGCGCGTGAGCTTAAGTTACCGCTCATCGTCGACTTTAGAGACCCGTGGTCTGTGCATGAGGGGAAGATGGCCCTCCGACCCGCGCTCACCCGTTGGCTCCTGCGTCGCTTTGAGTCGAGGCTCTTTCAGGTCGCCTCTAAGGTGATCCTCAACACCGAGTCAGCGCGAGACGCGTATCGTGAGGTCTATCGTGGTCGCCTCCCCGCGGAGCGCTTCGTCGCGATCCGCAACGCCTTTGATGAGGGGCTCTTTAAGGCGCCGGTGACCCCACCAACAGAGAGGCAAGATGAACGCCAAGGGCGGGCGTCTCGATTTGAGGTCCTCTACTTTGGGCGCTTCAGGCAGTTTGTGTCTCCAGAGCAGCTGTTTAAGGGCTTCGCGAGCTTCGTGAGGGCGCGTAACGTGAGCCCAAGCGAGGCGAGCCTTGTGCTGGTGGGAGGTCTGAGCGATGAGCACCTGAGCCTCGCGCGGGAGCTTGGCGTAGCGGAGCACCTTGAGGTCAGGCCTCCGGTCCCCTTTAGAGAGGCCTTACCTACGCTTCGAGGCGCGAGCTGTCTCGTGCTCGTCATCGAGCCAGACTGCGAGCTCCAGATCCCAGGTAAGCTCTATGATTACTTCGCGGCGGCGCGCCCGATCCTCGCCCTCTCAGCGAACCAAGAGGCGAACGAGATGATCACCTCACTTGGCTTAGGTGACGCCGTCGCTCACCACGACGTGGACGCGATCGCTGAGGCGCTAGAGGCGCGCTATGAGCGCACGCTCAGCCACGCCGAGGGGGCGGGCTCCGCAGAGGACCTCTCAGCGCTCATTGAGCCCTACTCTGCCCGCGAGCAAGCGAGGCGGGTCGCGGCGCTCTATGAGGAGGCCTGCGCAGAGGTCGAGGCGGGCGCAGGTAAGGCGACCGGTGCGTAAGCCAACGAGCGTCGCTGAGCTCTGTGACACCCTTTTAAGCCTGGAAGCAGAGCGCAAGCTCCTCGAGCTTGAGCTCAGAGGGGTCGCGCTGTGGTCACTGCTTCGGATGCCCGTCTATTATGAGCTCACTCGAGCGCTCGGCCTCTTTGACGCGCCTCACGGGAGCTCGCGCTGGCGAGGGCGCGCGCTCAAAAAGGCGCTCTTATGGAGCTACGCGTCCCTCAAGAGCCTCTTGAGCGTAAGGCGTCCGCGGGACCTCTTGATCTTTGATCACACGAGAAAGGTGCAGGTGGGTGAGGGCTATATTGACATCTACACCCACCCCCTTATCTGCTCACTTATGGAAGCAGAGCGGGCAGGAGAGCTGAGCTTTGAGGTCTATGAGTACCTCTCCTATCAAAGTGAGCGCGCGAGCGGTCGAGAGCGAGCGCGGCGCTACACAGACCTCCTGATCTCTGGCGCGAAGCTCTGGGCGCGCCTCACCCCGATCAGGCTCACCCCAGAGGAGCGCGCGACGCTTAAGACGCTCGAAGACGCCCTCGAGGAGCGCGTGGGTGTACGCCTTGAGCTCACACAACGGAGCGCGGGTCTGCTCCGCGCCTTTGAGCTGATGAAGCGACGCTTTCATCAGCTCTTAAAGGCGCACCGACCACGGGTGGTGATCAGCGTGGTCTCTTACGTCCACTCGATGTCGGCCCTCACCGAGGCGGCGCGGGGGCTAGGGATCGAGACGATTGAGCTACAGCATGGCACCTTCAGCCCATATCACCTCGGCTACCACTACCCTGACCAAGAGGCTCCAGCCCCCTACAGCACTGACTACCTCTTCACCTTTGGAGACTTTTGGCGTGAGGCGGCGACGCTCCCCTTTAAGCCTGATCAAGTGAAGGTGTATGGCTTTGGGCATCTACACAGCCGACTCTCAGGTGTCGCGCAGAGCCAGACACGGGAGCGCGAGGTCTTATTTTTATCCCAAGGCGTCATCAGCGCCCCGCTCGTAGCCTACGCGGTCGCCCTCGCGGAGGCGAACCGCGCGCGTCATCTAGGCCTCACCATCACCTACAAGCTCCACCCAAGCGAGTACACCACGTGGCGCTCAAGCCTCCCTGCGCTCTCAAGCTCAGCGCGAGGCGGGGCGCTGAGCGTCATCGATCAACAGTCGCCCTCGCTCTATGAGCTTATGTCTCGCGCGCACTGGCAGGTAGGGGTCTTCTCTACCGCCCTATATGAGGGGCTCACGCTCGGTTGCCAGACGATCCTCGTCGACCTCCCAGGGGTAGAGTATATGGAGCGCCTCATTGACGAGCAGGTGGTCGGCTTCGTGACGACTCATGATGAGCTGATCGAGCACATCAGCAGGTCTATCCTAGACACGCAGAGCGCCCATGACGCCTCCCCGCCCAATGAGCTTGGAGAGGCACGCTTCTTTGCGCCTCCCAATGATGAGACAACCCGCTGGCTGATTGAGCGGGCGCGCTCACATTGAGCTTATACGTCACACTCCCGCTCGATGAACCCAAGAGGTTGACTGAGGATGAGCTATATCTGAGCTCTGAAAGTCTATAAGGTGCACATCTAGACTCAAACACCTTGAAAGGGTGACCCTATGCTCATCAGACAGCACAAGTTCAACGCGATGTTGTTGATTATGTCCCTCGCCTTGACCCTCTTGACCTCCTGTG
>Ga0181588_10002795_pt1 | contig 14912 bp, 7 predicted proteins | sample 071ome_26_FD_148607 | JGI IMG/M metagenome (GOLD analysis project Ga0181588, IMG submission 148607) | Coastal salt marsh microbial communities from the Groves Creek Marsh, Skidaway Island, Georgia - 071409BT metaG (spades assembly) | ecosystem: Environmental > Aquatic > Marine > Intertidal zone...
CTCTCTTTTCCTTTTTTGCCTTTTTTTCGCTCTCGTCGTCGTCGTCGTCCACCGAAAAAGGACACACGCTGTGAGAGCTTTTTCCCTTTCAAAAGTTTGGAAAAAAAACTTTTCTCGCACAACGAACGAACGAGAAAAAAAGTTCACACGAGCGTCGTCGTAAAAAAAAAAGCGCATAACACAACGCAGACACACGTAGCCGATTAGCTAGCACATATAGTAGACAGAGAAACAGAGAGATGCTGCGCCGAAGGATAGTCTCGTCGTCCTCGACGAAGAAGCGGTACGCGGTGATCGAGGTGTCTTCTTCTTCCTCTTCTTCTTCTTCTCGACCAAAAGGAGGAGGAGGAGGAGGAGCGAAGAACCCTTCCGGCGGGAAGGATGGGGAGGAGGAAGTCTCTGTCGTCGTCGTCGTTCGACGCGCGATCGAGATCAGAGAAGAAAAAGATCCGAACGGGAAGCACGTCGACGCGTGCGAGAGGGTTAAGAACGTTCTTTTCGACGCGAGAGCGACGACGGCGATCGGGGAGATGCTTTTCGGAGGAGCGTCTTCTTCGTCGTCGACATCAGCCCTCGGGGAAAAAAGCAGCGCGACGCTGAAAAAGTCCTCCTCCTCGTTTCTCCGCGCGTGCCGAGAGGAAAAGCGACGGATGGAGAGAGAGTCTTCCGGTAAAGCGGGTTCGTCGTCCGAGGAGAAGAACGCGAACGGTGGCGGTGGCGGAGAAGAAGAAAACGACGACGGTCGAGGGTTCGCGTTCTTGTTGAGGAGGAAAAATTTCGCCACCGGGAACGAGTATTGGACGATTGTGGCCAAAGCCTACCGAGACTTATCGAAGCGAGAAGAGACGAAGGAAAAGAGCGTTAACAACAAGAAGAAAACAACAAAAGAAGACATCGACACCAAAATCAGCGAGGACACTAGCAAGAAACCGACCACATCTAGCAGCGGCGCAGATAGCACGACGACGCCGATCAAAACTCGATCTTTTCGGATAGACGACCCTTCGGAAGACCCGTCCGGCGCGGAGGCGAAGGAAAGGGCGATACAATTTTCGTTATCGAGAGCGTTCAACGAGTGGTTACACGATCAACCCATCGCGAAAAATCCAAGACGAGCCGGTCTTGGGGGATCGAGGAAGAGAGCTATGAAACATCCGTGCGCGTATACCGGGGAAATGGGCGAGGACTTTATCGATTGCGCGTGCGGGGATAACGAGGAGTACGGATTTATGTTAGCGTGCGAGACGTGTGGCGCATGGGAACACGGTGAATGTTGCGGGGTGAAATCTGAAGAGGCGATTCCAGAAGGGTACGCGTGTTCAACGTGCGTAAAAGAAAGGACGGCGAAGAGTTTTCCCAAACAGTTAGTGGTGGTTTTAGAGGAGGGAGACGAGCTGGAGGAGGATGTGAAAAAAAAGAACAAGAAAGACGCGTTCAACGACAATTCGGAGGTGTCGGAGGAAGAAAACGAAGCGCTCGTGCAGGAGATGATAAAAAACGGTGAAATTATTGAGGACGACGATTGGGGATTACAGTCGTCCGTCGCAAAATCGCTCGGCATTGACTCCAAGAGAGAGTTCGTCCTCCCTCCGAACTCACAAAGTAGCAACTTGTTCAGCGCCAAGAGAAGGTGCGTGTGCTGCGTGTGCGGGTGCGAGCACACGGACGAAATCGAATCGATGGTGAAAGCGTGTAATTGCGTCGGTGGAGGCGCAATTGCGCACAGAGACTGCTTGGAAGAGTGGGAGAGCGAAGATAAAGGGAATGTGAAATCGAAAAACGGCGACAAGAAAGACAGCGCTACCGAGAACAAAGGCGGCGAGAGTAAAAAGACGAAAATGGTTGATGGAATAATCGTGGACGTGATCGATGACACTTCACTTCCAGTCACTCCTTCCGGCACGCGATCGTGGAAAGTCTTGGACGATTTTCCGGCAAAAAAATGCAGAGCGTGCTGCGGTTTCGGCGGTCTCGCCTGCGGCGGCATCAAAGATGCGAAAGAAGGTGAAGCAATTATCCAAAACCAAAAAAGAGTGCTCGCAGAAGCGACGGCGATGTACGAGGCGAACGCGAAAACCATGCGAGGAAACCGTCCGGGCGCTGCTAAAGTGAAAGAAGAAGACGCATCGGGAGGAAATGCGGAGAATGAGCCTACGAAGGAAAAGAAGAGATCCGGCGGAAAAGGAGGAGGGAGCCCGAGCAAGAAGGAAAAGAAAACGTCCGACCGACCTCCGAAATTGTTGACGAACAAGCAAGACAAGAAGCCACCCACCGCTAAGGGTACCACTTTAATCGCACCATCCTCTGTAAATGGTGTCAGCGTGAAGAAAGAAAAGAAGAAAGTCTTACATCAGAATTCCTCAGGCACGAATAAGACCACTTCGTCAGTATCGACTCATATTCCGTTGAAGAAACGGAGATTAATGATGTTCGAAGAGGACTCCCGCAATGGCATGTACAAACAACACTGAAAACACATTGACTTTAAAGCAATAATCGACGCCGACGAGATACATAACACATTGTGTACACATATAGACCACATTGCTTCTACCATAAATACAATATACGATATCATATTACTACCACTACAAGCTAAATCCATTTCTACACCTATCTACTGTATCAAAACAGAGTCAAAATCTGCTCGCGTTTGACGCCAACCGACGCTAGTTTGCCCTCTAAATACTCTCTGTGCGTTTCGTTAGTGGTTGCCTCTTGCCATTCGAAATACGGAATAGATAACACTCTCCACCCGCGTCGTTCTAATCCTCTGTTCCGTAAAATGGTTTTGTGCGTCAACGACTTTTCCATGTTCTTCTCAAAGTGCGACGGGCCGTCGCACTCGACGGCAATTTTATAGTCGAGTAAAGCAATGTCGATGGACATGGCGCCGTCCTCGGTAAGATGCTCGTCGGCGACGTTTTTAATGAATCCCGCTCGAATCCGAGTCGAAACATTTTTTTGAAAGATTGATTGAGTGCTGAGTAACGTTTGATTGTCGTAACTCTTTTTCGCGATCGTATCTAACCATGTCGGCGTATCGTGTCGTTGCTGAGCGACTTCTATCACGCCAGTCACTTTTTTCTTCGTGGGTTTCCTCTTTTTAATCGAATTCGTCACATCTCCTAACGCTTTCGTTTCGTAGTCGATGTCATCACTTCCTACACCATCTTGTCGATCTATCCAATAATCCCGGTGCATCACGCTCGCGTGATAGAGCATGTTCAAACCTTCGGGTGCGAACTCTTCGGGGTGCATCGAACTCACTCTCGCCCACAAGTCTCCATACACCTCAGCCTCGAACGCATCAACCGCAGCTAACGCCCATATTGAGTTACACAAATCCTGCGAATTACATCGTCTCGCGTGTCTCTTTCCGCCCAATGCTTTCAACATCTCTTCGTCCATTTTATACCCAAACGTAGCCAATCCTAGCAACGAATTTGACACTGCCTGACTGGCGCACTCTTCCAGCCTCTTTGCCAGCGTTTCGCTCACGACGCCCAGAAACGCCTCTCCCGGATGATGTTGCAACATCGCCGAAGCCCACGCGATATTTGAAATCTCTTGCGTTTTAAACCTCGTGTGGTACTCCGTCGTTAGCTTCAAATATGCCTCCATGATCTCCTGCCCCGGGTGAGACCTGAGAGCACCGCACGACCACATGGCGTTCCCGATTGCTTGCGTACTAAATCCGCCAAAAGGTACGTCTTTGGCCTCAAACATCCCCCCGGCTTTTTTCACGTCTTCCAACACTTGCGGCAACATTCTCAGCGCTTGTTTCATCATCAACTCCGCGGTAGTTTTGCATCTCAACAGATTCCACTCTTTCAAACGAGCGAACGACCACAACGAATTTGACAATGCCTGAGGATACAACTTATCCACGTTACCCTCGATAATATCCGCAAACTTATCCAATATCCCCAACCTCGGAGTATACAACAACGTGGCGCACGCCCACAAAATGTTCCCAACATTTTGCGCGTCGAACGCATCTTCCGCTCTCATCAGATTACTCACCGTCGATTGCCGCCTCTCGTGCCGTCTCTCCGCGACTACTCTCGCACCGTCGCTCGTCTCGCTCCCGCGAAACAATCCTTGCATGCACCTCACCGTCGCCTCTTCCAGCAGCAGCACTCGCGCGTCCCTCTTAAACTCCTTCAGCGAGTTCCGCTCCTCTCTGCTTAATTTCTTCGCCAGACGATGCCACGCGGTAGACACGTTCACTCCGTTGTATCTCGTCGAGTTTTCTTCCACGTGCGCTAAAATATCCGAGTACGACGCGCACGACGTGATCTCTCGGTTCATTTGCACGTGCTGGAAAAACGTCTTGTTGTTGCTGGTGTCGATGCCATCTCTTCTCCTGCTCCTCGCCAGAGGAAGAGGAGAAGAAGAAGAAGAAGAAGAAGAAGAAGACGCGCGCCGCGTCGCCGCGTCTTCGTCGTCTCCTTTCGCCGCCGGCGTCCAAAATGTCGTCGAGAGACATCTCGAACGACGACACAAAGAACCTTCGCGCGCGACAGAGGAAGGAGAAGAAGACGACGAGAGAGCACCACCACCGGCTGCCGATGATGATGATGTCGCGAAAACGTCCCCTAAAAAGCGGTGGTTTCTCAGAGCAGCGGCGACGGCAAACGACGACGAGAACGACGACGTTTTCGCCAGCCGTCGGCCGAGAATCGCGGGGAAGAGAAACATCAATAATCACGACGTAATCGCGGCGCGTTTTCCTTTTTAGAAAGAGTTCATATTCGCGCGTTTTTGCTCCCCAAAAATGGCGGATTTGCACTTCACACAACTTTTCCCCAAAAGTTAAAACTCCAAATTCTTCAAAAGAAACACGCGCGCGCGAGCACACGAAACACACAGAAAAATGCCTCGAACGAAAGCGTCGGCGAAGCGAGAAGTTTTAGAGGCTGGAACCGGCGGCCACGACGACGACGACGAAGGGAAGGTGAAGACCGCCGTTGTTGCGAAAGAAGAGGAGGAGGAAAAAGAAGAGAAGACGATGGAGACGCCGACGAGGAAGAAGAAGAAATTGGTGAAGAAATCGAAGAAGAGCGACGACGGAGAAGAGAACGAAAACGCGAAGAAGAGAAAGATTGGAGAGGAAGAGGACGGGGCCACCGCCGGTGGAGAAGGTGGGGACGGCGACGAGGCCGCTGGTACGACGAAACACTCCACGAAGCGCGCGAGAGCGAACAGAGAGAAAGCGGAGAAGAACGCGATGGAGATGACGAAGAAAATTAAGGAAAAGCAAGAGAAGGAGAAGAAGAAAAAGACGAAAGAGGAGGACGAGAAGGATGGAAACGAAGAGAAAGAGGAAGAGAAGGAAGAGAAGGAAGAACCAGAACCGCCGGCGAAGAAGAAAAAGTCGAGCAATAAAGTCACGGTGGGCAAGAAACAACCCGCAGCGGCGAAAGGCGGCCGGCCGAAGCGGGGAAGCGCGAAACTAGAACCGGCGCTCATCGAGGAAGCTCCGGTGGTGAAAGTGCCGTCCTCGGTGGCACAACTGATGGAGTTGAAACAAATCATGGAGAGGGAGATGCTCGAACACGAAGAGGCGAGCGCGTCAATGCGAGCAGCGGAGATGGAGAGGACCGCGGCGTTGAAAGCATTGGACGAGGCGAATAAGAAGGCTGAGTTTTCAGGGTCGCATTTAAATCGTGTCGCGAGGAGGATGAAACAGACGGCAAGGAAGGTGGCTGCACAAACCGTGAACGCGCAGATGTTGGAGCAGACGATGATCACAAGAACCGTAAAGAGTTGGGCCAAGAGTAAAGACGAAGGTATGAAAGAGGCTAGCGATATATGCATGTCAATTATGAACGAGTGGATTGAGTTGGTGAGAAATACGGCGCATCTAATGCAACAACAAGAACAAAAACAAGAGGATACGACGGAAGCTCCAATGGATGTCGACGCGGAAAAGAAAGTCGCAGAAACAAAAGAAGAAGTGAACACCCTCGATGTTAAGAAAGAATCCAAAGCGGGAGAGGAGGACGAGAAAACCAAGGTTACGAGAGACGACGAAGAGAAGAACAAAGTAGAAAAAGAAGAGCAAAAACCACTAGGAGGAATACCGCCGCCAAAGACATTACCCGGAGGTATTAAAGTCGAACCCAACCTCCCGGGGCCACTCGCGGATATTTACAAAAAAGCCGCCCCTGGCGCGTCGAAAATTCTCGAGGAAGCGAAGAAGAAAGCCGCGGCGATGCAATCCATCGTGCCGAAAGAGCCCGAGCACTCCTCTGTCCGCATGAAAGTCATATCCTACCTCCAAAAAACTTTCAATCTGTCGAAAGATGCCGCTTTAACCTGCGAAGCTGCTGTATTCAACGCTAAAGCAAACGTTGGCCTCGATTACAAAGCGACGTTGAAAAAGCTCAGCGAAGACGGCGTGCAGACGTTGAAATCGGGATCGGCGAACTTAGACGTCGGCAAAGTTCCTCCGGGTTTAACGTTGTTCATGCAACAAACGAAATCGTTGCAGGTGAAGAAGAAGAATAGAAAGAGAAAGAGTCTCAAGTAATAATTGTAGAAAAGTGTTCACGTTTTTTAAATGTTTTGTCTCTACGTACATTATAGTTTCACACTTGAACTGCTAAACATTGTAAACTACATCATCTCTCTAAACTACACCATGCTAAAACCCAGTTTCCGCATCGGACGTTCCAACGTTTTATCCACCAACTTTGTTCCTCTCAGTTGTCTCCGCTGCTTCGGCGTCTTGCTAAAACCCATGTGCCTTTTCCCTTTTTGTTTCCTTCGAAACAACCCCGACGCGGTGACGGAAAACCGACCCTTCCACGAGCTGTACCCTTTTATTTTCGTGGACGTTTTGGACATTTTGACCTTCTGGGAGGTGGCGTACGAACGCGCAGTCATCGTCGTCGTCGTTGTTGTTGTTAATGTTGTTGGTCCGATGGAAGATCGAGCGACCGTCGTCGATGGCGGTTTTGAAGCGAAGGAGAAGAAGGACGACGCGAAACGCGTCGCGATGCTATTCAGCGCGTTTCCCCTAGCAGTGGCAGGACCACCACCCTCGCCGCTGAATAACGTTCTAGTAAAAGTCGCCGCCGACAACGAAGCGTACGACGTGCCCGCGGATGTCGTCGCGCCGTACGAGGAGGAGGTGCGCAAAGCGCGATCGAGCGTTCTTCTCAACATGCTTTTCTTTTCGGCGTGCGTGGGGAAGAAGTGTAGTTTTTTCTCTCTTTCTCTTTCTCTCTCTCAACTCTCAAAACAAGAATAGGAGTTTCAAAGGTGCGATATACTGTGCACGCGCGATACGAATGAAATACGTCACTAAACTAAAAGTTCTCGTTGCTACTGCTACTTTCACTAGTACTGCCACCACCGTTGGAGGCACCTCTGACGATCTTGGAAAACGAACTGTCCCAGTTCAATTCGTCTTTTTCTTCCTCTCTCGCTTCGACTGCGGCGGCTAACTCTTCCGCTTCTTCTTTGTTGTCGTTCGCTTTGGATTTACCGGCGCGTTCGAAGAACTCTGTATCGAGGAGAGGTTTGATTTTCCACTCCTTTTTGCGCTCTTCGTAGGTCAGGTCAGATGAGGCTTTCGCGGCGGTGGTGTTTCCGGCGTGCGTAGACGCGCCTTCCTTACCGGCTTCTCCGCCGCCGCCTTGACTGACGTCACCGCCCGAAGCAAATTTGTCCTTCTGGTTCGAAATATCGAATAAAGAGTTGATGGAAGGTTTGTCCGAAGTTTCCTCGACAGCTTTTGGGCGAAGTTGTCTCGCAATCTCCGCCGCTCGATCGACGACTTCCGGTTTCACTTTACTCGTTTTCTTCCTGATGTCTTCGACTTCTGTGACGACCATTTTCTCCGCCGCCGTTTTCGTCGCATCTAAGAGCTTTGCGACAGTTTCGTCGCTGATTCCATCACCAGACGCGTCAGAACTGTCTTTATCCTTCTTCTCCTTTCCTGAACCTGATCCTTTTTCTTCGTCCTGGTCCTCTTTCTTTCTCTCCGCCAACTCGCGAGCTTCGTTTTCAACTTGCGCCAAAGCTTCCATCAAATCTTTACCTTCCTCGTCATTCCGTCCAGAGTTTTCAATCGCTTTCATCACCGCCTTCAGAACGTTCTCCGATTGCGTCTCTTTCGCTTCTCTTAAATCTGATAGAGTTTTGCTGATAACTTCAGCGGTCATTTGCGTAGTGTTCAAAACGTTCTGAACCTCGTGAAGTCGACTCTGAGCACGCGCAGACGCCGAGGAAACCCCTGCGTGGGAGACATCCATGGCGCTGATAACTTCCGTGGCGACATCGTGTAATACCGATAGCGCGGATTGCGTTTCAAACACGCGTTTGACGGTTTCGGATTCGTCGGCAACGAGTTTTTCCACCTCCTTCTCTTCTTTTTCCAACTCTTTCATTTCGTTTTCACCATCTTTGCTCTCGCTCTTTTTTGAATCCTTAATGGAATCGAAATCAACCACTGTTCCAGTCGCTTCTGCGATCAACGCGGCGTCTTTGTCGCGCTGTTCTTGTTCCTTGTTCTGTTCTTTTTCTGCTTCGCTCTTTTCGTCGCCGATTTCATCGGAAAGTTCTTCCAGCGTCGCCTCGGCTTCAATCAATGAACCGATTGTAACATTTCCAAACGATTTCGACATTTCCGATACTTCTTCGATGGATTTCTTCAAGACTTCGCCGTGTGCGTCGTCTTCTGAGCCGAAGAAAATACTCTTCAAATCCGAACTACTGCTACTCCCGTCACTTTTTGAGCTCAGCTTTTCTAACGATGCTACGGCGTCTTTAACTATTTGCATGGTTTTTTCTGACTCAGTCTGCGCTATCGACAACTCACTCTCGGCTTTTTCAACTCGTTGAAACTTATCTGCCGCTTCGTATACTTTCTCGTACATTACTGCCGCCTCGGACGCCTTCGTTTCTGCCGCGTGCAACGAAGATACCAAATCAACCAACGTTTGCTCTTCGTGAACTGCTCGGATTGTGTGTTCAGTCGATTTCACCAATAAATACACGCCAAACGCGCAAAATAGTCTCGCTATTTGTCTGCAAGTTGTCAATCCGAGAGCAGTAATCCATCCAAACGAACTAACTCTACTCGAAGCTTTAGCGTAACTACCTACATTGTCACTCGTAGCGGATAAGAAGATCAAACTCGGGGCGGTGAAAATCAGCGTCGAACACGACGTCGCGCCGACTAAACCAAAAACAAACTCTACGTTGGGAATATAAAACGCCATCGCTAGCGACGAACCGAACAAAACGGCGTTCAAACCTATATCCTGTCCTTTGGACATTTCTCTCTGAGATTCTGGCGACCGACACACTCGCAACACGACCGGTGTTAACGTCTCTCTCAGCGTAATAAACACTACTGGAACGCACGTCGCCATCGACACGCAATACAACAACTTCATCGTTCGCATCAAAACACCCCACGACCCTTTCTCCGCGCCAAAGTTTCTCAACACGTCCCCGCTCGCGCTATCTTGAAACGTCATGTATCCCATCAAACCGATGGTAAAATACGCGATCCCGGAAATCAAAATGCTCTTATTTGCCACCGATAACACTCTGTTGTTCGTCGGGTCTCTCAACGTTTGCATTACGGGATACATAATCGGCGACGCCGCAAATCCAAACGACAACACCGGTAACACGATCATAATCTTCTCACTATTCCACGTTTGGACTGCGTTGTTCCCGGCCAATTCGTGTTCGGCGTACAAATCTGGATACACCGAACTCTTAAAAAAATACACCACTGCGACGGACAAGGTAAACATCCACGCGATAAAAATCCCAAACGCTGACGTGCTGCTCAACGCTTTCGCGGATCTAATCATCGTCCCTAGCGGCACAAACCCAAAACACACCACGGCAACCATGGTCTCTCCTCGACTCGGCTCCGCGCCCGCGGGCACAATCGTCCCCGCCACGCCGGAAAAGATATCCGAAACTATATTTACGTACGCCACCGAACACCCCATCAACAACGCAACCACGCATACCCTGACTAATATTTTCCCTCTATTTCCTAACGTTCTAAATGCGACTTCCTCGTAACTCCACGCGTCCGTCACCGCGCTCGCGAACAACAAAAACTGCGTGGTAAACACCGTCGCGCTCGCCGACACGACGATTAAAAGCGTCGTTAAAAACACCCCGGTCAACTTAAAGCAATACGGTAATCCTAACGCGCCGGTGCCTAAAATACCATTGATCAAGTTCACCGTCGCTTGGTTCACCGAATTCGTTCGGTTGTTGCTCCCACTCGGCGTGGACGGCATCGAAGAGGAAGAAGAAGACGCTCGCTGCTGCTCGAAACTTTTCGTGGGAGAACTGCTGCTCATCCCAAACAACTCTTCCTCGTACCCAAACGATGTCGTCGTCGCTCCTTCTCTCGGCGAAAACCCGCCGCTCGCGTTTCCTCGTCTCCTGAACGACGCGTTGTTGTTGTTGTTGTTGTCCTCGGAGGATCGAACGACGTTATTATCGCTCATCTTTCCGGCGGATGAAGCAGATGTTGTTTTTGCAGAAGAAGAAGAAGAAGTAGAAGAAGAACCGCTAATCAAATTCTCCCTGATGTTTCCAAAGAAAAAATCAAACACCCCTCCTCCTCCTCCTCCTCCGTTACCAACGTCTCCTTCTCTCTCGCTATCGGACATAAAAAAACCTCCTCCTGTCTCTTTTCTTTCGCGTCCGTCTCTCTCTGCGCGTGTGATTGCGGTCGAGAGAGAGAGAGAGAGAGAGAAACAGAGAGAGTTGCTCTCTCAACTTTTTTCTGAGAAAAAGTTGCCTTTCCCCTTTTTTGTAAGGGAGGATTTTCTGGATTTTCTAAAACCCTAAACACCAAAACAAAGAAAAAAAGTTGTGCGAGTTCTTCTCAAAAGTTTTTATAAGCGAGATAAATCGCCCCTGATACGCGCGAGAGTTCAAAAACACCCGCGCGCTTTTTCTTTCCGAGACAAAAAGAGGAGGAGGAGAGAAGCTCGCTCGCTCGAGTGTGTGTGTGTGTGTGTTGTGTGCGTGTGCGATAGATTTTGAAAACACGAGTGCATCGTTTTAAGATGTTTGAGATTTGAGAGAGCAAAAATTTCCGTTAAAAGAAAAGAAGAAGAAAAAATGATGAAAGAGGAGGAGGAAGACGCGATGGAGATTGCCCTGAGAGAGGAGAAGGCGCGACAGGAGAGCTCTTTCAGCGCTTCTTCTTCTTCTTCGACTATTTTTTCGCGTTTGGCAGAAAACGGGAAGAAGAAGAGTGCAAATGCCGGAAGAAACGAAGACGATTTTGACAAAGATGACGACGACGACGAAGAAGAAGAAGACGAACTCGCCGTGGCGTTGCGACCGTTTCAAAACCACGCCTCCGCCGCCTCAGCCTCGGATATCTCGACGAGAGAAGAGGACGGGCACCACCGTAATCGTCCTCGTCAATCCTTCGACGTGGATGTCGTGAGCTCGAAGCGACACGGGCAGATGCAAGAAATACTCGCGAACGACGGGTCGGAAAGAGGGACGTGCGTGGCGATGGGCCCGCTGGGAGCGATTGCGGTTGGATTTGCAGACGGCACGATACGGTTGACGAGAGCGCAACACGCCGGCTGGGACGGGAAGGATGAGAAGAAAGATTCGGCGGCTGCGATGCGGACGATACCGGCAATCCAGAGAGAGGAAGGGGATGGGAAGGTGTCATCGTCTAGGGATGGCAGTAGCTTTTTGAAAGTGACCGCTTTGAGTTTTGCAAACGGCGGCGAGTGGTTGGTTTCCGGGCACGACGACGCGTCCATCGCGTTGTGGGACGTAAAGAGATGTACGCAGTTGAAACGGGTCAAAGCACCGTCAACGACTACGCCTGCGTCCGATGCGTCTATGGTCGTTGCAATCGTAGCTATAAATCAAATTCCGAATTCAGGTTCCCAGTGCGAAGTAATTGTCGCGTTGAAGTCTGGACAGGTTTTGCGACACGAGTTTTCTTGGTTTGGTCCACTTTTACGCAATAAAACGACTTCGCTAGGAGAGAAAACGTTTGTCATTGGAGGCGACGCGCTTCCGTCGAGAAGCTACGCGGTGAAACCTCCCGTTCCTGGTACCGTTCCGTGGTTTTGGGGCGACGAAAAGTTGAAAGAACAATTAGATAAAGAGGCGGATATGAATAACTCGGCGCTATTAGATTCTACCATTGCGATGGATGCAGGAATTGGGAGCGGCACTACTGAAAGCATGACAGGCGTTTCGAACTTGCTTTCCGAGTTCAGCGGTAAAACCAACACGAGCGCGGCAAACGCAGCCGGGTTGGTGTGTTTGACCACCGCGAGCGCATGTTTGGTTATGCGGCTTTATCCTGACGCCGAGGTCGTGGCAAAGATTCCAAGACCGAAAGACGTGGACGCGTCCAAAGTGCCCTACGCGAGATTTCGACCAAAAGTTGTCTCGTACGAAAAATTAAATAGTAACGCAAGCACAAACAGTAGTAACACTAGAAGCAGTAGCAACGAGGGCGATATGGAAACGAGGGAACTTGCGGTCGTTTGGGGCAATTGCGTCACGATTTGGGAGTTAGGTATTTTATCTCCAGAAAACGTGCTCAAAGTCAATCGCGAGATTCAAAAACAGAAAATGGAAAAAAAGGAAGGTCCGACAGCGGCGACTACTAAATCACCGAAAGGTCAATCGGGTGGAAGATGCGTGCCTAAGCTCCGGAAAGAGTGGCAATTACCGGAAAGTGTCGCGAAAGACTCAGACGGATGCGGGTTAATGTGGTTCGGTGACAATGTACTAGGCGTCATTTGTGGACAACGCGTCGCCACTTTGCTGGCGTTTGATGTAAAATACAGCAACGGTAAGTTGTTAGAGCGCGTCGCGTTGGATGCACATCCGACCGCAATTCCATTAACGATACCATCTCGGGACGCTCCGAAACAACCTTCATCCTCGTCGGGCGTCGTTTGGAGCAGTCACGGTTCGTGCGCGAATCGGGGAGCGGGAGCGGTCATTTTATCCACCACATCTATTCGGGTGTGTAAAATTCTCGGATGGCGGGAACGGGTTAATTCGCATCGTAAACGCAGTGACTGGGGTGGTGCTTTCGCATTGGCAGTTGCTGCCTATAAGCACAGTTTTATCAGAGACGAGAATGCTGACAAAGACACAAAAACCGGAGCGAAGAAATTACTGACACCTTTTGCGCCATATTTGAGTGGGATGCCGTCGGACGCGCGAGCTCGCATCATGAATGAATCACAACTACCCCAGACAGTCATAAAATCCGAAAGAGAAGCTGCGCGGGAGGTGTGTCTGAAACTTTTGCCACAGTTTCTTAAAGATGCCATGATGGTTGTCCAGGCTACCTCGGGCGAAGACGATCAGGCACACGTGCATGCTGAATCGGTCGCTCGCGCTACCTTAGCGGTTTGCTTAGCAGTCGATTCACTCGATAAAATGTACGACCAATCCATTTATGATCCTTTAATGGAAGCAACGCACGGAAAGGAGGCTTTTATAGAACGCATCGTTCCTCATGTTATCAACGACGAGTTACAAAGCTTACCGCCAGAAGTTATGCAGTCTTTAGTCACGCATTTCGCGTCTAAAGGTGAACACGGCATCATCGAAAAATGCGTTTTACGCATGGACGTGACAAGTTTGGACGTAAATCAAGTTGCGAGATTGTGCGAGACTCACGGAATGTTTGCTGCGCACGCAAGCGTTTTCGTGAGAGCTTTCGAAGATTTTTCGAGTCCAGCGTTTGCGATGTTTGAGGTCGCAGTGAAAATGGTGAAAGCTGTCGTGATGAAAAGTGAGGACGAAGACGAAAATAAGAAAGGTGATAGTCCTCATGATCAAAACGAAGATGCTCGCTTTGAGTTATCGAGAAAGTCTGCGCGAAGACTTTTGCTCTTTGCTAGAGAGAGTATCGCTGGACGATTATTTCCGCCGCGATTTTCCGAAGATATGAAAGTTCGCAAGCAAAATGAACTAGATGATCCAGTTCACGTAGCCAGACGAGCCGAAAAAGCGCGATTCGATTTGATGCGCTTTTTACTCTCCCCGGACGTTGATAAAAGCGTTCGCGAAACGGCGGTCGAAGTAGCAAAAGGGAAAGATAACGAGGAGCAAGCATCAAACGCAAACGCTTTCCGACAGTTTTGGAGAGGTGTGGATTCGTTACGAAAGAAACGATTTAAGAACAGCACTGCACAAGCTGTATCTCCGGTGGACGCGCTGTTGACATCGTCGCAAATCAAAGAATCATTCGATACTCCAGACGCGCCCGATCGGTTGCTGTTTTTGTTCTCGGTCGAACCAGCCGCGACGACCGCGTTTCTCAAAGATGCACTCGATTCATGGGACGCATCCGAGCGCGAGCTTTTTGAAGAAAACGCGAACGACATGAACAGAACAACCGATCGGATGGCAGCACAGGTAGTATGTGATGCGGCATTATTCGCGGCGGAGTCTATCGAGGAAGAAACAACGTTTGCAGCTGAGGAAACGCTCAACGTGAGACTTTTAGGAATAAAAAACAGTCTTCTGACGTTTGCGGCGGCATTGGTCGGCACCGGACGCGTCTCAGTCGATCGTGATAGAGAATTCGCGTTGCTCGAAGCGCTTACGGCAGGACCTGCGAAAACGTTGCGCGAGCGTTCAGATGCTGCGTGTCTCATCGTGGCACAAACTGTGGATGATTTGACTCGCCGACACGGTGGCGCAAACAATACCAGCGCTGCGGTCGCGAAATACGCGCAGTCAAAAGTGTTCACGTTGCTCTCAGATGCAAATTTTGCGCAAGGTTTGACTGTGTTACATCTCGCTGAGGGCGATTACGGGGCCGCATTGGAAACATTAGCCGCGAAAGACGTTTTGATCCGTCCAAATTCAGCAGGATACTTTGCGGACGTTCTACTTGGTTGCGC
>Ga0181588_10002807_pt1 | contig 14893 bp, 7 predicted proteins | sample 071ome_26_FD_148607 | JGI IMG/M metagenome (GOLD analysis project Ga0181588, IMG submission 148607) | Coastal salt marsh microbial communities from the Groves Creek Marsh, Skidaway Island, Georgia - 071409BT metaG (spades assembly) | ecosystem: Environmental > Aquatic > Marine > Intertidal zone...
CTTCGTGCAACCAAATTTGCTCGCGTTCGAACATAACTCAGGCCAACGTTCAAAATCCATAGCGTGGTACCTCTTATCGTTTTTAGCGCCGACGCATAACATCGGTGACTCCAATCGTTCCTTCAAATCGTACTTTTCCATCGTTGCCTTGTAATCGTACGTCTCCACTTGGAGAAAATCGATTCGAATGTTCTTTAATACCCTTTCTTTCACCTCCTCAGTCATCTCCGGATTTTCACCGTACCTTCGCTCGAAAGCCTTCCAAAACAACTTCGCATCTGCGATTTGAGCGATTCGTGGCGCCACGATATCCGGGTCGTAGTATTCCGAGCACAAGTGATTCGGACGGTTTCCGCAACACGCCACCAAACTTGGATTGTTGTATCGTTCATCTTTTTCCAGGCGTCTCGCTAACTCAAACGCAATCCACGCGCCCAAAGAAAAGCCGAATAAAACGTATCGCTGCTTTGTCGATGCCTTCGAAAAGAGAAAATCCAGTTCCGATATCATTTCGTCCACGACCTCGTTCACGCTCTCCAAAGGCTTTTCGTGATACCGCGTATTTCTTCCTTTCATTTCAATCGGAAGCAAACGCATTTTCTTACCTTTCACGCACGCGCAAAGCTCGTTCCATTTGTCTCCGTGAAAACACCACGCGCCCAAACCAGCCTGAGGAATGAGAATCACGTTGATGATGTCTTGTTCCTGGTCGTCGTCGTGCGCGTTTTCAACGCTCTCTCGCTGCTGATGACGAGGATCGAGAACGATGTATTTGGAATCATCCATTCTTTTTTTTTTCCCGCTCGTGAAAATCGAGCGTTTTTTTTCTCATTCTTCTTCATTTTTTTTTCAGAGAGCTCTCGCCCCCTCGCTAACTAACATTTCACGAACGCACGCGCGCAACGATGGCGTGTCCTCTGCGGCACTACCTGGGCTATTTTTACTGGTTTGCCGCGATCGTCGGCGCACTCGCCGCGATATTTGGGATGAAAGACGCGCGCGTAGTCGGTGGTTGGAGCGAGAATACGAAGAAGAAGAAGAAATAAAAATGAGTTAACACAACGCGTTGTACAGCACAAAAGAGGGGATGAACTTTTAAAAAGAAAGAACTTTTCGCGAGGAGCGCGTAAAAGTATGGGAGATTCGGGGGGCAACGAAATATAGTAGCAGCGGCATAGCGTAGACCTTATTGAAGTGCGTTTGTATAATGTATGAGTGTTCGTAGGATGTTTTTATATTGTCAATAAAATAGCTTTCTTTTTTTATCACTTTCTTTTGTATTAGTTCGTCATGTCTTGTTCTCTCGCGTATTCGTACCACCACGCGCGCCGAAGCTTCTTCTCTTCATCCAGTGATCGCGCGTGTGTATTACGACGGGGCGCCTAAGTGCGCGCACACTCTCAAAACGTCGGCGAAAACGCCCCCGGCGGTGACTTCAGCGCCGGCACCCGGGCCGCGAACGACCAACGGTCCAGCCTCCGTGTATCGCTTAGAAATGTACGAGATGATGTTGTCCGAACCCTTCAACTGCGCGAACGGATGATCTTTCGGGTACTCTTTTAATTGCACCGAACCTTTTTTGTTCTCAACGTCGACGACGCCGACGAAAATGAGCTTATTCCCGTTTGCTTCAGCGGCGGCCATTTTGGCCGCGATTTCGTGATCGTATTCCGGGAGCTTTTGCATGAACTCATCCACAGACTCGACGTTTTGCAACGGTTCCGGAACCAAAGATTCAATCGGGATGTCGCTCAATTCCAAGGATAAGCCGCATTCGCGCGCCAAAATCGTCACTTTTCTCGCCACATCGACGCCGGACAAATCGTCTCTCGGATCCGGTTCCGTGTATCCGTTCGCTTTCGCCTCGGCGACGACGTCGGAGAATTTCTTATCCGGCGTTAAAGTATTAAAGATGTAACTCAACGTCCCGGAGAAGATGCCTTGAATCATTTTAATATCATCACCGGCATCTTCTAATGATTTCACGGTAGAAATAATCGGTAAACCGGCACCAACGGTGGCTTCATAAAAGTAGTGCGTGTAAGAATCCCTTTGAATGTTTCTCAAGGATTTATAGTACTCGTACGGTCCCGAGTTGGCTTTCTTGTTCGGCGTGACAACGTGAATACCTCTGCTGAGCCATCCTTTGTATTGCAACGCGACGTCGCCCGAAGCTGAGCAATCAATGATGACTTGATTCGGCGAGTTCGATTCTTCTACGTGGTTGGTAAACTTTTCAAAATCCGCCGCTTCGCTTTCGTTGGCGTATTTGTTCTCCCAGTCGTCCAAGTCGATGAAACCGCCGGCTTCGGCCAAGTGCATTTTGCTACCACCCGAAATGGCGACGACGCGTAAATCAACGCCAAATTTGTCGAGTAAAGTTTGTCTTTGCTCTTGCATTTGCGCCAACAAAGTCTTGCCAACCAAGCCAGGACCGACGATCCCAACCGATAACGGAGTTCGCGAGGCGTAGAATCTAGAATGCACGGCATTGACCGCTTTGATGCAATCTGATTTCTTAATCACGACGGTGATGTTGTATTCACTCGCGCCCTGGGATATGGCGATGACGTTTACTGCGGCGGACGCCAAGGCAGTGAACAACATCGCCGAAACGCCCGGGACATTCGCCATGTTTTGGCCAACCGCAGATAAGATGGAGCAGTTGTCCAAAGCAACGACTCGAGAGACTCTCCCGGCCGCGATTGCTTTCTCGAATCGCTGGTTCAAAGCCGCCACGCAGCGGCTGGCTTCGTTTTGGCGAACCGCAAAACAAATCGAGTGTTCCGAGGACGCTTGCGAAATCATAACCACGTTACAGTTGGCATCACGAACGGTACTGAAAACCGCCGAAGCAAAACCTGGAACACCGACGAGACCGGTTCCTTCCACGGTGACTAAGCACACGTCGTCGATGGTGGTGATACCTTTGATCAACTCACCCGCGGTGGACACGCGACTGCCGACATTTTTCGTGCCTTTTTCGGATTGGTCCGCCGGAATTTCGCATCTCGCCGCGATCAACGTCCCCGGCGCTTCTTGGTTGAAGTAGTTCCTGATGCAAATCGGGATGGAATATTTCATCGCCGGTAACGTCGTTCTCGGGTGCAAGACGTTTGCGCCAAAATACGCCAACTCCCACGCCTCGTTGTAGGACAATCGTTCCAAGCACACGGCGTCTTTCACGCGTCTTGGATCAGAGGAGTACACGCCATCGACATCGGTCCAAATGGTGATGTCGTCCGCGACGACTAACGCGCCAAAGATAGTCGCGGAATAATCGCTACCGTTTCGTTTCAACGTCGTCGGGAACCCATCTGGCGTCGACGCGATGAAACCAGTACAAATGATAATGGTATCTTTATCGACGCCTCCGAGACTAGCGTGCCAACTGTCCAATCGCTCGTTCGACTTTTCGTAATCCACGTCCACGCCTCCGTCTTCGGCTTCGGTCACCACCAACACCTCCCTGGCGTCGAGCCAAAACGCTTTCCCTCCTTTACATCGAATCGCCGCCGCGGTTAATCGCGCCGTCCACAACTCCCCGTGACCAACCACGAAATCTCCAAACGTTTCCGTCGAACACCCGGCGATAGAAATCGCTTTCAACATCGACCCTAAGTCATCCAACTCCGAGGTAAACGCCGTCATAAATTTTTCGTACTCCGCCTTGTCCGTCAACAAATCCGTCGCCGTCCTCGTGTGTTTCTCTCGCAACTTTTCCAACTCCTCCTTGTATTCGCTTTTCCTCGCCGCCGCCATCGTCGTCGCGTTTATCAAGCAATCCGTCACTTTCGGTTCCGACTTTGTGATCACGCCCATCGCCGACACCACCGCAAACGTTTGGTTCCCGCTTTTCGCGCTGTCGATGAGCAAGTCGCAGACGCCGGATATTCTCTCCGAAGAACCAACGCACGTCCCGCCAAACTTGTGCACTTTCCATCCGGCGTCGGTGCCGCGAGGGAACGCCGCCGCTTGTTGCGCTTGCGCCGCTCCGACGAGTGCAGAAGGTCGACAAAGAGACCCGCGTTTCTTGTTGTTAACACGCGTCGTCGCTTTCGATGATTTTGATGATGATGATGGCGATGCCTTCGTCGTCGTTTTCCCCGTCATCGTCCCATTCTTTCTCCAGGACAACGCCGCGGGAAAAGAACGAGAGGCAGAGGCGCTCATATTTTATATATCTTCTCTCTGTCTCTCTTCTTCTTCTTCTTCTTCTTCTTCTACTCTGTCTCTCTCGCTCTCTACTTTTTAATCTCTATCTCTATCTATCCCAAACTCTCAAGCGTTCAAGAGAATGCCGACTTTCTTTCTTTTTTGGCTTTTCCAAAACCCAAAAAACTGGATAAAAAATCGTTTAGGGTTTTACACTGTTTAGGGTTACAGACGGGACGTGGTTGAATCGTTGGAAACCACGACGTTTCGGGAAAAAGAAAACAGAAAATTGCAATTAAACGAAAGTGCGCGCGGTTAACTGCTCTAAAGTCTTTGGGAGCAGATCCACGCGTTCAAAAGAGAAGTACAAAAAAAGATGCGGCTCGTCGTCGTCGCGCGGCAGCGAGGAGGACTGGCGTCCACCAGTGGTAGTAGTTACGGTGGTTGTTCGTTGCGCCGCGGAAGAGCGACGCACAAAAACACGGATTGGAAAAAAAGATACGGAGAGAAGAGGACGACGACGAGCGCTTCTTTCGCGAACGCGCGCGGAGACGACTACAAAGAACTTCTTCGAGGTCCCAAAAAAACGACGGAGAGAGCGCGCGTCGTCAAGGACTTTGAGACGAAGGAGAGCAGCAGGAAGCATAAAAGGAGGGGCGGAGTGTGTTTGAACGTGAACGCGAAAGCGACGACAGAGTTGGAACGAGATCGGTTGGAGATTGAAATTTCGAGCACGTGGGACGAGTCCATGGATGAGTTTGAATTCGACGAAGACGGTCAGCTCGTGGACTCGTTCGGAGAGGATATCGACATGAGCGCGGTGAAGAAGGCGATTCCTGGTGATTTTTATTCCTTGATTCAAGTGCCAAGAGACGCGTCGCCGGCAGAGATTAAGAAGGCATACCGGAGATTGCAGAAAGCGTGTCACCCGGACATCGCGGGAGAAGCGGGCTCAGACGTGTGTATTATTTTGAACGAGGCGTACGATGTTTTGATGAACGATAACGCGAGAGCGGCGTACGACGCAGAGATGAAAGAGCTGGAGCGCATGACGCAAGAGTTTATGAAACGAGGCGCCGGCGACGACGAAGAGGAAGAACAAAACGGGTACACCGGAGAGCCTCTCTCGGTATTCAAAGGCAAAGATCCGGCGATGGGGTACCCGAGAGCGGTATTCGTCAACGAGTGTCAGTGCATCGGGTGCAAGCAATGTTGCCATTCGGCGCCGAAAACGTTTGCCATGGATGACCAGTATGGTCGCGCGCGCGTTTTTGCCCAGTGGGACGACGATGAAGAAGATATAAACATCGCCATCGAATCGTGCCCAGTCGATTGCATCCACTTTGTGAAAGAAAACAACCTTCCGATTTTAGAATACGCGATGACGAAGTGCGAACGCACCTCCGTCGCATCCATGATGTCCGGCTCCGTGCGAGTCGACGACCCTTTCGACGTCGCGAATCAGATGATTCGCCGCGGCGAAGAGCGCTACGGCCGCTTAGGTCTCGATCCGAACGAAGCGTTGAAAGGTAAATCCTTAGTCGGGAGATTGAAAAAGCGAATCCGAGACGCGTGGTTACAACTCGGCGAAAAGCCCCGATTAGCGTGGACTTCGTATAAAATTTTCAAGGGTTTCGGCAGCGAGGACGAAGAGTACGAGGTCAGCATGGACGACGGCGAAGTCCGAAGGAAGGAGGAGAAGAAACCCGAGGAAAAGAAGAAGAGCCGGTGGTTCAACTTCAACTGATTTCTCGAGCGCCCGTCTCCGCAAAAAACTAAAGTAGTATTCGCGCGCCGCGCTCGCTTACATTTGTTTCTAAATGAGAAGACAGAGAGATGATTAGATGACGAGCAAGTAGTGCGTTTGTACGACCACGTGTATGTATCATGTATTCAATCCGCCAACCCGTCCGAGTACGCGCCGTTTCAGAGCACTGAGAGTTCTCGTCGTCGTCCGAATATTTTTCTTCTTCTCTTCTCTCTTTTCGTTCATCGTCACAGAAAAGCATGCACCTCTCGGCGGCGAAGAGTCTCGGCGCACCTTTCTCTGCGTTCCACGGTTATCGTCGCCGTTCTCCTCCTCTCGATAGAACACCGACGACAAAAAAGAAGACGATGACCACCACCACCACCGCATCGCTTCTCGGCACTCCGCTGCCGCAAATGCTCCCGTCGTGCGCGTACCTCGATTACAACGCGACGACGCCCATCTTTCCCGAAGTCGCCGACGAGATGCTTCCGTTTCTCGCTCGACATTTCGGGAACCCGTCGTCCATACACGCGTACGCGAAGCCGTGCTCGGACGCGATAGGTTTGAGCAGAGCGCGCGTGAGGAAAGCCATCGGCGCGGAGAAGGATGCGGAGGTGATATTTACGAGTTGCGGGACGGAGAGTGATAACAGAGCGATCGATGTCGCCTGCGCGTTGTTCGTTGACGACGCTGCTTTGCGCTCAACTTCTGCATTACTTCCGCACGTGATATCGACCGCGGTGGAACATCCCGCGGTTCTCGTGTATTTAGAGAGCGAACGGGAGAAAAAACGATTGACGTATTCGTTAGTTCCCGTGGACGAGGAAGGCGTGGCAGATATCGAGCAGTATAAGAAACAGTTGGAAGAGTTCAAGGAGCGAACGTGTTGCGTCTCGATTATGCAAGCGAATAACGAAACAGGCGCCGTGCAACCGGTGCGCGAATTCGCGGATTTAGCGAAAGAAATGAATCCAAAGATTTTAGTGCACACAGACGCTGCTCAGTCTTTCGGGAAAGTGAAGTTGAACGCGGATGATTTGAAAGTGGACGCGATTACTATCGTCGGACATAAAATTGGCGCGCCGAAAGGTATCGCCGCGTTGTATTTGAGAGAGACTTTTCTCGCCGAAAGAATGAAAGAGAATGATGGTAAATCTCGCGTTGATCCGTACTGTTCGTTCTTTAAAGGTGGCGGTCAAGAAGGAGGAAAACGGGCTGGTACCGAAAATGTCCTTCATATCGTCGGTTTAGGGAAAGCGTGCGAGATAGCGGATGAAGAGTTTGACGCATTCGTGGCGCACACGAGGCGTATGCGGAACTTGGTCTTTGACAAACTGAAAGGTTCTGCAAAAATCGGTGATCGAGTGTTCGCCAACGGGCCTAAAGATGAATCGAAACGTTTACCAAACACGCTTTCCGTTGCCATTAAAGGAATCAACGCCGGTGCCTTGTTAGTAGAATTAAAAGACCAATTAGCGGCGAGCGCAGGCGCTGCGTGTCATTCGAGCGAAGACGGCGGAGGAGCAATCTCTGGCGTTTTACTCGCCATGCGTTTAGAAGAAAGTTTAGCCAGAGGCACTCTGAGATTGTCCGTGGGAAGACACACCACCGAGGAGGAAGTTTCGCGAGCGGTCGAAGCCATCGAAGCAGTAGCGAGTAGACAAATTAGTAATAGCTGAGAAAATGTATGACCAATCGAAAGTATATTATTATAGTATCGCTCTTTCTCTCTCGCGTGTGTTCTGTCTTATTTTACATTATTTGAAAACGATGCATTCTCGTGTATTCTACGTAATTTTCTTCTTCTAAAGAGTATCATCGTCGCCTAAAACTAAAGCGTGAGCGCTTCGTATTCTTCCGCTAACAGGCTCTTATTCTTCCCTCTCCTCTTCTCGCGTTTCGTTTTCGCTCTCTCCCATCCACCGCCGCCGCCAAAATCATCTTCAAACTCGTTCGCGTACTGCGCATTTTTCTCAGTCGCGTCTTCGTTTTCTCCTCCTCCTCCTCCGAATGACAAACTGTCCCTCTCTTTCCTCTCCTTTTCTAACTCTGCCATCAAACTCTCGCACGCAAAATCGATGACTTCCTCGTGACTCATATTCTCCAACTTCCTCCCTTCCTCGATTGCTTTCTTGAAATGTCTCCGAACTCTTCCTATATCTCGCGCGAACCCGGTCTTTTGGGCAATCTCAAAAATCTCGCTCTCCGCGTCCGTAATCAGCCTCAACGAAATCGGCCCGCCTGGAAAATCTGAATCTATGGTGCCAACCATCCTCGCGCTATTATAGTGTTCGCACCCTCGATCGGCGTCGTAAGCTAAGTGATACGCGCAATCTTCGTCCATGATTTCCTCGTTGTTGTTGTTGTTCGCGTTCTTCTTCTTTTCACCATTACTACTTTCGCCGTCGTTGAAATACGGCGACAACACCCATCTCGGCTGCCCGGCCCGATGTACGCATATCCGCATTTTTAACAATCTCGCGCACGCTTGAACTTCCATGTTTCCCGCCCACGACCCATCTTTCCTCATTCGCGCTAAATACGCCGACCATTCCTCGTCGTCTTCCACGAACGGTCGGAAGTCTTCCTCGTGTTTTTCCATGTACTCACACACCTCGTGTCGTAAATCCAAGTGGTGAATCTCCGACCCATCTCTCTGATCGCATATCGCGCGAAAGAAACAGTTCCCATCCGCGGAAACGTCTTTGAGCGCCAAGTTCACCCGGTCGAGTTGTTCTCGGAGGACGGCCATGTCCTCCGACGGCGTCTCTTTGTTGTTGTTGTTATTGTAGTGAGAGTTGTTATTCTTTCGATGATTATTTTTCTTCTGTTGTTGATTGTTGCTACCTCTGTTGTTGTTATTATTATTGTTATTAGTAGTATTAGTGGTGGTGGTAGTGGTACCATCGCTCTTCTTCTTCTTCTTTCCTCCGGACTTGCCCATCGTGCGTGAGAGAGAGAGAGAGAGAGAGCGGCGCCGTGGTTTTATCGCCTCCAGTGAGCGCGGTGCTTCTCTCATCACCCAACGTGATATTTAGGGTTTTCTCACATTTTCCCCTAGAAAACGCACTTTTCCCCTCAAAAGTTGCGCCGCTCGCTTTGCGCAAAACGAAGCAGCCAACGACGAAGAAAGAAACAACGATGCCGCCAAAGAAGAAGCGATCGCGATCGAAAACTCCTCCGGAAGAAGAAAACGTGGACGACGGAAAGGCCGTGGCGGTGGCCGCCGTGCAACAAGAAAAGAAGAAACAAAAGACGAGCAAAAACGAAGAAAACGAAGAGAGGAACGTTTTAGTCCCATCGACGTCTTTAAGAAGCATCGGCGACGGGAAAGTGTACGCTTCCGGCCGCGCGTCGTCTTTGCAAGCGCCAATCGTGCTCTTGGAAGGCCACGAAGGTGCGGTGAACGACGTCGCGTTTTCCACGGACGGGAAGTTAATCGCGACCGGAGGAAACGATCAGTGCGTTCGGTTGTGGTCGTTTGATTTCGGAAAGGAGGAGGAGGAGGACGGCGCCGGCGAAAGAAGAGGAGAAGTTTCGCCGGCGACGATTGCGAACGGATCGATTTTAAGAGGGCATAAAAACGCGGTGTTAAGTCTCGCTTTTCTTTCGGACCAGTTTACGATAGCCTCGGCGAGCGCGGATAAGACGATTCGAGTCTGGGACGTGGAATACGGAGCGCAGGTGAAGAAGTACGATAAGAGTCACTCGAGAGCGATAAACTGCGCGAGCGCAAACGAACGAGGGACGAGTTTAATCGTCTCCGCGTCGGACGACGGGTACTCGAAGGTTTTTGACGTGAGAGTGGCGAAGAAAGAAGTGATGCGGCTGAAGCACAAGTTTCCAGTCGTGTCGTGCGCGGTGAGGCAAGACGGTCTGGAATGCGCCACGTCCGGGGCGGACGGGATCGTGAGAACGTGGGATTTACGAAACGCGACCAAGTATCACGACACCGCGAAGGAGGAGGATCGCGCGCAGTTGACGAAGGATTTATTGAGCTTAGATACGAAAATGACAACGCTTACGATGAAAAACGGACACGCAGACATCGTCACTGGTCTCGCGTACTCGCAACCAGATGGATTCGAGCTCGCCTCGGTTGGAATGGACGGCAAGTGTAACTTGTTCGACTTGAAACCTTTCCGAGAGAACGCGGAGACGAGAATCGAAAAGACGTACAAAGGCGTCCAAACCGATTTCGAAAAGCGCGTGATTAAGTGCGCCACGAGTTCTCCTTCAATCTCATCGAACGCATCATCGAAACCAACGTATGTATCCTCCGGTTCCGCGTGTGGCAACGTCTTTGTCTGGGATCAAAAATCCGGAAAGATTAAATACAAACTTCCGGGTCACAAAGGCAGTTGTTTATCCGTCGCGTTTCATCCGTTTGAACCTATATTAGCTAGCGCGGGTGCGGACGGGAAGGTATTTTTAGGTGAATTAGCTTTGTAACAACAAGAACAATAATAATACTATCGAAAAGAGCACGCGTCGATGATGCGCGCGCGATAGTTTATTTGTTTCTCTCTCTCTGATCCGCTCACGTTCATCTTCGGCGGCGAAAAGGTTTGTTTATTGTTTTCGCTCTTCTTGGAGGGCAAAACCTCATCACAAATCTCTCTCGCGCGCGCTATTATTAAACAATACCACACGTTTTTAAAAGAAAGGAAGAAATGTCCTCTTCAAAATCCTTCGCCGGCGAAGCCGCGTCGTTCCCGTCCTCCCCGCCTACAAACTTTGACAAAGCCGCGCCGTATTCCGACCCAGTCGCGTTCATGCAGCAAAGAGAACACGAGACGCGAGAGCGCATGATCGACATCGAAAAAGCAAAACTGATCCGAGAACAGCTGAGAGAGTGCTACCGAAACGAAGGCGTGAACCACTTCGAGAACTGCAAAGAGCTCGTGGAGAAGTACACCGAAGCGTTCGAGGGGAAGAGTTTAGCCAGGATTAACATCATGAGAGATTCCAAGTAGATTGAAAGTAGAATAGAAGAAAAACCCAACAACATGAGCTGATTTTGAGAGGTGGAGGAGGAAGAAAAGAGGCTGAATTCTCTTTCGCAGAGCGTCTGTCTCGAGAGAGAAGAAGAAGAAGAGAGACGCCAGAGAAAGTGAGAGAGAGAGAGAGAGAGAAGTTTTGTAGCATCACACGTGTATGAATAATGATATGATAAGTTTACGAGTATTTAGCGTGACGTCGTGTTTAAACGCCTTGATGTCGTCCGTCGCGCGCGCGCTCGGCGATTACCTTTATTATACGAGTCCTCTTTCCCTCTTTTCGAAAATTTATCGTCGTCGTCGCCCGCAAGAAAGCAATCAATCACCCTCTCGAAGTTGCGTGATATTTATCCACGCACACGCGCGAGCGCCCGCGCAAAAACCTCCTCGGTGGTGGTGGTTGAGAAGGCCGAGAGACAGACACACAGACAGACACAGAGAGAGAGAGAGAGATTTAATTAAAGAGCGCGCGGAGAAGACGCGCGGAACTTCTCTTCTTTTCTTTCTTTCTGGTAGACAGAGACGCAGAGGGTGTATTTATTACGCGTAAAAGTAGAGAGACGGAGAGCAAACGGTATCCGCGCGCGTCGATCATGTCGCAATTTCGCGCTCGACAAGTGGGCGCTGCCGTCGCGATCGCTGAACGCGCGAGGAATGAGTCTGGTGCAGCTTTGGTGCAAGAGGAGGATAACGAGGAAAGAAAAGAGGGCGGTTTTTTTACGCGAAGAAGACGACTCACTTCGCCGTCGTTCACAGAGAATGGGACGAGAGATGAGGAAGAAACCTCCTCGAGTACGATTCAAGTTAAAAATCACAAGAAACCCGGAACTATGCGAACGTTGACGTTCCGTAGCGCGAAGAGCGCGAAAGCGGACGGAGCGACGGAAAACGAAGACGAAGAAGAAGAGTATGAGATGGCTTTAGATAGAAAGGAGGAATTAGGTGTTTTGATGGAGGATTCGTTCGACGATTTATTGGGCGAAAACAACGATCACCACGCGAAGAGAAGCCAACCGTACATGAGAAGAACGAAAACGTCCGTAGCCGCGACCAGGAATGACACGAATACCACTTCCGACGATGCTAGCTACAGGAAAGAATTACAACGAAGTAAAAGTCAAATGAACAGTCGATCGGATTTCGATTTCGTAGACTCGTTTCTTGATGATGGCTACGAATACGGAAATAAAATGAAGATTGAACGCACGCAAACGAAAGCGAGCCGGTACCAGTTACCAAACCCAGAGAACACGTGGTATCCGTCCTTAGATATCGTCAACAAAGCGTTCAAGAACGTTTTAAACGAAGTCGCAAAGAAAGTGACAAAATCGGACACGCGGATAGGGAAAGACTCGAGCGGTGTGCGAAAGAAACAGGTTAAATGGACCATGGACGTTTTGAACATTGAGAGCAAACGAAGACGCAACGACTCGAACGTAAGAATGGACGACAGCGGCTGGGTGCGAGGTACAAGATTTTTTGAGTTTTCGCAGACGAGATTCTTTTCGAGATGGATCGCGACGATGGTTTTTTTGTACGTCCTCTCGGAAGGCATAGATAACTGGAACGGAATTGCAACGGTAAAAGAGGTTGGCGGATGGCGCTTGGCGTTTTTCAACGCCGTACAGATCATGATCAACATCACGTTTCTGATTGAAGCGACTATAAAAATCGGTGGCGCCGGACCGGTGGTAAGACTTACGCACACCGAAATGGTTTACAATGACGATCTTAAAGAAGCTGTGGAAAAGACCGAGGTGACGTATCGATTAGCGAGATGGGAACCGTGGTCGTATTTTTTCAATTTGGGCAACATTTACGATTTTACGGTGAACATTTTAATCATTTACGGGTATATAATAGACGAATGCGGCCTCGACGATGGGTGGTTCAATCCCGGGAGAATCACCGCGTTTCGATTGTTGAGAATGATTCGCGTGTTGAAGTTCTTCTATTCCTTCAGATCGTTTTCTGTAATTTTATCCGGTATTGCCGCCGGAATCAAAGGTATGGGATGGGTGGTTATTTTACTTCTCGTCGTCATGTACGTGTATGCAGTGTTAGGCGCCACTTTATTTTCAGTGAACGACCCGATGCACTTTCGAGATTTATCCACGTCGTTCCTATCTGCCGCAAACATAGCCACTATGAACGATTGGCGGACATATTTACTGACGACCATGTACGGATGCGAGCATTTCGGATACACCGAGGACGATTATTTGGACAAGTGCCCGTATTTGTTAGCCGACGATGGAGAAACGAAAGTTTACGCCCCGGGGCAACCACTCGTTGCTGGCATTTATTTTATTTCCATGATTTTAATAATCGGAAACATCATGATGTCCTTAGTTATCGGTATCATCACCGCAAAAATGGATGAAGCGAACGAGCGCGTCGACGAGTTGAGAAACGAAAAGAAGAAAAAGTTTGCCTCGAGAACGGTTGGTGCTATTTGGAAATCGCGCAAAGCTTTAGACGATGCTTTGCCTTTGTACCAATACAACAAAGTCATGTCTTATTTGCATTTGTTTTCAGGTAAAATGGACGACGAGGAGAAGGATCAATTTGGTACTCCAGATTCGAGAATGGTACAAATACAAAGCTGGATGGCGAGAAATATAGTCGACACGAAATGGTTCGAATCTCTGATCATGCTCGCAATACTTGCATCGGCTGTTTTGAGTGGATACTCCACGAAGTTCATGGGATACAGCGACGATCATGAAATGAAAAAGGACTACCCAACTTGGATCAGAGACGTCGAGTCGACTTTCATATATCTCTTCTTGTTTGAAGTTTCAATAAAGTTCATCGTGTACTGGGATCCGCCGGTGATGACTTTTTTCACGGGGAGGCAAAAGTTTTGGAACATATTCGATTTAGTCACCGTTATGGTAGGTTTAGCCGGTGAGATTGCTGAGCGTGCTTTCGATCAGGCGCAATCGTTATCATCTTTCACGAGAGTCGTTCGAGCGCTGCGTTTAGCGCGACTGGTGAAAGTCATGCGCATGGTCCCGCAATTGAACATTATCATTCAATCGTTATGGCTCGGAATGCTTTCTCTGATTTACGTGCTCGTTTTGATGATGTTTGTATTTTATGCCTACTCCATCATCGGTGTGGTATTATTTTCACTGAACGACCCGTTCAATTTTCGAACGGTTCCGGTTTCTGCTGTGACGTTGTTTCAAGTGTCCATGTTGGAAGACTGGACTAACGTGTTATGGGTGAACATGTTCGGCTGCAACGTTGATAAATTTGGCGTCAAAGACAATGGATTTTTCTATCATAACTTGCAAGAAATGGAAGAAGAACCTCCATATCCGTGCGACAATCCGAAAGTAAATCGAATCACCGCGTTCGTGTATTTCTTCTCGTTTGTGATTATCAACGCTTTGGTGTTTGTTTCCGTGTTCATCGGGGTCATCGTCAACGGTATGCAAGAAGCCACGGCTTCCATGATCGGTCAAATCAACCTGAAACGAAGAATCGATGCTATCAGAGAACACTTCGATGTCGGGATACAAAAAAAACATGATTTAGAAGAGACGTATCATTTGATGAACTGGGAAGGTCACAAAAAGATGAACCTTTCGCACGTCGAGGAGCTTTTGACAAAGGTACAAGTCGAGCATAAGCCCGGATATTTGCGACGCGTGATTCAAGTGTGGAGCGCTCAGAATAGGAACGCAATCGCACAAAAAATAGTCACCAAATTTCATAATACCCGCTGGGAAAACACGGTATATAATTTGAAAGAAGGCAAATTTCAAAAATTACGATCCATTCGAGGAGAAGGAAAGAACACGATACAGTTGAGCCCGAGAAGAACGGATGACAACGCCGTTCGCAGTCCCTATCACATCTCCTTCTCCGAAAGTCTCGAACAGCAAATCCAAGACGACGACGAGAGCGAACGTTCGAAAATAGCCATCGATTTTCCGGATTTCGTCTTGCTCGTGTGTCTTTTAGAACAAGCCGAGTT
>Ga0181588_10002813_pt1 | contig 14885 bp, 9 predicted proteins | sample 071ome_26_FD_148607 | JGI IMG/M metagenome (GOLD analysis project Ga0181588, IMG submission 148607) | Coastal salt marsh microbial communities from the Groves Creek Marsh, Skidaway Island, Georgia - 071409BT metaG (spades assembly) | ecosystem: Environmental > Aquatic > Marine > Intertidal zone...
AGCCAGCGTGGTGCGCCGTGGCGGGGTAAATGTCCTGCCCCTGGCCTCGATGGACCAGGATGCCGCGTCTTCATGATCAAACTCGATCGGTGTGATGCGCAGGATTTTTCCGTCCTTGACATAAACGAAGATCGGGCCGCCGTTGGTGCCGCTGGTATAGCGCGTCACTCCGTTACCCATATCGGTACCGGCCCGCCAGCGCGCTGACGGCATGAGACCCAGGGTGGACATGAACCACACCGCCAGATCATCCGGCCCGTCCAGGGTCATCTTGAAGTTCTTGGCCGCGTCGATTCTCACCAGGTGGTCGAAAGGCGGCGTCAGGAATTCCTCCGCGATCGCCTGGTTCTTGAAGACAATGGACAGATCGGGGTCGTCACACAGGCCCTTGCCCGAACGGATTTTTCCGCCCTCCAGTTGGACCCACCGGCCCCTGGGGCTGTCCTTCAATCGGAATTGAGCGGTCAGGTCTCGCTCTGCCAGACGGGCTGCGAATTCGGGGCGCGTACGAGCGGTAAACTTCAATGCCTGCACCAATCCAAAGAGCAATACCGAATAATTCATGGCCACCTCGACCGCCCCAAAAGACGCACGTTCCATGCATTTTTACCACCGACGCCGGACGTGCCGGAGGACATAGATCAGCTAGTAGCCAGCTGGGGAAGTGAGCATTCGCCACGGAACTGCGATCGGTAACGGGGGTGGAACATAGGCCGGACAGGCTTTCGAACAGTTAGACGGCAACCCGGGCATCCAGCAGGGCGGGCGGGCGCAGGGCACGGAAAATCAGGGCTCAGGCGTGGTTCCGCAAAACCCCGGAAAGGCGATGCATGCCCTCACGAATCTGAGCTGCCGTGTAGTGGGCAAAACTCAATCGCAGACAATGCCCGAAACGCCCGCTACCCGAAAACACCGGCCCTGGCTGGAATCCCGTGCCTGCCGCCATTGCCTCAGCGCGAAGCGCGACGGTATCAACCCCGTTTTCCAGCTCCAGCCAGAAGAAATAGCCGCCCCTGGGCCGGGTCCAGCGGGCCAGGGGCCGGAAGGCCCGCTCGAGTTCTTCCTGCATCACATCGACCCGTTCGCGATATCGGCCCACCGCGAACTCGATGTGCTGGTCCTGCAGGCCGCTGTCCATTGCGTGGCGTGCCAGGTGCGAACTGTAGTGATTGATCGAACCACCGCTATTGACCCAGCCGGACTCCAGCAAGCGCTTGATGTGGCCCGGGCCCGCCTGGATCCATCCCAGCCTGAGACCCGGCGCGAGAATCTTGGAGAACGTACCCATGGAAACGACGTTGCCGCGATCGATCATGGTGCCCAGGGCCGGCGGCACGTCCCCTTCATAAGCCAGCAACTGGTAAACCTCGTCGGCGGCAATGACGAAATCATGCGCCCGGCTCAGGTGCACCAGACGTTCACGGCGCGGACCGCTAAGGGTGACGCCGGATGGGTTGTTGAAACTGGGGATGGTGTACACCAGCGCCGGCTGGTGGTGTCTGAGCGCCTCCTCCAGCGCATCCATTCGCATACCCTGCTCATCGAGAGGGATGGAAACAATATTGAGACCGCGGTCGAGAAATATCTGAAAAGCCAGGAAGTAGCTGGGCTCCTCGACAAAAACGGTGTCACCCGGTTTTGTGAAACGCTCGCAGACCAACTCGATCGCCTGCGAGTTGCCCCCGGTAACGAACAGCGCATCCGGCGCGGCAGGATGTCCGTAGGCGCGGGTCAGGAATGTCGCCAGCGACTCGAGGAAGCGCCGATCGCCCTGGCTGGCGCCGTAGTTGAAGTCGAGAGGATCGGCGCCTGCAATGAACCGCTCCGACAGGGAGCGGAACAGGTCCACCGGCATGAGGTCCGGCGACGGCTGGCCGATACCGAAGTTGATCTGGCCTGCGACCCCGGCGCTGTCGAATGTGGCGCGTAGGTTCATGAATGCGACATGCTGGCAGGTGTTGTTGGTTGGAGCAAGTGTGGGACCGGGGAGTGGTTCCTGCGCTCAAGTCACCAACCGAAACACCTCGTCCATGCGCTCTTCGAAAAAATATCGAATATTCCGCGCCGATATCACCCGGTTCTGGTGCAATGCCTGCTCGGAATAGAAAGCCACATGCGGCGTCAGGATGACATCACCACGACCGGCAAGCGGGTGCCCTTTCAATGCGGGCGGCTCATCTGCGAGCACGTCCAGCGCTGCCGCTGAAACCTGCCCCGAATCCAGCGCATCAACCAGGGCCGCCTCATCGACCAGGGCGCCCCGCGCGACGTTGATCAGCAAGGGCTTTCGGCGCATCGCATCACATGCAGAGCGGTCGATGATGGCCCCGGTCCCCGGGTCGTAGTTGCAATGCAGGCTGATGATGTCGGACGAAGACAGCAACGCCGGCAGGGTGACCAGCGAGACCGGGTCTGAGCCCAGCGCCTGATCCAGGTATGGATCATGGGCGATCACGCTCAGCCCAAACGCGAGTGCGCGGCGGGCGACGGCTTGCCCGATGCGGCCGTAGCCCACAAGACCCAGGGTCTGGCCGGAAAGACGCCGCAAACCGCTGATTTCATCCCAGGCCCAGCTGAGCCGGTTTTCCACCTGATCCCGGTAGTCGAACAAGCGGCGGTTCAAAGCCAGCATCAGCGCCATGGCGTGGTCGGCGACCTCATCGGTGCAGTACTCTCCGACACAGCACACGGCGATACCGGCCGCATGCGCCGCGGCGATGTCCACCGCGTCATACCCGGTGGCCGCGATGGAGATCAGACGGCAGTTTTCCAGTTCGCGAATCACCCCTGGCGTTATCCGGACGTAGTCCGTCAGAATCGCGTCCACGCCCCTGGCCGCCTCAATCAACCCCTGTTCATCGCCATTCCAGGCATGGCGTCTCACGCTTGCGCCTTTCGGAAATTCCGCCAGTTCGACCGACAGATCGCGCCCGGCGCCTTCCGGGCTGTCCGCCACCAGGATGTGCAAGCCGCCGCTCATTCCCGGGCAGGCGCCGGCCCAGGCACGGGCCGCGCGAGGTAATGGAGCAGCGCAATGGTTGCAGCCGAGACCACCAGGCCCGGCCACAGAGGCTCGGTTGTGAATACGCCACCCATGCCCATGTCGGCCGCCACCCGCCAGACCATCACGGTCAGGAGTGACAGGCCGATACTCCAGAATGCCGCCCGGGGAGACAAGGTCCAGCCCAGCACCGCGGCCAGCGTGGGCAGGAACAGGGCGGCGGAGTTAATGGTGAACCCGAACAGCAATACATCGATGATGTCCTGCATTTTCCAGGCCAACGCCAACGCAACCAGGCCGGCCAGGGCGGAGGCGGCCACGCTCATCCGCAACAAGCGGCCGTCGCTCACTGCAGGATCGACATAGCGCTGGTATACATCGCGCGTCAGGTTGGCGGATACGGTGAGAATACAAATATCCGCCGTCGACATCACGGCTGCCAGTATGCCCACCAGCACCAGGCCCTTGAGTCCGGAGGGGAACAGTTCCACCACGAAAGTGGTCAGTACGCCCTGGGTATTGGAAAGGTCAGGAAACAAAACGGCCGCGGTCATGCCCAGCCAGGTGGCGGCCAGCGCGATCGGCAGCATGAACACCGCCGCCAACAGGGCGCCATTGCCTGATGCCCGGGCGTCGCGGGCGGCGAAACACCGCGTAAAACTGTCCATGGCGACAAAAAAACTGAATGCGATGGACACCACCAATGCCAGGATAGAGGGCCATCCCCAGGCGCCCGGATCAAAATAGCTGGCCGGTAATTGAGCCTGCAGCGCGGCAGGCGTGCCGCCGTTGCTGATGGCGATGGGGATACCCACCAGCACGACCCCGATGAGCAGGAGCACAAATTGCACCCAGTCGGTGTAGGTGACGGCCAGGAAGCCGCCCGTGGCCGTATACAACACCACGATACCCCCAGATAACAACAGGCAGGGGATGAAGCCCCAGCCCAGCAACACTTCGATGATACTGGCAGCCGCAACCAGCTGACCGGCGGCAAAGGCGATGAACGCCAGCGACGTGGTCACGGTGGCCACGATGCGGGTTCGACTGTCAAAGCGGTGTTCAATGAAGTCGGGATAGGTCAAATGACCATGCCGATCCCCCAATCGCTTCACTCTGCCCGCGAAGAGCACGCCGAATAGCGCGCAGCCAATGGCCAGGGCGAGCACGTACCAGGTGGCGGAAATACCAATCTCATGCGCTTTGGCCGACCCGCCAACGATAGAGGCGCCACCCACCCAGGAGGCCAGCCAGAGGCAGGCGATGGAGAAAGCACCGAGGCGCCTTCCCGCCACGAAGTAATCCTCGATGTCATGCTGGCGCCGGCTGGCATACAGGCCCAGGGCGACCATCAACGCCAGGTAGAAGAACACGATGCCCATGTCCAGGTTGCTCATGGGTGCATGTTAACGTAAAGAGGAGATTGGCCAGGTAAGCAGAACAACGGCGTCCCTGTCCCCGGGCATCCAATTCCGGGCCGGGCGCGCCTTTTTTGCCCGGTTCACCGCCTGTCAGGCACAGGGCATATACTGAGCGTTTGGCATTTTTTGCGAAGAGGGCAAGACATGAATCAAGGGGACGCCGCAAGCAGCGGCCTCGTAAGGCATCTGCAATCATGGACAAGCTGGCGACGTAAACGCTTCTGGTTGCTGGCGGCATTCATTGCCTACACGCTTTTGGGCTTTTTTGCCGCGCCCTCGCTGGTCCGCTGGCTGGCGGTTTCCGAGCTTGAAAAAGCAGGCCGTAGCGCAACGCTGGAAACGGTCAAAGTCAACCCGCTGATGTTGACGATACTCGTGCAGAATGCCGAAGTACGGGACACCGACGATACGGTTATCCTGTCCTACGACGAATACTTCTTGAATTTCCAGGCGTCATCATTGTTTCGCTGGGCCTGGACCTTCAAGGAAATTCGCCTCATGGGTCTGTATATTCACGAGGAAAGATTCAAAGGACTGGACACCCGGTTTACGCGCCTCGGCGAAGCCCTGCGTTCGTCCGGGGAGCCATCGGACACCGAGGACCCCTCCGGCATCCCGCGAGCGATTATCGGGCATTTCCTGCTCTCGGACGGACGCATCTCCGTTATTGATCAAACTGCCGGCGGTTTTGAGAGTGTATTTGGCCCCGTCAATATAGAAATCAATGATTTAAGAACGATACCGGATCACTCCGGCGCGCAGACGGTCAGCATCCTGACCCGCGATGGGGGTCATATCGAATGGAAGGGAACACTCCAGGCAGTCCCCTTCGCCTCAAAAGGTCAACTGACCATCACGGGCGCCGGTTTAACCGACGCGCTGACCTACGCGGAGCACTTTTTGCCCTTCAAAGTGACCATCGACGGGGTGGATATCCGTCTCGACTATGAGACCGGCCTCCGCGACGGCTCGCTGTTTTTCACGGTCGACAACCTCGCAGCCGGGGTAGATGACACGCGCCTGGTACCACAGAGCACGGGCCTGGAAGTGCTCTCCGTCGGCTCCATGAGTCTCGCAGGCGGCATGCTGAGATGGCCGGAGCAGACCGCCCGCGTCGAATCGGTGCAGATTGATGGCCTGTCTTTGAATGCCGGGCTGTTAAGCGATGGCTCGCTGGACCTGCTGCAACTGGTGCCCGCAACCGGGGAGGAGCACGACGACTCGGATGCCGCGGCAGCTCCCTGGGTGATCGAGGTCGGCAGTTTTCGTATGCCCGACGGCGCGGTGCATTTGAGCGACGCGACCGTTTCTCCCCCGGCCCGGGTGTCCATGAACCCGCTGGATGTCAGCCTGCGCGACATCGACAATCGCGCGGGAACCGAGATTCCCGTCGAGTTCAAAACCCAGCTGTCCAGTGGGGGCCAGGCGGCATACCGGGGCGTGCTGCAAATACTGCCCGACCTGCGCACGCGGGGTGAGGTGAGCCTGGAGGGTATCCGGCTGGACGTTGCTCAGCCCTATGTGCAGACCGTCGCGAGAGTGAATATCAAAGACGGCGCGGTGTCGATGACCGGGGATCTCGAACATCACCCCGAGCAGCCGGCCAGGCTGATCGGCAGCCTCAGGGTTTCCAAACTGTCGATCCACGACGACCAGCTGGATGAACAGCTACTGGCCTGGGACGCGCTCAATATCGATCGCATCAAGGCGGATCTTGCGGCGAACCGCCTGGAAACCTCGCAGCTGGAATTCGAAGGCCTGTTCGGCCGCCTGCACATTGCGGAAGACCTCAGCACCAATATTTCCGACCTGCTGGTCGAGTCATCCGGCGCGGAGCCGCCTGAGGCCCAGGCGATGCCCGAACTGCAACTGGGCGGCATCGTGTTTTCGGACTCCGCCCTGGACTTTTCCGACTTTTCCCTACCGCTGCCTTTCAGGGCCAATATCAAACATCTCCAGGGAGAGATTTCGACCCTGTCGACCACTTCCAGCGAGCCGGCAGCCATCGCGCTGGAAGGCCAGGTCAATGATTATGGCGAAGCGCTCATCGAGGGACAGTTAAACCCCTGGGCGCCCACCGAACTGGCGCAAATCGATATGACCTTCCGTAACCTGGAGCTGTCCCGGCTAACGCCCTACACCGTTCAATTCGCGGGCTATGCCATCGATGACGGGCGGATGGCGCTTGATCTCGGCTACCAACTGGACCAGCGCAAGCTGAATGGAGAAAACAACATCGTTATCCAGGACATCGTACTCGGCGAAAAAGTCGATCACCCGGATGCCGGCAGTCTGCCCATGGGGCTCGCGATAGCGCTGCTGACCGACGCGAACGGCGTGATTGATCTTGACCTGCCGGTGGACGGCGATCTCGATAACCCAGAATTCAAAATCAGCAGCATCGTCTGGCAGGCCCTGGGTAATCTCATCACCAAGGCGGTGACGGCTCCGTTCAGACTGCTGGGCGGCCTGGTCGGCATCGACTCCGAAGATTTTGGAACCCTCCGATTTGCGGCCGGCCGATCCGATCTTTCACCGGCTGACCGGGAGCAATTACTCAAGCTGGCCGAGGCGATGCAGCAGCGCCCGGAACTCACCGTCGAAATTGCCGGCGTGTACGACACGGCACTGGACACCGAAGCGCTGAAGTCGAACGCGGCGGAGGCGCTGATCGAGCAACGTGCCGAACAGCTGCCGATCGGGCCGGAAGAAGTCAGCACCGAGCATGAAAAGCGGGTGTTGGAAGCACTGCTTGCCGAACAACTGCCTTCGCTGGACCTGGGCAGCCTGCAGGCCGAAGTGAGCACCCTACCCGAAGGCTCCGAGGAGCCCGTGCTGGACCTGCCCGCCTACGTGGCCGCCCTCAAAGACCGGCTTATCGCGGCCCAGTCGGTGAGCACGGCCGACCTGGTGGCCCTGGCCAACAGCCGGGCGCAATCGGCGTTGAACGCGTTGAACGAAAGCAGCCTGGAAATGCCGCTGAATGCCACGCTGGCAGAACCGCGGGAAGCCGAGGGTGACGATGACCGTGAGGTCCCGCTGGAGCTGGGCGTCAGCGCCGGAAGCTGAGGCCACAAAAAGCATCCTGACCGATGACACATGACCCTGAGCGGTCATGTGTTAACCTGTGCCACCCCAATTGGATAGCACGGAGTTCAATAGTGAACAAACGCAATATTCTGACGCTGTGTTTCTTGCTGACGCCACTGCTGAGCGGCTGTGGCCAGGACGCGGCAGCACCCGGCAGCGAGGCCACCTCATCAACGGCAATCCAGGCTGCCCCGGCCATACCTGATGGCATCACCCTGATCGAAGAATTCAAGGGTGAGCCTGGAAGTATCGCCATCCCCTACACCAAGTATCGGCTGGACAACGGATTGACCGTGGTACTGCATGAAGACCATTCCGATCCGCTGGTACATGTTGACGTGACCTACCACGTAGGTTCAAACCGCGAAGAACCCGGACGCTCCGGCTTTGCGCACTTTTTTGAGCACATGATGTTTCAGGGTTCGGCCAATGTCGCCGATGAGGAGCACTTCAAGATCGTCTCCAATGCCGGGGGAACGCTCAACGGGTCAACCAACTCTGACCGCACCAACTATTACCAGACCCTGCCCGTGAACCAGCTGGAGACGGCCCTGTGGCTGGAAGCGGACCGGATGGGGCTGCTGCTCGAAGCCGTCACGCAGGAGAAATTTGAAATCCAGCGGGAAACCGTCAAGAACGAGCGCGGCCAAAGGGTGGACAACCAGCCCTACGGACGTGCCTATGAGACCATCGCGAAGAACCTGTATCCGGCTGATCACCCCTATTCCTGGCCGGTCATAGGCTGGCTTGAAGACCTCAACCGGGCGGATGTGAACGACCTGAAGCGCTTTTTCCTGCGTTGGTACGGACCCAACAACGCGGCGCTCACCATCGGGGGCGCCATCGACCCGGCACAGACATTGCAGCTGGTCAACAAGTACTTCGGCTCCATACCGACAGGTCCGGGCGTGGAAAACCTGCCCAAGCAGCCCGCCGAACTGGAGTCAGACCGCTACGTCACCCTGGAAGACAACATTCACCTTCCGGCGATCGCACTGCTCGTACCGACGGTGTACATGGCCCATGAAGACGAGGCGGCATTGGACGCGGCAGCTGAGATCCTCGGCGGCGGGCCGGACTCGTTGCTTTACCAGCGTCTGGTGCAAACCGGGCGCGCAGTGCAGGCCTATGTCTCCCACAACTGTAACGAGCTGGCGTGCGAGATGTACTTCGTGGTCATCCAGAACCCCGCCTCTGGCGAGACGCTGGCAGACATGGAGGCCGCCATTCGCGAGACGATGGCTGAATTTGCCGAACGCCCCGTGAGCGAAGATGACCTGCAGAAGTTCAAGGCGCAGTATGAGTCCAGCCGTGTATTCCGGCTGCAAAGCGTCTCGGGCAAGGTTGCTACCCTGGCGGCTTACCAGACTTACCAGGGGTCGCCGGCCGGCATCGGCGCTGAAATAGATCGCTACCTTGGGGTAAAAACCGAAGACGTCACACGCGTCTTCACTGACTATATCCAGGGCAAGCCCGCGGTCATACTGAGCATCGTACCCAACGGGGCCGTTCAGCTTGCCGCGGCAGAGCCCAACTACACGGCTCCGGAAAGAAACATACCGGAGCAATTCGGAGACGAGGGCAATGAACTGCCGTTGCGTCCCTTCAGCGACACATTCGACAGGAGCCAGCGGCCAACACCGGGTGTCAACCCGACCGTCGAGCTGCCATCGATCTGGGATACCTCACTGGCCAACGATGTACGGGTCCTGATGGTACCGAACGCCGAGACGCCCACGGTCACCGTGCGTGCCGACTTCGCCATGGGGCTGCGTGACGAACCACTGGGTAAAGCCGGCCTGACCTCGCTCACCGCGCAGCTGATGCAGGAGGCGACCACGGAGCGGAGCGCAGCGGAATTTGCCGAAGAGCTGAAGCGAATCGGCGCGAGCGTCAGCGTGTTCTCGGGTGACTATGACACGTCGGTCACCCTGAATGTGCTGGCCAAACACCTGGATCGCGGCATCGAGCTGATGCTTGAACGCGCGCTCAAGCCGGCCTTTACCGAGGAGGATTTCCAGCGGATCAAGTCCCGCACCATCGAAGGGCTGATGCAAAACCGCAAGACACCCCAGGGACTTGCCGGACGCGCCATCGACGCGGCGCTGTATGGGCCTGAGCACCCGCTTTCATTCCCCAATGGAGGCCTGCCGGGCACCGTCGAGCAAATCACGCTTGACGACGTCAAGGCCTATTACGCCGCGCACATGCCGGCGCATCTGAAAGGCATCCTGGTGAGCACCAGCCTGGACCAGGCGGATACGATCGCGGCCCTGCAAGGCTTCGCCGATATCCAAACCGGAGAGGTTTATCGTGAAAACCTGGCGGAACTGCCGGAAATGTCCGAACGGCGCCTTTACCTCGTCGACAAGGAGGGTGCGGCGCAGTCCAGCCTGAGAACCGCGCAACCGGCACTGGCTTACGACGCCACGGGAGACTTCTACCGCGCCGGGCTGATGAACTTCAACCTGGGTGGCACCTTCAACAGCCGCATCAACCTCAACCTGCGGGAAGACAAGGGCTACACCTATGGCGCGCGCAGCTTTTTCAGCGGCGGTCCCGAGGTCGGCAGCTTCGTATTCTCCAGCGAGGTGAACAAGGATGCGACAGCAGCCTCGGTCACCGAGGTGCTGAATGAAATGGAAAGCTACGCCCGGGACGGCATGAGCGAAGACGAGTTCGACTTCATGCGCAGCGCGATCGGCCAGCGGGATGCTTTGCAGTATGAAACCCCGGGACGCAAGCTGGGCCTGTTGGGCAATATCCTGGAATATGACCTGCCACTGGATTACCGCAGTCAGCAAAAAGCGATCCTGCAGGAAACCGACCGGGCAACCCTGAACGAATTGGCCGGCCGGCTGATCCGGCCGGACAACATGGCGATCGTGGTCGTGGGTGACGCGGCGTCTGTTCGCAAGGAGCTCGAAGCTCTGGGTATGCCGATCTCCGAGATGAATGAGGACGGCTACCTGGTCGAATCCGGGGACACAGCAAAAGAGGCGAGCGGTTCACCCTGACCGCTGGCGCCAGCAAAAAAACGGCCGGCGATAGCCGGCCGTTTTATATCCAAGCGCAGTAATCCTCTCTTAACGCGCGGACGCGCATCCTTCACCGCCTGCTGACCCGGGCGCGATGTGTTCCTATTTGACCCGGCCGTAGATATCTTCGAAGCGTTCGATATCGTCTTCCCCGAAATAGTCACCCGTCTGCACCTCAATCAGGTGCACGTCGTCACTGCCGGGGTTTTCAAGCCGATGCAGGGTATCCAAGGGAATATAAGTGGACTGATTCTGCTCCAGCAGAAATTCTTTGTCCCCCAGCCGGACTTTCGCCGTGCCGCGCACCACCGTCCAGTGCTCACAGCGCCGCTGGTGTGACTGCAGTGAAAGCACCTGGCCAGGCTTCACCACCAGTCTCTTGACCTTGCAGTCGTCGGCGTCTTCCAGCACGGTATAGCTGCCCCAGGGGCGGTGAACGGTCTTGTGAAACGTCGCGGCTTCATGCTCCAGATCCGCCAGGTGTTCCACCACCTGTTTGACGTCTTGGGCCTGCTCACGGTCAGCGACCAGGACAGCATCGCCGGTGTCGACAATGATCAGGTTCTCGACACCCACGGCAGCCACCAGGCGATCCTCGCCCTGCACAAAACACGCGCGCGAACCCACCATGACCGCTTTTCCGCGAATACTGTTGCCGGCATCGTCGGATTCATACAGCTCGCTGATGGCCTTCCAGGATCCGATGTCGCTCCAGCCAAAATCGCTGACGACGACCGCCGCATTGTCAGCCTGTTCCATCACGGCGTAATCGATAGAGATGGATGGGCACTCGGCAAAGGGTTCAGCCGGGATCTCCATCGGCACGGCCGAAGAATCCATCTGGCCCCAGGTGTTCTCAGCGGCTTCCAGCACTTCTGGCGTATATCGCCGCAGGGCGCTCACAATGGCGTCGACCTGGAAACAGAACATGCCCGAGTTCCAGTGGTATTCGCCCGAGGCCTGGTAGGCTCGCGCCGTCTCCAGATTCGGTTTCTCGACAAATGCCGCCACTTCGTAACCGTGCCCCCCGTCCAGCGTCTCACCCTGCCGGATATAGCCGTAGCCGGTTTCCGGATGGGTCGGAAACATGCCGAAGGTCACCAGGCGGCCCCGTGAAGCCAATGTATGCGCTTGCGCGACCGCTGCACGAAAACTGTGCTGGTCCCGGATCAGGTGGTCTGCCGGCATGATCATCATGCAGGCATCTCCGCCATGCTGCTCACGCAGGCAGAGAGCGGCCAGCGCAATGGCCGGCGCGGTGTTTCTGCCAAAGGGCTCGAGCAGGAAGGTGGAAGACTCAGAGTCCGGATCGAGGCGATGGTACAAATCCCTTGTGTAGAAATAATAATCCCGGCTGGTCACGGTAAGCACAGGCGCCCCACCTGATATCTCACGGGCACGCAGCCAGGTTTTTTCAGCCAGCGACTCGCCATCGGACAGTTGCATGAACGGTTTGGGGTGCGCCCGCCGGGAAACGGGCCACAGTCGCGTGCCCGCCCCGCCCGAGAGAATGACGGGAATCAACGGCGGGCTTCCGGTTGGCTTGTTCATGGCTTAATCAGTTCCTCAAGACATTGCATGAGTGATTGGGACAGGCCGGGCGGCTCAAAGCCGGTGGCGCGCCGCAATTCAGAGGTGTCCAGCACGGAGTACCCGGGCCGGGTCGCCGCCTGCGGATATCCGGCCGTGTCGATTTTCTCCAGCTGCGGCGGGTTCTCCAGCAAACCCAGCCGCGACGCTTGCTCAAAAATGGCGGCGGCAAAGCCATGCCACGAAACCACGGTTGAATCGCTGTAGTGAAACAGGCGACACCCCCCTGACTTCGGCATCACCTGGCTGTCCAGACAGGCCTCTGTAACCCTGGCCAGATTATGCGCCCAGGTGGGGCAGCCAACCTGGTCATCCACGATCCGCAGCACCGTGTTCGACCGGGCGAGCCGCAGCATGCTGAGGACAAAATTGTGCCCGTGCGATGAATACACCCACGAGGTTCGCAGGATCAGCGAGCGGCAGCCGCTGGAGCGAACCGCCCGTTCACCGGCAAGCTTGGTCGCCCCGTAAACACTGAGCGGCCCGGTCGGGTCTTCCTCCAGGTAGGGGCGAGACGAGCTGCCATCGAATACATAGTCGGTGGAATAGTGCACCAGCGCGCTGCCGTTCTGACGCGCCCAGGTTGCCAGTCGCGCGGGCAAGGTCTCGTTGACCAGTGACGCCAGCGCCTGATCTTCCTCGGCTTTGTCTACCGCCGTATAAGCGGCGGCGTTGACCACCAGGTCCGGAGCGTAATCACCCAGCAGCTGCTCCAACTCGGCGGGATCACCCAGATTCGCCTGCCTGCAATCTGGCGCATTGGATCCGGCAGCATTGATGTCTGCGGCGAGAACCTCACCACGCGCGGACAACAGTGGATACAGTTCATTGCCCAGCTGGCCCGCGGCCCCTGTCAACAGGATTTTCACGTGCGACACTCCTCGCGCCCACGCATTGCCGCCCGCATGGTCATCGCCGATGTCCATGCTCGACAGCGCTGGAGGGTCGATGGCTGATCAGAACGGTATATCGTCTTCCTGGAAATCCGGGCTCTGCTCCGGGCTTGGCGCGGGCTGACTATCGCGAAAACCACCCGCCGCCGGCGCCGCGTCCCCCGCACCGGCGCGGCCACCCAGCATCTGCATTTCATTGGCAACGATCTCGGTGGTGTATCGATCCTGTCCGCTCTGATCCTGCCATTTGCGGGTTTGTATCTTGCCCTCGACGTACACCTGACTGCCTTTGCGGAGATACTCACCCGCGACCTCTGCCATGCGGTTAAAAAACACCACCCTGTGCCATTCGGTCTTTTCCTGGCGATCGCCACTTTGACGGTCGCGCCAGGACTCCGTTGTCGCCAGCCTGATATTGGTGACGGCCGATCCGCTAGCCGTGTAGCGAGTCTCAGGGTCGGCCCCAAGGTTGCCTACCAGGATGACTTTATTGATACCACGTGCCATTTATTTCTCCTGTCGGACGGAATCTGCCACCGTCCTCTTAAAGCTCAAATCCGGGAAGAGTGTAGCACACCGTCCCCGCCCAAAATGATCACGCCGAAGCCTGTCTCGACGGTCTCGGAAACACGCCCCAGAGCAGTGAAATCGCGGCAGCCGCCCAGAGCGTCGTGGTGCTGCTGGTATGTTCCAGCAACCATCCGCCAAGCGCCCCTCCCGCAAACGCCCCCAAAAACTGGAAGGTGGTGTAAACCCCCATTTTTCTTCCGCGCCCACTGGCCGCCGAAAGTCGGCTGACCAATGACGGCATCGCTGCCTCCAACACGTTGAACGCCAGGAAAAACAAGGTGGCACCGGCAAACAGCGCCCACACCGGTAACGACAGCGCGAAGACCGCCATGGCGACACCGAGTCCGACAAATGCCCATCGCAGTGCGACCTGTTCTCGCTGACGCTCGGCCAAGGCCCTCAACAAAGGAAACACCAGTATGGCCGACAAAAGCATGGTCGGCGCGTACACCATCCAGTGGCTGGACAGCGGCATTTCATAACTTCTGATGAGCGTTCCTGGCAGAACAACAAAAAACAGGGTCATCAGCGTATGCAGCAAGAATACAGACACCGCCAGCGGCCAGATATAGCCACCCTCCCCTTCCTCGTGTGGGGAATCTTCTCTGTCATGCCCATCGGGCGGTGCGCCCGCCAGCAGCACCATGCCCAGCAGCCCCAGGGCCGCTGTGAACCAGAACAGCCCCTGAAGGCCCAGCAGGGAAGCCAGCGGCACGGAAAGAATGATGGAAAGCAGGAACGAGGCGCCGATGCCCATTCCGATCATGGCCATGATCAACGAGCGCTTCTCCGGCCTCGTGTGGTCCGCGGCAAACGCCAGCGCGACACCCGCAATCGCGCCGCAACCCTGCAGCCCCCTGCCGATAATCAGCCAGAGCATGGATGGCGCCATGGCCGCGACCACGCCGCCCGCGGCGAAAACACCCAGGCCCAGCAACATGACCCGGCGCCTTCCCCAATGGTCGGAGAGCCACCCCACGGGCTGTTGCAAGACCGCCTGGGTAAGGCCATAGATGCCGATGGCCAGTCCGGCCAGGGCAGGCGTGTAACCCGGCACCTCGGCGGCCAACACCATGAAGACAGGCAGCACGAGAAACAGCCCCAGCATGCGCAAGGCGAGGATGCCCGCCAGCTTGAGGCCCAATTTCAATTCCGCGCGATGCAGAGAAGCGAAAGACAAAACGACTCCGGCTTGATTCGAGAAAAGCGAACCTTAGACGCACCGAACGCTGAAATCTACCCCCTTTTCCTTCAACGTGATGGTCTGCCCCCGTATAATCCC
>Ga0181588_10002817_pt1 | contig 14875 bp, 7 predicted proteins | sample 071ome_26_FD_148607 | JGI IMG/M metagenome (GOLD analysis project Ga0181588, IMG submission 148607) | Coastal salt marsh microbial communities from the Groves Creek Marsh, Skidaway Island, Georgia - 071409BT metaG (spades assembly) | ecosystem: Environmental > Aquatic > Marine > Intertidal zone...
ATTTTTGAGAAAAACGTCATTCCAAACTTGGTCATCAAGTTTCGTTGGGTGGAGCCAAGAAAGATAGAAATAGCACCAATGGATGATATAGTGGACAAGGAACTTGAGTTTTCTAGTTTGCACACCATAGCGGCATTTGGAGTTGCGTCACGAATCCTAGAGCCCTGGTGCTTGTTTATGCTCATCTATCATAGTGCTAGACAAGATGTGAGTGTCTACGAGTGTACTATGAATGCCGTGAAGTACATGTCTACGGCCTGCGGACACGACTCAATCGCTTCATTCATCGCTTACCATAAACGATCGATTGGTTATATGTGGGTTCAATCGCGCATGCCATTCACTATGCTATTCAAGATTCCAGAGTTACTTGGTCTATCTTCGGCATCGACAAAGCGCGATGTAGCAGATCACATGAAGAGCTGCCTCATTCCACCACTTATTATCGAAAAGGAACTGGATGAATTGAAATTACTAGCAGCCACATGCGACTCGACGCTAGAAACCATCCTAGTTTCGCACTGGCATCTCATCGAAGCGTACTTCTTCACATTAGTCATTCCGCACCGTACGTTTGCACTTGAGTTACTAACACCGGCAGGGCGCGAAGAAGTGAATAGTGAAGCAGTTAGGTTGAAAACGCTGATGGAGATGTTCTCACTCGTAGCCGTTCCGGGGTTGAAGCATCAGGACGTTCCACCACCGTGCAGAACTCCGGGTGACGTGACTACAATTTTGTCAGAGTGCTTTCAAGGCAAAGAAGCACTCTTACGAGTCGATCTTGAGGCATGTTTTCAGTGCATGCTGCACGTGCACGCTTCGATTGATAAGTTTGTTTCACCTAGACATCGCCCGAAGGCTCTTTCGTCTTTGCGTATACTTATTCAATGGGCGAGAGGTATAGTCCGTGTAGCATCAACGATTCGATATGCGTGCTTCATGACGCTTCCATACATTGGCGATAAAACAGTGGGCATGGATTGTCTTGAAATCTTGGAAGACATCATACAAAGTGTATATCATCTTTTGAAGGAGGAGCCAAATGACAACATGTGCGCGTATCAGTCGACAGTGAAGAAAATGATCATGCCAATTGTGTTGACGTTGACCTCGGTTATCGAGTCGCAATCAACATCAACAAGTCAAAGACAAAAGGCTGTGGCCATCCTCGAGCAGTTTGTTGAGCAAGCTCCTTCGTGCATGCAGCACGATCTGAGTATTTTACCCCCATTACCAGACTTGCCGCAGCTTGGAACCGTTAAGAAAGCTCTACAGTCTCGATTTCAGAGTCCAGGAATAGATGTGCGCTTCAAAGCGCTCATCACTACTGCATCTTCACTGCCTGCAAATATCCGCAAAATTGCACTTCGCTCTGGAGGCTTCGAAGCTTTACAGTACAAAAGCACTCTCGTGGCATTGTGTCGGAGCGATGTGAAATCGCCAATCCCAGAACATGTGTGGCAATATGCGAGGCTTGTGGCACAGCTTGGTGACAAAGAGCTTTTTGCAACGGCGGCGGAGCTTCTGTCGTCTCTTGGTCCGCTAAGACCGAACTCGATCGCCTTTATTCCTCCTGTCGTACAAGGTACCTCAGGGACTGTTGTTACGACATTGGTTCCCAAGGTTTTGGCACACTTGATTGATCTGCTATGCTCGCCATCTTACACGACTGTCAGCGCCGCAGCGGACATGATCCGATGTTTATTGGCAGTAGAAATCGTGCAGAAAAGCCTCAAGTCATTGCCCGCTTTCGTTGAACAGGCATATCTTAAACCTTTCTTATTGAACGCAAAGACTGGCAGCGCGGTTCCCAAAGTGGTTCCTAAAGCTGCGTCACCGCCAATGATGAGCGATTTATTTGCAACTGATGATGCGCGTCTATGGATACCGAATTCAACGTACGATGACTGGATATGCACCTTGACACATCACTTGGTGAGCATCTCCGACATGGGCCTTTTGAAGATCATGCAGCCCCTGGTACGTGGTGGTGACGTCATGTTGGCGGATATGGTTTTCCCGGCAACTATTTTGTTCCTTGCGAAGGCTCGAAAACTTTGCGAAGTGTCACCAAATCTACACAACGAGCTGAGTCGTGGTATCGCAATGTGCCTCGCAAATCGTTCTGCGGGTCCGACCAGCAGAAGAGCTGCGCAGACTGTGTTAAAAGCTCTTGAAGAACTTCGACAGGAGTACGTTAACATGTGCAAGAATGCTCATCCCAAGGAATATAGATGGAAAAAAGCGTACTGGGTGGATGTTGACTATCTCGATGTCGCACAGGCTGCGAATGAATCAAACGCACCTCTGATGACCATGCTTCTAATTGAGTACTGGTTGGAGGAAAAAGGTGGAAGTGTCGCCTTGCATCAGGTTGATCCTCGCGAGCATATGTCCGACAACACTCCACGTTATCTTTCGTTACTGCTTGATGCGCAGTCAAAGCTATCCGAGCCTGATGGTATTTACGGCTTGATGCGCTCAAATTCTCTTGATTTGCAATTGCACCTGAGCGAGCACGAAGGGCAATGGGACAGAGCCCTCGCCGGTTACGATTTATTGAGTGGCAACATGGAAACCAAGGTTGATCGTCTTCCCATACTAAAGTCTTTACGGCAACTCGGCTGTTTGCACCTTCTGCGCGCATATTCAAACTCATTTTTGGATGACGAATTGGCTTCTCCGCAGTTTAAGGACTTGCAGTTTGAGGCTGCATGGCGAGCTGGGCAGTGGTCTCTGCCCTCTGCCCTTGTACATTCGCACGACGATACATCTTTTACGTTCAATCAAAGTTTGTATTCTTCGCTTCGGGCGCTCGACAGAGGTGATTCAGAGTTTGCCATGTACGAGACCACTCGATCGCGTGCTGAGCTTCTTCACAAAGCTGTGAACGTGGGCGCCGAATCTGCAAATGTTATGAACATGACCATCATGCGAATGCGAATGCTAGATGATGTTTCAGATGCAGCTCGACTTTGGCGACATTTTGCCGCTACGGATGTCACTTCTTACGAGGAGGCAAAGTTGAGTCTGATGAATAGATGGAACGCACGAATTCTTGAGAATGTGCCGTTCAAACTTGTCGAGCCTTCGCTTGCGCTGCAGAGAATTATACTACAGATGGCAAAACTGGACGACTACCTCGCGCAAAATTTGACGAGAACTTCGATATTGGCTCGTAAGGACGGTCATATCACGGAGGGCGTGCAAGCGATTCGGAACATGCGAATGATTGCAAGTCACTCAGATCGTTCATCATCCTTGCCAGGTCTGATCACCGACAAAGCGGCTCCATGGCGCGTTGAGGAGGCAAAATTACTCTGGGCTGAAGGTAAGAACGAATTAGCGATCGCTACCGTAGATTCTATGCTGCGTCTAATGAAGCTTGAGCAGCCGGAAGGAGCTTCAATGTTCCATCCGGATGCGCGATATTACGAGTTACTTTGTCTGCTTTCAAAATGGCAAGCGATTTCACGCACAGAGTCAAGCAAGACTATTTTAGATAGGCTCTGCAATAGTGTCAACGGAATGACGCAAACGTACGTCGGCGATTTGGAAAACGGATATGAACAATCGAAAAAGAAACGACTTGCAGATGGCTCTCGTCGTAATCGAGTGCTTTACACGAAGGACGGTGTCCATCCAGTGACAGTGCTTCGACTTCTCAGCCGATCTCATCACCGTCTAGCACAGTTCAGTGATTCCTTGTACGAACAACTAGAAGAACGAATTCACTCTCCTGAATGGGCTCGATCTGAGAAGTTACGCAGAAACAATGAATACGAGCTCAGTCGTCTGAAAAGTGAGCGAGGAGCCAAGGCTGCCGATCTCCAAAAGAGAAAGAAAGGTTCGAAGATTTACAACGAATTATATCAAGAATATTGTGCTTTGAACGCGCGTTGTGTGCCTCTCGAAAGACAGGTGTTGAACGATCGCGAAGAATCTGCTAGAGTCTATAACGAGCATTCGACTTCTCTTGTCACAGCTTTACAAGCTTATCGTAGATCCCTCGAAGCGGGCATTTGGAACAGTCAGGCAACCATTTTCAGGACAGTGGCGCTGTGGTTCAAGCACTGCGGCGGGGCGAAAATCTTGGGCACAACGAAAATGATCACCTCAGTGAATGATGAGGTGAAAAAGCTCATCGATAGAAAGGCGATTCCAAGTTCCATATACCTGGAGTTATCTCACCAGATTGTCAGTCGCCTCGGAACCAAGCGCATCGATGGAAACGACTTTATCGATATTCTGGAGACTTTGGTATTTCGGTTGATGCAAGATCATCCACACCACGTTCTTTATCAGATCCAAGCCTTGACCAGAAGCGGTCGCGTCACCGTAGCTGGGGGATTTGAAGCCCCAAATGAGAAAATCGCCGCGGCGAAGAGACTGTTGACCAAGTACGCGGCGCAATCTGCACATGTCCAAAAGTTCCTGTCGCAGATGGAACGGATGATTGAGGCTTACATTTACGTTGCCGCTCACAAGTTGCCGGCTCGCACCGAAGTCGCCCACCAATTACCGAACAACTTGAAAAAACGCACCTTGAGCGATCTCACGCAAATTCCAGTTCTGACGGCGCCGCTTCCAGTTGACCCAAAGTGCAAATATCCGCCGGGTTCGTTTCCATACTTTTCACACTTTGAAGAGAAAATATCGCTCGTGGGTGGTATAAATGAACCGAAACTGCTTCGATGCGTCGGATCGGACGGTCGCATCTACAAACAGCTCGCCAAGAGTGGTAACGACGATTTGCGTCAGGACGCCGTCATACAACAACTCTTTGGATTTGTCAACACATTGCTGAAACAGTGCCAGAGCACCAACGTCAGAAACTTGAACATTCGGACGTACAAGGTGATTCCGTTTTCACCAGAGGCTGGACTTCTCGAGTGGGTCGATGGCACAGTGCTCCTGTCCACCTATCTTGTAGGAAAGCAAGGAGCGCACGAACGGTATCGCCCTCACGACATGAAATCAGCCGATATTTCGGTAATGTTGAAAGACGCGCCCGCGTCGAATCTCGATCAACTCTACAAGGAGGTGTGCGAAAATTTCCACCCAGTGATGCACAATTTCTTTCTCGAGCACTACCACGAACCGGGCAACTGGTACGAAAAGAGGGTCGCGTACACGAGATCGTGCGCCGTCAACTCCATCGTTGGCTACATCATCGGTCTCGGCGACCGCCACAGCAGTAATATTCTCATCGACAAGGGCACCGCAGAGTTTGTCCACATCGACTTTGGCATCACTTTCGAGCAAGGATTAACCCTTCGCACCCCAGAACGCGTTCCATTCCGCCTCACCCGCGACATTGTCGACGGCATGGGCGCCTGCGGCGTCGAGGGCATCATGCGACGCTGCTGCGAAGAAACCATGCAAGTCCTTCGCTCCAACCGCGAAGCTCTCACGACAATCATCGCCGTCCTCGTTCACGACCCCATTCTCAAGTGGGCCGTCGCCGAGAAACACCGCCAAATCGATCCCGGGTCGAACCATCCCGCGGCGAACGCGCACCATTCCGCCGAACCGCGGCAGCACCTCTCCGACGGCAACCTCGACGCCGAGCGCGCTTTAATGCGCGTCAAGCAAAAGCTCGAAGGTTACGAAGTCGGTGAGCTTCGCAGCATTCACGGTCAGGTGCAACAGCTCATTCACGATGCCCGCGATCCCGCTCGGCTCTGTCGCATGTACGCCGGTTGGGCCGCCTGGCTCTAGCGGTGGTCACAAAGTAGGCGCGCGCGCGTTGTGAACAATTGCATCACTTTTTACCGTCCCATCTACCCTAAACCCTAAACCCTAAACATTACGTGTCGACGTCATCAAAAAGGGAAAAGCGGTTGCGCGTCGTAATCCGTTCCGTGCCGACGTCACACGCCGCCGCCGCCGCCCCCGAGGACGCGAAACATGCACGCGACGACGACGACGACTACGAGTGTTTTGAACACCCCCGCCACCGCGCGCGGTAAACCGACGACGCGACGTGGACGACGCGCGTCGACGCCGACGTCCACGATGCGCGCGGTGCGCGGGCGAGACACCGCGGCTGAAACCGCGACGACGACGACGACGTCGCGACGCGACGCGTTGATGATGGCGGCGGCGACGACGCTGATGATGATGTCGCCGTCGGCGCGCGCGGCGATGGACTCGAGCAGATCGTTCAACGAGGTGTGCGATCCCACGGAGAACGGTGCCGAGTGTCGCGCGGCTATTCTGTCCAAGGATGCCGTGGACGCGGACGCCGCGTACGATAACTCCAAGTCTAAGTTTAAAGCGGCGGCGACGCAGACGAACCCGAACCTGTCGACGTATCAAGTGGATACGTTGGCGTTCGTGACCGAGGTGGAGGAGCTCTTAGCGATGGATGTGTACGATCCAAAGCGCGAGAAGGCAATCGCGGTGTTTCAGAAGAAATCCAACGACTGGAGCGGAAAGTACGCCCCGGGCGGGAGCAGTAAAACGGCATCGGGTCGCGCTTTTTACAACGCGCTCAATCAACTCGCGGGGCACTATGCGTTCAACGGGTTGGCGCCGTTGCCGAGGTCGAGACTCGAGGTTGTTGAGGGGAACATTGCGAAGACGCGCGAACTCATCGACCAAGGTCGTTGACGAGGACGCGTGCAGTCGAGTCAAGCCGCCGAGCGCGCGCGTCAGTCAAACCAATCAAACGGTCCGCGCCCGCGGTCTCGGTTCCGTTCACCCTGAAAAAATGTAGTGTATCGTTTTTAATGTTTAAATCGTGAGCGCATAGATTTGATTTCGTGCCGCGATCCATGACGCAATCGTGGTTTGATTCGAGTCTCTGTCGAAAAGGTCTGTCTTTGAAGAGTAATCCTTCATAAAACGTCGCGGTGCATGTTACGTCGACCACCGACGCGCATCGAACTCAAGGCGGAGGACAAAGACGAGGTACGAGCGAACGAATGGACCGTAAAAAGCTTCTCTCGCGACGGACGCGAACGCGCGGCTTTAAAGTTTTTGAGACTGATGATGATGATGATTTTTGTTTTTGAAAACGATTCTACAGTTTGAACAACTCCGTCGGGACTATTTAAACGCGCGCGAGCTCGGAAGCGCGGGGGCGAACAACGCGGAGGAATCACCGTCGGAACGCGCGGAGCGAGATCGGGTGAACCGGGACCGCGAACGGGCGAGGAGGCTCGGGTTGGATAGACAACAGTGAGCGAGCGACGCGCGAAACGCCCGCCAAAAAGTATGACTCGTCCGTTGGTCGTCGTCGGTCCGTCCGGTGTGGGTAAGGGTACGCTCATCGCGATGTTACAAAAAGAGTTTCCGGACAAGTTTGGGTTCTCCGTCTCGCACACGACGCGGGCGCCGAGACCGGGTGAAGTGAACGGGACGCACTATAACTTTGTCGACAAGACTACGATGGAGAAGGACATCGCGGCGGGAAAGTTTTTGGAACACGCGCACGTGCATCAAAACATATACGGCACCTCTTTCGCGGCGGTGAGAAAGGTTACGGCGCAAGGTCGTATATGTCTCCTCGATATCGACGTGCAAGGAGCGGAGAGCGTCAAGAGGAGTAACATGGACGCCGCGTACGTCTTCATCGCTCCGCCATCGATGGACGAGCTCGAACGCCGACTTCGCGGTCGTGGCACCGAAACCGAGGACGCCGTGTTAAAACGCTTAGAAAACGCGCGCATTGAGATGGCTAAGAAGGATGTCGACGGTTTCTTTGACGCCGTCATCGTCAACGATGACGTTGAAAAGGCGTACGAAGCGTTAAAGGATGTCATCAAGCGTCACGTCGAAACCAAGGGATCCTCCGGCGCCAACCACATTCTCTCTCAATACGGTCCGGTTGCCTTTGGCATCGCGTGCGCCATCGCCATCGCCGCGCGCGTCTTCATCAATGGTCGTCCGTGAACCCTCCTTTTGTTTGTTTTCCACGATTAGCGTTGCAATGAAACAAATCGAATACGTCGTTCGAGTACGGAAAGCTCCACCTGCCAAGTTTATTTTAACTTCGCATTCACCTCACCTCACCTCACCTCACCGCACTTCACCCCGCGCGTCTCACGACGGACGCACCGATCGATCACTGAATAAAACCAACCAAAGATGTGGTTGTTCGCGAAGAAGAAAACCCCGACCGAGATGTTGCGCGAGAACAAACGCATGCTCGATAAATCCATTCGTGAGTTGGATCGAGAGCGAATGCACATGCAGTCGCAAGAGAAGAAACTCATCGCGGAGATTAAAAAGATGGCGAAACAGAACCAGATGGGCGCGGTCAAGGTGCGTCGTCGCGTCGGCTTTCGTCGTCGAGTGCGATGTTCGTGGGTGACGAAGGAGACGCAGCGGTGATTGAGCGCGCAACCGACTGACTGGGCGCCGAGCCAAACCGACTGACTGACTGACTTTTGTTTTTCATCTCAAAACGTAGGTCATGGCGAAGGATCTCGTGCGAACGAGACACTCGATTACAAAATTTTACTCGTTGAAATCGCAGTTGCAAGGGGTATCGCTTCGAATGCAGACGCTTAAGAGCTCGCAGGCGATGGCGGACGCGATGCGAGGGGTGACGAAGGCGATGAAGTCTATGAATACTCGGTTGAGTTTACCATCCTTGCAAAATATTCTAAAGGAGTTTGAGCGACAGAACGAAAAGATGGACATGACGACGGAAGTCATGGGAGATGCGATCGATGACGCGTTCGCGGAGGAGGATGAAGAGGAGGAGACAGAGGAGCTCGTCAACGCCGTTTTGGATGAATTGGGATGCAACGTCGGAGCAGAAATGGTCTCTGCGCCCGCTGGGGGGGTCGGCGTCGCCGTGGAGAAGGATAGCGCGGGCCCGACGCCCGTTCTTGAGGGCACGGCGGCAGAATCGGGTGATGGTGGACTGGATGACGATCTTCAGGCTCGGCTCGACAAGCTTCGCGGCGCGTAACGGGCGGGCTGCGAGTAGTGCTAGGAAATTCTTGTTGTGTTTTACAAAGTCGTATTTTACCCAAACTCGCTGCGTCTCCGGCTCTACTCCACCTGCGCGATGATTTTCTTCTTCCGCGCCGGCTTGAACTCGTCCTTCTCGGCGCCCGGAGCTGCGTGTGCGACGCGTCTTCTCGCCTTGCGCGTTTCGGCGTCTTGCATCGTCCGCCTGAGCTTGGTTTGCTTGTGAATCGCCTTCGGCACGTGATGGTGATTGGCTATGCGTCTAATCTCCGGCATGTGCTTAAATCTGTCCTTGAGAGACGCGTTATACGCGTGCTTGCGCTGCTCTCTGGGTAAAAGAGTGCCCATCTGCGCGCTCGCGTCCGCCTTCCAACATCTGAGATTCATGTCGTCAGAGCCGCTGAAAACGTACGAGCCATCCATGGAGAAGCGAACACTAAAGACGCGCTGCATGCGCTTGGTGTGGTAGCACTCCTTCGAGTGACCGGCGTTGTAATCAAAGAGTCTGATGGTTCTGTCGTAGCTACCGGCGACGAACTCGCGACCTGTCGGCGAGTAATCAATGTCCATGACGGCGCTCACGAAATCCTTGTGCACGCACGTGGCAATGTCCAACTTGCGCATGTCGTACGAGTACAGGTTGCAATCTTCGTTGGCCACGGTGAAATTAAATGCCTCCATCGGGTTCCAGCACAATTTCGTCGACTTGGTCTGCATCACGAGCTTTTTCAGCGGCGTCTCCATGCGCACGTCGTACAACGCAATGGATCGATCCGTGCCGCACGAAGCAAAGATATCCTTCTCAACCGGGTTATAACGCACCGAGAGCACCGTATCGGTACCCCATTCAAACTCATGCAACGGATAATTCCTGTGCATATTCCAAACCTGCACGTTCGCCCCACATGTGGCGAATTCTTCCTTGGCCCAGTGCGCGTCGCAGTCTCTAAAACCGTTGTCGCACGCAAACACCTCCTTCGCCTCGACAACCGGAGCCCGCGCGTTGGGGTTTCTCATCTCCCCCATGCCCGCTCGCGCGAGTTCCCACACTCGAATCGTCGCGTCGTCACCGCACGAAACGACGTGTTTCCCGTCGTTCGACACCGTCACGCCTCGCACCGCGCCTTTATGTCCCTCCAGCGTACGCATGGTTTTCCTCGACGGCACGTCCCACACCCGAATCTCCCCATCCGCCGCCCCGCTCACCAACTCCGTCAGCGTCACCGGCGATTTCGCCATGCACAGCACCCCGTCCGCGTGTCCACCCATCTGTCCGACGAGCGGCTTGGCGAACACCTTGTCAAGCTTGACGGCGTTGAGCGCTCGCTTGTACTCGACCGCGCGTTGCATCGGTCGCAACTCTGGGTCCAGGTTTCTGTGCACCTTGTAGTGGTCCGATTTCCGCTCTCGCGTGTAATCCTCCTCGACGCGCGAGATTGTTTTAATCTTCATCTCCCTCCCTCGTCGTATCTCTCGTCCTTCGTCGTATCTCTCGTCGTATTCAGTCGAAGTACCGATTCAGCGCGAGTGGCGGCGGCCGCGTCCTCTTCGCTTCGTCCTTCGTCGCTCGCGTCGCGTCGCGCGCTCGCGGGGCGCGTCGTCGTCGGCGTCGCCCCGAAGCCTCTCCTTCGTCGTCGGGTTGGCGTCCGCGCGTTCGCGTTCGCGTTCGCGTTCCGTCCGTCCGTCCGTGCGTGCGTCGGTCTCTCCCGGCGGCTCCCTCTGGCTGGGTGCGCGTCGCTTCACACTCGCGCGCGCGTCGATGCCGTTCGTGCACATTGCCTGGTGCGTCGCGACCGCGAAGACGACGACGACGACGACGACGACGAAATCGTGGAGAGGACGGCGATCGGATGGATGGATGGATCGACGCGCGACGGGTGACGACGAAGAAGAGAGCGAGCGAAGAGAGCTGGTGGAAAGACTGACGATGTGAACGGAACGAATCGACGACGACGACGCGTCGTCTCGTTTCGTCGTCGCGAAAACTGCCGAAAGCGTGCCGCACTCCGGAAGTACGTAAAGAGGTTGCGAACGCGGTCATCAAGGCTTTGGTGAACGTGAAGAGCGCGGAAATTACCCCGGATAAGGTTGTCGTGCGCTTTAGCGAAGCCGTGGACGGGTTCGCGTTGCCGCCGGGACACACGCACGAAAACGTGAACGATCCGGTAAAAAAGTAAAAGAAACAGAGAGAGAAGAAGGAGAAGAAGATGTTTGCGAAGGAGGCTGGAAAGCGGGCGATGGCGGCGGCGTCCGGGGCGATGACGCGGTTGTCGGTGAGAGGAAAGCACCAACTCGTGACGGTTGAGTTGGTTTCGGATACCATGTGACCCAACGGGTACATCGGGAAGCGTCAGTTGCAACGCGCGATGCAAGCGGTGCAAAAGGCGCCTCTCGATCCAAACAATCCGTTGCGGTTCACGGTTATTCGTGTTCCGTTTTTCCTCGAGCCGGATTACCCGCGGGATGAAAACTGGCACGAGACAAACAGGACGAGGTTGGAACGCAAGTGGGGCGGTAAGAGGGAGTTTGCGGAGCAAAAGACGAGGCATCGACTCAAGGAGCGGGGGATGGATGTTGGAATTAAACATTTCAACCTTGATCGCCTCGCTTCGAGCACGATGCAGAGTCATAGATTGGTTCAGTGGGTGACGAAGAACTACGGATGCACGGTGAGCGAGATTTTGTACAACGACTTGAACAAGCGGCATTTCGAACTCGGGCAAAAGCTTAACGATCAGAAAATGCTTGTCGAAGCGGCGTCAGCGGCGGGTGTGGATGCACAAAAAGCTGAAGCCTTCCTGGCTTCCGGCGAAGGTGAAATGGAGATTGAAGGAGCGCTGCACATTTTGAGACGCATGGGCATTCATTCCATTCCAAATTTCATCGTCGGTGCGCAACACATCTTGTCCGGCGCCGTGCACTCGTCCGAGCTCGTCAAGTTGTTCCGGGAAATTGAAAAGACGGGCAAAGGCGCGCCTGAAAGCGCATTCGCTGACGTTTTGGGCATTCCGGATACAGTGGTTGAACAACCGCTCGTGTACAATCAAGCCACCGCATAGTCGTTCTTCATAGAAGAGAAGAAATGGTACCGCGTGACAATCAAACCGAAAGCGTGCGCTGGTTTAGATTTGATTCACCAATTCTCTCTTTACGCTCAGGCTACGCGTTGATGCGTTATGATTTTTGTTTTAACAATCATTTTTTTATTTTATATAACAACTTCGACTCGTTTTTTCTTTCGAGCGTCGCGTTCACGCGACGCCTAAATTTCAGTTTTGACGTCATCCATGTTGCAAAAACGGAAATCCATTTCGCAATCCATGGCCCAGTGGAACTTCTCGATGAGCGCCTTGGTGAACACGGTGGGCGGAGGAACCTCGTGACGCTTGCACCAGGAGATTGTGATTCTCGGGTCGAGGTAGTTGATCTTTGACGTCCCGAGAGACACCGTTTTGAGTTCTTCCTTCATGTTCATCTGGATTTCTAACTTGGCTTGACGTTCCTTGAGAGCCGCGAGTTTCTTCTTCTTGTTCTTATCATCGCTCTTTTTCATGGCGGTGATTTGCTTGGCAAGATCCTTCTTCTTTGCGGCTAGTTTTTCCATTTGCGTGTCGTGCGCCTTGCTCACACCCTTTTGGTGATTACAGAGAATCGCAACCTCCTTGTTGGCGGCGTCGTACGTCGCCTTCTTTTGCAGAGTCGTATTCTTGTCATTGGTGTCTTGGAGCAAGCGATCGAGAGTAATGGATGCGTTGTACGTACGGAAAACTTTGATGGTAAGGCCAGCCATGAGCGTCTGGAGATGAGCGTTAACCTTTTGTGGGTTGATCTCATCGAAAATATCGACATCTGGGCCCTTACCGCGAACGAAACGCTGCAAGCACTTGTAAGCCGTCTCATCAATCTTGTGTTGCTGAAGGTACTGGATGGAATCTTTACCGAGGAAGTCAAACTCGATGACGTTGTCATCCATAAACTTGATGTGACCGGCACGCAGAGTACACACGCCAACCGTGTCGGCGAGATCTTCATCCTTCTCGCCACCGGCACGAAGCGCGAGCTTGTCCACGAGATAAGTCGTGACAGCCAACTGCGCCATTTCCTTGGAATCGCTCGCCATGTTTCTCTTGTAATCAGAACGAATCCTATCAATGTACTTGTGCAAGGAACGCGCCTTTTCGTACTTTTTCTGGTCGCTCTCCGCCTTGATGGACGAGGTGGCGCCGAACTGCACGTATTTCCAATCCTTGACGTTGATGACGTCGTTCCAACCGGCGAGCCACGTCGCGGTATCGTTGTGAATCACCGCCTTCCACTGGTGTCCAGCCGGTGGCGGCGGCACCTGGGCGTCTCGTCCTATATTAATCGTAATATCCTCCGGCATGACTCGGCGCTTAATCTTGCCCATCTTCGGGTGCTCACCGCGCCCGCGGAATAAGCCCGGAGGCTCGATGCGGAAGTTACCCACCTTTTCTTTCCTACCGTCAATCACAGCCCAAGTGTACTTTTCTTCCGCCTTGTCCTTGGCAGCCTTGATAGCCTTCTTTTCCTCCGTTGTCATCGCCTTCTTCTCTTCGCGAATCTTCGCAAAGTGGTTGTACATCTTCGTAAAGTCGCACTTTTTGAAATCAGTGATAAAGGCATGCGGACCGTTGCGCAACGCCGCGCGGAACCCGTCCATGAAGTTTTTCACAAAGACAGGTTTGAGCGCGTAATCCGTATCCTTCATCACGGCGAAGAAACCGGCAATCTCCTCCTCGTGAGGCAAGAGCTTGACGTCTTGGCCATCATACGTCAACGGCACGCCGTGCGGTTCGTAATCCGGAGGAAATACGACACCATTGTGTTCAAGAGTCTTCCACATCACCACGGCGCCCTTCTTCATCGTGTACGGTTGCTCGCTGCGCAACGGCTTCTTTTTCGGTTTCGGCGCCGGCGCGCGTTCGCCATCCGGTCTCGATCTCTTCTTCTCCTTGAGCATCTTGTATTCCTTCATGCGCTTCTCCTCCTTGAGTTTCTTCAACTTCATCTTCATCCGCGCCCTTTCATCCAACTCGCGCGACGACGACGACACACCCGTCGGTCTCGGCGGCGGCGCCGCCTCGTCGTCGCTCGAAGAGTCCAATCTCGAGCTCTGTTTCGCCGGCATCGCCACCGGTCTTTTACTCATCTTAAACCCCCCGATCGGCGGTTTCGGCGTCACGATCGGCGGTCTCGCAACCACCATCGGCGGTCTCACCGCCGGCGCCTGCATCCCCGTCGGTCTCACCGCCGCCGGCGGCGGCGTCGGTCTCGCCGGAACCACCGAGTTCGCCCTCGGCGTCGTCGCCCCGCCCGCGTTCGCCCCACCCGTCGCCATCTTCGCCCGTTGCGCCAGCGGTACGTCGTCATCATCGCTCGAATCATCATCCCTCGGTCTCCCGTTCGCCGTTCCCACCGGTTTCCCCGCCAGACCCGCCGAGACCGGCGGACCGGTCGTCGTCGTCGTCGTCGGTCGTTGCGCTGACGGGGCGCCCGATCCCTCCTCTCCCGTCGTCATCGGTCGTTCGTGCGCGTGCGACGGCGGTTTACTCGCGACGCCCACCGCGGCGGCGCGTTGCGCGAGAGGTACCTCGTCGTCATCGCTCGAGCTGTTGAGCGTCGGCATCGTCGTCGTCGTCGTCGCGCGTCGCGGACTCCCGCGTCGTCGTCGTCGTCCGAAACGTTCGTTCAAAGCGTAGTCTCAACCCTAACATGGGGTCTTTCTAGAGTCATGACTCGTCGATTCGGGTCATTTCAAAAGTGTGCAAAATTTTGCATTCTTCAATGCATTTTCAATCGACCCGTCCGATGCATGCGTTCGCGCGTTCGTTCGCGCGTCGAATGTTTTCCGGGACGTCCGAAACGCGCGCGGGGGCGTTTATTTTTTCTCGACGCCGGCCGCGCGCGCGCGCGTTTCATTTTTAAA
>Ga0181588_10002819_pt1 | contig 14873 bp, 15 predicted proteins | sample 071ome_26_FD_148607 | JGI IMG/M metagenome (GOLD analysis project Ga0181588, IMG submission 148607) | Coastal salt marsh microbial communities from the Groves Creek Marsh, Skidaway Island, Georgia - 071409BT metaG (spades assembly) | ecosystem: Environmental > Aquatic > Marine > Intertidal zone...
GGCATGTACCGTGCAAGACCAACCTCGGTATCGATGCGGCCGTATCCGAAATTGAAGAAATCGATCAGACCGGAGCGTTCGAGGATCTCAGCCATCGCGATGTAGTCCTCATCGGGCATATCGCCGCCGTCGCCTTCACCTACGACCATCCGTACGCCAACGACGAAAGGTTGTGGAACGACCTGGCGGATCTTTTCCAGGACCATCAGGCCAAAACGTGCACGGTTCTCAAGGCTTCCACCGAAATCATCGTTGCGCTGGTTCGTGGCTGGTGACCAGAACTGTCCAATGAGATGACCTGTGATGTGTAACTCGCAACCGTCTAAACCGCCCTCGTAGCAGCGCCGCGCGGCCTGCCCGAAATCAGTGATCACGCGGGCAATATCTTCGGCCTGCATTTCCTTGGTGAAGCCTCGGTGAAGCGGCTCTCGGAACCGGCTGGGTGAGATAGTGGGCAGCCAATTGTCACCGCGCCACTGGCTGCGCCCGCCAAGGTGGGTGAGCTGGCACATCAGTGCGGCCCCATGTTTATGCACGCGGTCTGCAAATTCCTGAAAGTAAGGAATGATGCGGTCATCACTTGCACGTAGTTGGCCGAAGGTGTTGGCGCTATCCGGAGACACGTTGGTCGATCCACCGAACATTGTAAGCCCGATCCCGCCTTCTGCCTTCGCCTCATGATAGCGTTGGTAACGACTAGCGGGCATTCCATCTTCGCCAAACCCAATGGCATGCGAGGTACTCATGATCCGGTTGCGCAACTCAAGATGCGCGAGTCGAAATGGCTGGAGGAGTGGGTCAGTTGTCACGGGGCTGGTGGGGGCATTCATGAAAGCTGTCCTATCTTCGCAAAAGTCTGAATGAAGTCTAACAACTGCTCGCGCTTCGGGCAAAAGAAAGTTGAAATTCAGGCATGGCGGTGTAGGTTAGGCGATGGAAATGATGCGTTCCCAAAGGAGTTGAGCAATGCATATGTTCGATGCAGAGAGCGTTCATCGGCTACTCCCCTACGAGGAACTTATTCCTGCTCTCCTGGAAATGCATAAAGGCGAGATACCAGTTGGCGATGGCGTCTACACTGATGATCCGAACGGAACAGGCAACATGTTCGTTACATTGCCCGGCTGGCTGGGCGGCCAACTAATCGTCGTAAAGATGGTTGGTGTCTTCCCTGCCAACCGAGATCGCAATCCACCAATTGGTTCGGTTCTGGGTGCGGTGGCTGCCTTCGATGCGGAAACTGGTGCGCCGGTTTTTGTAGCTGATGGTGAGGCGATGACCTATCGCAAGACTGCTGCGATCTCAGGCCTCGGTACGGCACTCCTCGCGCCGCCTAAGCCCAGCAAACTTCTCATTGTGGGTGCGGGTGGACTTGGTCCGCACGTAGCGATGGCACATATTGCTGCACGCCCATCCCTTTCTAGCCTACGCATCTGGAACCGCAGCGCGCCACGAGCAGAGGCTTTGGCCGCTGATCTTCGCGCTCAAGGCATCCGAGCCGAAGCCACTCAGGATCTTGATGCAGCAGTTGCTGAAGCTGATGTAATCAGCTGTGTGACCATGTCGCGCAAACCGCTTATTAAGGGTGCGCTTCTGAAACCTGGAGCCCATGTTGATCTGGTAGGTGCCTACCTGCCAGACATGCGAGAAGCCGATGATGATACGATGAGACGGGGCACGGTGTTTACTTGTTGTGATCGTGGTCGCGACGAGGTGGGAGAATTAACACTTCCAGTGGCCAATGGTGCACTTAGCTGGGATGATATCCGGGGCGATGCATTCGGCATCGTACAGGGGCGCGATGCAGGACGCTCTTCAGAGAATGAAGTTACAGTCTACAAGAACATTGGCGGCGCTCATCAGGACGTGTTCACTTCTGTTATGCTTAAGCGGGCAGCAGGGCTTTAACGCCGCTCAAAACCCCCCTCCCACGGTCCAGCATAGCCCCTTATCTGATCTAACACCCACTGACTTCATGTTGTGCCTTTTCGAATAACCATTTGCAGCGCTTGCCTTTGTGTCATCCCAATTTTGATGCCACATTCCATCGCAGTTCGGTTGACAGCAGAAGTTATTCCATTTTGAAGAGACGAGGCGGCGCTGCCGATTTCGCAACTGCCGCAATCGAGCGTGACCGCCGCGACACCGCGTACGTCAAGAGCTGGCAGACGGGTGATCCCGCAGTCATTCTTTCCGCGTCCGGCATCCGAGAAGCTGACATAGCTCGCTTGGGCTTTACACGCGCGTGCGGGGTCACCACCGATCAATCCACCATGAGATCCGGTGACGATGATCCGTCCGGCGTCTTCGGATCGGATCAGTGAGGCAGAATCCACGCACAGCACGCTGACACCATCTATTTCCTCCTCCCAGCGTGCCTCCGGCACGGCATCCAATTGGCCTGTGGGATTGGGAGCATTGGATAGTAAGGTAAGTGCGTTCTCAATTGACTGACCGGGTGTAATGCCCAAGACGGCTGCAGGAATATTGGCATACGAGATTACCCCATGCGTGGCGGTATCACGCGCCGAGCCGATCTCGGCGCTCATGCAGTCGACCGCACAGCCCGCCATGCCCAAGTCCGTCAGTGCGACCAAGCCAGCGATGCCCGCATCGTTCAGCCCGCGCCCGGCATCGTTCAGAATGACTGCTCGAAGCCCTGCGCGAGAGGCAACGGCGGCTGCATACAGCCCACCATGAGATCCTGACACGGCGACGGCACCCGCAGCGGCCGGACCAGCATCGGTGATCGAGTCGAGAAGCAGTGGTTCGAATGTCATGATGCCGCGATAAAAGGTTTGACAGTCGAGAGCAATGATTCTTATAGTCAAAACTATAGTTCCGATAAATGGAACTATCTGGGGGATAATAAAAAGTGAATACTGAGACGCCAGTAGGATCAATTGCCCGCGCTCAAAGTGTTCTTGCTGCACTGGTGCGTACACCCCTGGGTGCGAGCTTTACCGAGATAATGGCCCGAACCGAGTTTACCAAGGCAACGACTCACCGCGTCCTAGCCTCACTGATGGATATCCATTATGTTTTTCAAGACCCAGACAGCCGCAAATATCATTTAGGCCACGCGCTTGCATCGCTTGCACGGGTTGCAAACCGCTCGGACCTAGCTGCGCTGGCACGGCGCAGCATGCGGCGGCTGGCTGAAGCTAGCGAAGATACCATCTTTCTTTCGGCTCCCGAAGGAGCAGTGTCCATCTGCGTCTGCCGTGAACTGGGGGGCTTTCCGATTCGAACGCTAACACTGGATTCAGGTGACCGGGTGCCTCTGGGTGTTGGAGCGTCGGGACAGGCGCTTTATGCGGCCACGTCCATACCCAAGCGCAAGGCGGCTGCGCGTGCCAATCATGCATGGATGGCAGAATTCAATTATACGCCAGAAATGGCCGAGGACCTAGCTCAGGATTTTATCCGACGCGGTTATGCGCTGAATCCGTCCATCGTAGTACCTGGCATGAGCGCAATTTCCCTACCAATTCTGACGGCTTCTGGGCGCCTTGTGGCGGCGATTGGAATCGGTGCGATTAACGAAAGGATGAGCGCGATTCGAATCGAGAGCAAATTACTTCCTTTGCTGAGGGACGAAGTCGCAGTTTTGTCAGACAAATTCAATGAGCTAGAAAGAGAGAACCTACTGTGACCTTGTCGAATTTCGATCGCGATAAGGGCTTGGCCCGACTGAAATTGATGGAGCGTATTCGTGCATTTGAAGAGGCAGCGCGGCGTGCAGCAGTGGACGAAGAATTAGTTTTAGGGGCTATTCACCTTTCGATCGGGCAAGAGGCAGTAGCTGCAGCAATGATCGAACCACTGCGCCGCGACGATTACATACTGTCGACTCACCGAGGCCACGGCCATACCTTAGCAAAGGGTGCTGATCCACAAGCCATGATGAAAGAACTGCTGGGCCGCGAAGGCGGCTGTTGCAATGGTAAGGGTGGCTCCATGCATATCGCCGATTTTGGTGTGCGAATGCTGGGTGCGAATGGCGTGGTAGGTGCCAACATAACCATTGCAGCCGGGGCCGCGCATGGGATCAAGATATTGGGTGGAGACCAGATCGTTGTGTGTTTCTTTGGCGACGGCGCAGCTAATCGCGGTCCGTTTCTGGAAGGGATGAACTGGGCAGGCGTCTTTGACCTACCCATCCTCTTCGTGTGCGAAGACAACCAGTATTCGGCTTCGACGCTTACCTCGGAGATGACATCGGGCAACGTTGCGGACCGCGCCCGCGCGCTGGGACTGCGCACAACGGAAGCTGACGGTAATGACGTGACATCGTTGGCAGCGTCGGCAGACGAGATCACCAAGAGAATTCGTGAGACCGGTAAGCCTGAGTTTGTGCATGCAAAGACCTACCGCTTATCAGGACACACCTATTTCGACCCAGCCACCTATCGCCCCGAGGGCGAGGCCGAGCACATGCGCGAGATCAACTGCCCAATAATGCGGTTGCGCAATAATTTGTCCAGCACGGGGGTGGAAGAGGGCGAGATGGAAGCTATTCGAGAGGCGGCGAAAGATGAGATGCTTGCTGCCCTTGATGCGGCACGCAATGCTCCCTGGCCAGCTAATAACAGTGTTTTCGCCGATGTGCAGGATATCGGCTCTCCCGCAAAGGAGGCGTTCTGATGGCTGTTATGAGCTATGCAAATGCCGCAAAGCTTGCCATTGCTGAGGCAATGCGCGCCGATCCGACCGTTTGGTGTGTTGGTGAAGATTTGGGGCGCGGTGGCGTCTTTAAACAATATGTAGGTTTGGTCGAGGAGTTTGGTCCTGATCGGATCAGTGATGCGCCGATTTCGGAGGCAGCTATCATGGGTGCAGCCTTTGGTGCGGCAATGGCGGGCACGCGCCCCATCGTCGAAATGCGCTTTGCTGATTTTGCACTTTGCGCGACGGACGAGTTGGTCAACCAGATAGCCAAGGCACGGTTTATGTTTGGTGGACAGAGCCGCGCGCCGATGGTTATACGCAAGCCGATGGGAATGTGGCGCAGTTCTGCCGCGCAACATTCCCAGTCACTAGAGTCATGGTATGTTCATATCCCTGGCCTCGTAGTCTGTTGTCCTGCAACGCCGCAAGACAATTACGCGATGATGCGGGCCGCCATCGCCTGTGACGATCCCGTTGTTTATCTTGAGCATAAGGATATCTGGTTAATGGAAGGCGAGGTCGATACCTCTGCCTCAGGCTCATTCGGCAAGGCCAACATAAGACGGACGGGTGACGATGTGACGATTGTGTCGTGGTCCAACACCGCAAACCTTTGCGTCAAGGCTGCCGAAGCTCTGGCAAAGGACGGCATCGAGGCAGAGGTGATTGACCTAGTTAGCCTTTGGCCATGGGATAAGTCGGCAGTTCTTGGCAGTGTCGCGAAAACTGGACGCTTGGTGGTTGCACATGAGTCCGTTGCCGTCACTGGGTTTGGCGCCGAGGTAGTTGCGACGGTGGCGCAGCACTCAACTCTCAAGACGCCCCCCAAGCGGCTAGGAAGCCCGCGCGGTCTGATTGCTTATGCCCCAAACCTTGAAGATAAGATGCGCGTAACGGCCGAGATGATTGCAAATGCTGCAAAGAAGACGATGGAGATGGAAACCACATGAGCCAAACTAATGAAATGACCGGTGGCGAGGCGCTTGTACGCATGCTCATGGCACATGGGGCTGGGCCGATGTTCGGAATGGGCGGTTTCCAGCTTTTGCCGTTTTATGACGCCGCAAGAAGGCTCGGGCTAAACCATAATCTGATTAACGATGAACGCTGTGCGGTCTTTGCCGCCGATGCGTATGCCAAGGTGTCTGGCAGGGTCGGTCTAGTCGATGCCACGCTAGGCCCAGGGGCAACTAACCTTGTCACAGGGCTGGTTGAGGCTCTAAATGCGGGTTCGCCGCTTGTAGCCATTGTCGGTGATGCGCAGCGCGATCATGCCGGTAAGAATATGACTCAGGAAACCGACCAGGTTTCAATCCTGCGCCCCGCCTGCAAGGAATTAATGCGGATAGAGGCTATACAGCGTATTCCAGAAATTATCCGCCGGGCTTTTGCCGTGGCCACTTCGGGCCGTCCAGGTCCGGTGATCGTCGATGTGCCAGAGGATATCACGCATGGGCTTTGGGGCTTTGAAGAAGGTGATTTTGACGTTGATCCAATGCATGCATCTGCGCCTGCGCTTCGTTGTCGTCCAGACCGAGCGAGTCTTAAGCGGGCCACCGAGATGATAGCTAAGGCGGACCGCCCGATCCTGCTGTGTGGGGGTGGTATCCACATTAGCCAGGCTACCGAGGCGGCCACGCGATTTGCCGAAGCCAATGGCATACCAGTTGCCCATACCATGTCGGGCAAAGGAGCAATTGCCTGTACCTCGCCCCTGTCGGCTGGGCTATTTGGCCGCTATGATCGCATTGCCAACGATTTAATCGCGGCCAGCGACTGTATCATCGTGGTCGGATGCAAGCTGGGCGAGATTGCAACCAAACGCTTTACCATCCCCCAGAAAGGCCAGACCGTTATACACCTCGATAACGTGGCCGAAGAGATGGGCCGAACCTATGATCCGACCGTGAAATTGTGGGGCGATGCCCGCGAGGGGTTGAACGACCTCACTGAATGCCTAGCTGATATGGCAGACGAACAGCGCGCGCGCCGCGCCGGTTACTTGGCTGAGATCCCGAAAAAGATGCAGGTTTGGCATGACAAGGTTGCGGCAGAGCGACTTTATTCTGACGAAACGCCAGTCAACATGGCGCGACTGATTACCGAGTTAAACAACCACTTACCAGATGATGGACACTTGATCGCCGATGGTGGATTTGCTGCGCATTGGGGCGGGTTATTGTTCAATTCGAAAAAGGCGCGTCGCACCTTTGTTCCTGATCGCGGGTTTGCTTCGATTGGCTATGGGCTGCCTGGTGCAATGGGTGCTCAACTCGCAAGTCCAGAAGCGACAGTAGTGGGGCTGACTGGGGATGGCGGTTTCAACATGGTTCTAGGCGAATTGGAGACCGCGAGAAGGATGAGGCTAGGACTGACTGTGATTGTGGTGAACAACGCTGCTAGTGGTTACGTCAAGGCGCTTCAGCACCTAATGTATGGCGAAGGCAATTACCAAAGCTCAGATCTTGCAGAGACAAACTATGCCGCCCTAGCCGAGGCGATGGGCTGTCACGGAATTCGAGTGGACGAACCCGCTACGTTGGCGGATGCTCTAAAAGCAGCGTTCGCAGAAAAGGATAGACCAAGCGTTATCGACGTGATGGTCACTCGCGACCCGGCCAAGATGCTGCCGGCCGTGGATAACCGGACCGTTCAGGTCAAGAAAGGCGACCGCGTGGCCTGATGTATACACGCGGACAAACCATTGGGAGGAAATACAATATGAAAACCAAACTTGTAATGACCGTTTGTGCCACGGCCTTTTTGGCTGGTACAGCTAGTGCTGAAAATGTCGAAATGCAGGCGATTTTTCCGCAGACACTGCCACTTCTGGGCAAACCGGCGTGGGATATTTCGGAGAAGGTCGGCGCGCTGACCGGTGGTGAGCTGAACTTTGACGTTAAAAACCCCGGCGAGATTGTTGCCACGGGTGAGGTCTGGGATGCGGTCTCGACTGGTGCGGTGGAAAGCGCTTGGTATTCTATCGGATTTGCCGAAGGCGTGGTACCAGCGGCGCCGCTCTTTACTACATTCCCGTTCGGCCCTGACATTAAGGAATACGCTGCTTGGTGGTACTATGGAGGTGGCCAGGAACTTTGGGCCGAGATGACTGAGGCTAATTACAACATTAAGACCGTGCATTGCTCAGCGCTTGTGCCTGAGGCCTCGGGCTGGTTCCGCGAGGAAATTAAGTCCGTCGATGATTTGAAGGGCAAGAAGATGCGCTTCTTCGGTCTTGGCGCTTCCGTAATGGGCAAGCTGGGCGTCGAGGCGCAGTCAATGGGCCTAGCCGATACCATGGCAGCGCTCAATACTGGGGCGATTGACAGTGCCGAGCTTGGCTTTCCTTTCCTAGACAACCTTGTCGGCATGCATGAGCACGCGAAGCATTACTATTTCCCCGGTTGGCACCAGCAAACTAGCTTTCTAAGCCTTATTTTTAACCTTGATACCTGGAATGGATTCTCAAACCAGGAAAGAGCCATCATCGAAACTGCGTGTGAAGCACAGGTGCTGCGTACGATGGCCGAGGGCGAGGCAGTTCAATTGGAACCATTAGCCAAGATGCAAGCTGAGAACGGTGTGATCGTGCATGAGTGGCCGGCAGAGATCTTAGCTGCATATCAGTCCGCCTGGAACGAGGTTGTGGCTGAGAAATCCGCCGCCAATGCGGATTTTAAACGCTCTTGGGACAGCATTGCGGCCTTTCGGGCGAACTACAATGAGTGGAAGAACATCGGCTACTTGAAGTAAGCGTTGTTTTAATAAAAGTCCGCCGGCACGATTTTTAACGTGTCGCCGGGCTCGACAAGTTTGCCCGAGACTTTATCAGGGAGAACATATGCAGGCAGGATTGAAGTTTGCCGACGCTTTGACTTGGATATGCGATTGGGCCGCACGGCTTGCCGCACTTTTGCTGTTCATACTAGTAGGGATCATCATCTACGATGTGATTGGTCGCAAGTTTTTTGCTACCGGATCTTTCGTTTTACAGGAACTTGAATGGCACCTGCATGGGGTGATCGCCGTCTTTGCATTTGGTTATTCATATACCCGTAACGCACATGTCCGCATCGACGTTTTTGCGGATAGGATGAATGATCGGTTTAAGTTGTGGCTGGAATTCTGGGTGATCGTGTCGCTAGTTATCCCCTTCTTTGCGTTAATCGCATGGTACGGCTATGAGTTTGCCGAACGCGCATTTGTGCGCGGCGAGGGTGCTAATGGCGGGCGGGGATTGCCACATCGCTGGATTATCAAATCTGTAGTGCCTATGTCGGCTGTGCTGACTATCATGGGGTGTACAGCTGTGGCAATCCGGATCCTTGCGGTCCTAAAACGTCCTGATTTGATTTCGAATCCCTTTTTAAAGAGGGGCCTATGGAAACACTGATCGAATTCCTACCTGCGATCATGTTTCTGTCGTTGGTCACAGGGCTTTTCACTGCGTTGCCAGTGCCGATAGTGCTGTCAGCTATCACGCTGATTTTTGCAATCATTGCGCTGTGGCTGGGTGAGATGCGGTTTGTACACCTGTCCTTGATACCGACGCGCATTTATGGCGGAGTGATCGATAACGTAGTCCTTGTGGCAGCGCCGATGTTCATCTTCATGGGTGTTGTAATGGAAAAAACCCGCATCGCCGAGGATCTTCTTCTGACGCTTCAGAAACTGCTGGCAAGGGTGCCTGGTGGGCTTGCCCTGGCAGTGGTGCTTATGGGCACAATCCTGGCCGCTGCCACAGGCATTATTGGTGCGTCGGTGGTGATGCTGACCGTAATGGCGTTACCCACGATGATCCGAGCGGGCTATGCCAAGCCAATTGCCACCGGTACAGTGGCAAGTGCGGGTACCTTGGGTATTCTAATCCCTCCCTCGGTGATGCTTGTATTCATGTCGGACCTACTGTCTTTGAACCTTGCTAAGGTATTTGTTGCGGCTTTCCTTCCCGGATTGTTCCTAGCTGGGGTCTACCTCGTATATCTTGTAGCACGTTCAATCTTGCGACCTGGTGAGACGCCCTCCGCCGGGGCGCTGATGAAGGAAGATCGAGAGGGACTCTGGCGTGAGGCGATCGTCTCGGTGTCATTCCCTCTAATCCTGATAATCGCTGTTCTTGGCTCGATAATCGGTGGTTTGGCCAGTCCGACTGAGGCCTCGGGCGTGGGAGCCTTTGCCGCATTGATGCTGGGCCTGTTACGCGGGCGGATTAGTTTTAAGGTATTAGGCGAAGTAACGGACAGTTCGCTACGCACCATTGCGCTGCTCTTCTTCATCTTTGCCGCCGCGACGGCTTTTTCATATGTCTTCCGCAAAATCGGTGGTGACGATTTCATAATTGACCTTGCTCGAAGCCTAAACCTGGGCGATTGGGCACTTCTCTTTACCATGATGGCTATAGTATTTGTCATGGGCTTTTTCTTTGACTGGATCGAGATCACATTGATCTTGTTGCCGATCTTTGCGCCGATTGTCGGGTTGATGGATCTGGGTGACCATATCGCCAAGGTCGACCTTGTCTACTGGTTCACCATTCTTATTGCAGTGAACTTACAGACTTCGTTCCTGACCCCGCCCTTCGGTTTCGCGCTATTTTACATGAAGGGTGCTGCCGGGGATATGGTGTCGATGGGGGATATCTATCGCGGGATCATCCCATTCGTGATGTTGCAGGTGGCAGTGCTGTGTATCCTGATATGGCAGCCTGAGATCGCTATGTGGCTACCAAACAAGGTGTTGAGTAATTGACCCGGTTGTTAGCAAAACGAGCGGCGGTTATCGGCGCCGGATCAGTTGGCGAAGGCTGGGGTAATGGTAAAGCAACTGCCACACTATTCGCACGCGAAGGGGCAAAAGTGCTTTGTGTCGACCGCAGCCGTTCGGCTGCAGAAGCCACGGCAGCACTAATTCGTGCTGAAGGCGGCACAGCTGAGACTTTGCTGGCGGATGTGACCGATGCGAAGTCCGGGAGACAGGTGATGGAGCGGATGACGACACTCTGGGGTGGTATTGACATCTTAGATTATAACGTCGGCATCAGTCAGGAAGGTGGAGTTCTCGACACCACGGACGAGGACTGGCAGCGGGTGTTCGATATCAACCTGACTGGAGCGATGCGTATGACCCGCGATGTTTTGCCGGCGATGCGGGAACAGGGGAGCGGCGCAATCGTGTATGTGTCGTCGCTGGCGGCGGTCTATTCCGCGCCATATTCCTATGTCTCCTACGAGGTATCAAAAATGGCTCTGGTGCGGCTGGCAAAATCGGTGGCTCATGAAAACGCGCCGTTCCAAGTGCGTTGTAATGTGCTTCTGCCGGGCGTTATAGACACCCCGCATGTTGCAGCCTTTGTGGATGGCGATACCGATCCCGAGATATTGGCTGCACGCCGTGCGTCGATGGTGCCGATGGGGCGCCAGGGCACGGCATGGGATGTTGCGAATGCGGCACTGTTCCTTGCCTCTGATGACGCGTCCTACATCACAGGGGTTGACCTAAGGGTGGATGGCGGCTTGACAGCTTAAAGCGCCCGACCCGTTATCTAGATCCTTTCCAAAGCCCTCATCTAACCCAAGCCCTCCCACGGCCACAGAGCGACCCCGTGAGTCACCTAAGCCCCATCAGATACCCCCCCCAAACCCAGCCCCAAAGACACACAGGCTCTCAGTGACTCTCCCAGCGCCTCTCAGGCACTTTCTCGCATCACGTCTGACCGGACAACAGCAACAACAACAGTCGACCTTTAGTCCCCTTTTTGAAAACCATTGAATACCAAGACTACCGGGGGTCCACTTCGGCCAGCATGGGACCCAGTCTCAGGCCACCACAGAGGCCACCAAATCTAGCGTAGACATTGGGTTCGGTCAGCTGCTAACCTATTGATATCGTTAGAAGCATAGGTCTACTTGGGTCCTTAGGAAGGAACCAACGTCTCTCTGGGGGCACCATTGTTTTCAAAGGCTTAGATGAAAGACGCTGAGTCTTTTGTTTTTTTGGGGAAACATTGGGGAAACATTCTTTCCAAACACTGCAGAGTACGTGGTAGGGGGTCAAAAACTCGACCGCTTTATTTGCTAGTTATCCCGCTCTCACATTTTTTCTGAAAAAGGTTCGTTTTGGTGCTAACCCGCTACTTCATCTTTCTGCTTGGCCGGCTTCGATAAACTCTCTATCGATGGTTGGCATAGGTAAATCAGCAATAGCTGCCTCAAATGCTTGAAGCCGTTTGTATATAGATATTAGCTCAATTATTGTTGTCCAAGAGGACACCAAGAACTGGAAGGATGATGCAACCTGCCCAAATGCTCTTAATATTTGGTTCATAATTCCAAGCGTTATGCGACCAGAGACAATAGTGGGAATTAAAAATACGTATGCGATAACGTTGTCTGCTTGCACATACATGTATCTGAATAAATTAAAATAAGTGTAATGCACAAAAATCCTAAAATAGTTTTTTCTAACGTTAGAAAATAACTGTGTTAGAGTTTCAGGCTCAGCTCTTGCTGAACTATCCTCCCCTAATACGAGCTCTTTCCGAAAAGCTGCTTCGACCCTTTGGTTTTTAAACTCTAATCCGGGTAATTTTATACCTGCCACTAAAAGTAAAAGGGTTCCAAACGTCGACCATAATATTGCTATTGTAACTAAAGGATACGGAATTTGGCCGATTACCGGCAGTTGTTCTACATGGACCGATAGTGCGGCCAATACGGGTAAAAAAGCAACAAGGGTCATCACTGAGTCCACAAATGCGATTCCAAGTCCCTCCATTATGCCTGCAAATCGCATTGTATCTTCTTGGATTCGCTGAGATGCACCTTCTATCTTTCTAATTTTCGCCCAACGCTCGACGTAGTAATCATTCATCGCAGTGCGCCAACGAAAAATATAGTGTGACGTAAAAAACCGGTTGGCAATTATTAAAGCGATGTACGGAAAAGCAATTAATGAAAAAGTTCCAAGATGAGAATACAAATCAAGGGAGGTTACTTCACCAGAACCAGTTAGTGCATTTTGAATATCGTCGTAAAACGGTCCGTACCAAGCATTAATTACGACAGAGACCTGTACCGATGTATACGACAGATAAATTAGTAACGCTGATCCCAGTATAGACCAGTTTGACCAAGTGTGTTTCGTTTTAAAGTTCCAAAATAGGTAAATTGAGCCTGCACCAAATAAAAAATATGCGTCGAACCACAGAAATTCTGGTGTGATGAAGTGCCCAAGTCCAATTACTGTTTGGCTTTCTTTTAAATTGAAACCTAAAAACGTCCCAATGCTCTCGCCCAAGGTGTACCAAACTATTATCAGCGTCAGTATCCATGCTGATGAAGAAACGAAAAAATACCTGGGAGAAGGGAAAAACGAACTAAACATCTCTGGTAACCCTTAAAATTCTGACTACTCTTTTCACTGTGCTATTTAACTAAGGATGGAGCATACATGACTGACTGGTTGTATCAAATTAGAATTGTTGTCACTTCTGCATTATCGACAGACCTTAGGTCGATGGGTACTTCGACTACGGCTCAAGAAGTCGCTGAGATTGCAAAAAAATATGATATGCGAGCAGTCTGCACCTATGATGCGTTCAAGGCATACTGCGAAGAAGCAGAGGGGAACGGATTAGAGGGTTATTCTCTTTACAATTGGACAAAGGCGACACTCGATAACCCTGCCAAACGGGAAAAGCATCAAAAATCTTTCGCTTTCTACCGAGACAATGATCAAATATATTCCAAGGATGTAGCAGAAGCATTGCATGAAGACCTACTGGTACTCAACTCGCCAGATATTCTTGAAGTTAAGCTAATAGACTCCAATCCAAAAAATAATCCTCAGCCACCGCAGTGAAATTTACGGCGTAATGACTGTTACAAACTTAGTAATTTATAACGATTAGAAAGAACCCATCTCTGACTGGGTGCCCATGTCCATCTGTCACTGCTCTAGCATTTTGATTGCAAGATTGAAGCCGAGCAGCTTGATGAGAACGAACCATATTACTCGCGGAAGCCTGGGCTGCGTGTGTTTCCTGTCCTACCGCAAAAGTGTAATGGAACAAGGCGCGCTCGTAATCAATTTCGTTCGTTACCACAGATATTTTGCAAGGTTGTGTCGGTGCAACAACCGGCGAGAGCACCTTGGGCTCTTCTAATCCAGAAGCCCAAGATGTGCTAATCGTGAATAAAAATAGGAGCGTAGAGCCAAATACTTTGGGTTTTAAACTAGACATGATGATGCACCCTATTCAGTTCATGATTATCAACTTGTGTAGTCGCGTTGTGAATTGAATTACAATTATCTTTTATCAGTATATTCCCTAGTTTTCGCTAGGTGGAAACGCAGGTTAGCACATGAATCGACTCCCTCAAAAATAATAAAGAAAATGCCGACAGCATTTGATCGCTATCGGCATTTATCATCGTCTAGTTTGGAATCTTTGGCTTTGCCAATAAGAAATAACTTATGCGCTTGTGTCCAAGCATACGCCCAACTTGTCATCCCAAGTTTGACCTGCTTCACATTGCATTGCAGTGTCTTTGCTGTGACTGCCACAACCATCCGCTACTGCAAATGACGTCGAAAGTATTTGAGCAAAGAATGCAATTGATAGTGCCTTCATAGTTCGTCCTTCCAATTAAATCGTAGAGTAGAGCTAGCGATTGTTCTCAAACTGACAACTAATTTATTCAGTTTGGTAGTTTCTGTCGCAGTAAAAAGTGAGGCTAATTGCGTGCGGTTTTCGGGGACAAAACAATCAGCCTCACGTTATTTGCCGCTGCAGACATTAGTTGCGGCAAATTCGAAATCAAAAAGTGAGGCCAATGCAAGTGCATCGAAAAAGGCGCACTGACCCCACAGTACCACTGAGTGAAATTTGAGTCTTTGAGGATCACATCAGCGATTTCAATACTCATTCGCACATACGCCTATGCGCCATGGGTAAGTCTTCTGTCGCCTGTAGTTTTAGCCGTTGGATCGAACCATTCTATGTGGCATCCCTCCGTGTTGGCGAGTGGCACAATAACACAAAAAGCAAAAATCACCAAATCAGCAGAAAGATCACTGCATGATCGGACAAATCTTACCCAGCGTGACTGAACTGGCTACACCAGTAGCAATTACTCCGATTTTCATAAACGCTTTTGTGGTGAATGGTTGATAATGTGAGTTGGTTACTCAAAACCTACCAA
>Ga0181588_10002832_pt1 | contig 14838 bp, 16 predicted proteins | sample 071ome_26_FD_148607 | JGI IMG/M metagenome (GOLD analysis project Ga0181588, IMG submission 148607) | Coastal salt marsh microbial communities from the Groves Creek Marsh, Skidaway Island, Georgia - 071409BT metaG (spades assembly) | ecosystem: Environmental > Aquatic > Marine > Intertidal zone...
ATCGTAGAGCTTTCTCTGCCACTCCTCGATCGCATTCTTGTAGTCGGGGGAGCGCAATCGCTTTTGCAGTTCGGGGGTATAGGCCTCGGCAAAAAAGCTGCGCACCTCATCACGAAACGCCAAATCTTCGGCGGAATATGCGGTATCCATGGTTCACCTCACACGAAAAGTCCCTCGGGCAGCGAAGCCGGAAGGTGTTTTTGAATTTTGAGTATGTTTTCTGACTAACGAGAATGTAGGGGACTTGAACAGCCATTGCAACCCCGTGGGCAGCCCCCTTACAAGCGCTCATATCAGGCCCGGGCCGGGGTCACTCATCGCACCGAATCGCACCCCGATTTCTGGCCCTTCTGGCAAGGTAATGCGCCCAAGCCGACCTAATACAGCAGAGAAAAAAGCTTGCGTTGGTACTCCGCGGCCAGCGGGTCTCCCTTACCGATCGTGGCGATCATATCGAGATAGACGCGCTTGGCCTCCCCGTTCCCCCAATCGCGATCGATTCGCAGTACCACCAGCAGGTGTTCCAGCGCGTCTCGGTACTGTCCGTTACTGCTGAGTTGCACCGCCAGTTTCACCCGCACCGCGTGATTTGCCTCATCAGCCGCAAGCTCGGACTCCAGCGCCTCCACCTCTGGCGACCGGGCTGCCTGGCGCCCCAGCTCGATCTGCGCCATCAATTGTTCGTAGCGCGCGTCCTGATCCACCAAGCGAATCTCTTTGAGTAACGTCTCGGCTTCATCCAAACGGTTTGCACTGATCAATGCGCCGGCATACGCCATGGTCATTTCCGGCTTTTGTCCGGACTCCTCCCACGCGCTGCGATACAGCGCGAGCGCCGCGGGGATATCGCCATCTGCGAGCAGCTGCTCCGCCTCGGCTAAGGCATCGGCTTGCGGTGATGGCAGATGCTTGTCGAGCATCTCTCGAACCGCAGACTCCGGTTGTGCCCCGGAAAAACCGTCGATAGGTTGGCCATCCTTGATGACCATGACGGTGGGTAGCGAGCGCACGCCTAACTGCTGCGCCAACATCTGCTGCTCATCAGCGTTGACCTTGGCAAGCAGAAAAGCGCCTTTGTATTCATCGGCCAGCTTTTCCAGGATCGGCATCAATTGCTTACAAGGACCGCACCAGTCGGCCCAAAAGTCGACGACCACCGGCCGCTTCAGCGATTCCTCAATCAGAAGCTGCTGGGCATTGCTTTCGTCGATGTCGACGATATGAGCGGCTGCGTTCATGAATCAGACTCCTGATCAGCGAGAACATCCTGCATGCTGTAGTCACCGGCAGGCTGATGGACGAGCCAGCAGGCCGCGCGCACGGCCCCCTGAGCAAAGGCCATACGAGAGCTGGCTTTATGCGTTATCTCGAGCCGTTCGCCTTCGCTCGCGAAGATCACGGTGTGATCCCCGACAATGTCGCCGGCACGAATCGATTGAAAGGCAATGGTTTCGCGGGCGCGCGCGCCGGTGCGGCCCTCGCGACCATAGACCGCGACTCGCTTGAGATTGCGACCCAATGCGTCAGCCACCACTTCACCCAACGTCAAGGCCGTGCCCGAGGGCGCGTCGATTTTGTGACGATGATGCGCCTCAACAATTTCAATATCGACCTCGTTCCCCAGCGCGCGTGCAGCAATTTCTGCCAGACGAAAGGTCAGATTGACGCCGGGCGCGAAATTCGTCGACTGGCATCGCGCGATACTCGCCGTTGATGCAGCTAGCGCCCCTGCCTGCTCGTCGGTGAACCCCGTGGTACCGATCACCATGGGCACGCCGTGCTCTGCGCACAGCAACGCGTTAGCCAGCGTGGCCTCGGGTACGGTGAAATCAATCAACACGTCGATATTTCCAATCACTGAGACCAGATCCGACGTCACGCTCACCCCGGTGGAATTGCCGCCCAACAGCTCGCCAACGTCCGCACCCAGCAGGGAGGATTCAGGGCGCTCAATTGCGGCAACGAGTTGGCACTTCGGCTCCGCCGCTGCGATCGCTTCGGCGAGCATCCGGCCCATGCGTCCGGCGGCGCCCGTAATGCCGATGCGCACGGTCATCCGGTCATACCATCGAAGAAGTTCTTCACCCCTTCGAACCAGCTGGTCTGGCGGGGAGACTGTTGCTCACCGCCTTCCTTCAACCCTCCGCGAAACTCTTCCAACAAAGCGCGCTGCTCCTTGGTGAGATTAACGGGGGTTTCCACCACTGCCCGGCATAGCAAATCCCCCACCGGGCCACCCCGAACAGGCTTCACGCCTTTACCCCGCAGTCGAAACAGCTTGCCGGTCTGCGTTTCCGCAGGAATCTTGAGCTTTACCCGGCCATCCAAAGTAGGGACCTCCAGCTCTCCGCCGAGCGCCGCGTCGGCAAAGCTGATCGGTACTTCGCAATACAGGTTGCGCCCGTCGCGTTCAAAGAGCGGATGCTGACGCACCGCAATCTGCACAAATAAGTCGCCCGGCGGGCCTCCCGCAGGCCCAGCTTCTCCTTCGCCGCTGAGGCGAATACGGTCTCCGGTATCCACACCCGGTGGCACTTTGACCGACAGCGTTTTGGTTTTTTCAACCAAACCCTGGCCACGGCATTCTATACAGGGGTCCGAAATCGTCTGGCCACGGCCCCGGCACTTGGGGCAGGTCTGCTGTACCTGGAAAAACCCCTGCTGGGTTCTGACCTGACCACTGCCGCCACAGCTGCCGCACGTGACAGGGCTACTGCCGGGCTTGGCGCCACTGCCGTCACAGGGCTCGCAGTGTTGTAACGATGGCACGCGAATTTCTGCAGTTGAACCGCGGACTGCCTCCTCTAGCGACACCTCCAGCGTGTAGCGCAAGTCAGCACCGCGCTGGGGTCCCTGCCGCCGTCCACCGCCGCCACCAAAAATATCGCCGAAAACATCGCCGAAAATGTCAGAGAAACTGCCCCCCTGAAAACCGCCGCCGCCCATCGAGGGGTCAACCCCGGCATGACCAAACTGATCATAGGCACCGCGCTTTTGCGCATCAGAGAGGACTTCGTAGGCCTCGGTGGCCTCCTTGAACTTGGAGTCAGCGTCGGCATCGTCCGGATTACGATCCGGGTGATACTTCATCGCGATCCGACGATACGCCTTTTTGATATCAGGCTCGTCGGCCGATCGATCGACCCCAAGTACCTCGTAATAATCGCGTTTCGACATAGTTTTGGTGCGCGTCCTCAAGAACGCTGCACATCCTCCCTAAAAAACGGACGCGGGCACAATGGCATTCACCATGGCCCGCGCCTCAATCACTCCCCTCCGCAGAAGGGTTTGTGGGAACTTCCCTGTGCCCCTCAGATCGTTACGGTCATGCGCGCTTGTCTTCCTTAACCTCTTCAAACTCGGCGTCGACCACATCACCCTGATCAGCCTCGCTCTCGGCACTGTCCTCACCGGCAGCTGCGCTTTCCGCCTGCTGCGCGGCATACATCTTCTGCGCCACACCGCCAGTCGCCTCGGTCAGGCGAGTCGTCGCTGCTTCCATCGCAGCGGCATCATCTCCCTTAATGGCATCCTCGGCCTCGGTAATCGCCGCTTCGATCGCCGCTCGCTCTTCCTCCGTGGCGTGCTCTCCCGCCTCTTCGAGCGTCTTTTTCGCGGCGTGTACCATTCCGTCTGCCGTATTACGCGCCGCGACGACTTCCTCGAACTTCTTGTCCGCCTCCGCGTTGGCCTCGGCATCCTGCACCATTTTTTCGATTTCGTCCTCAGACAAGCCGCCAGACGCCGTAATACGAATCGACTGTTCCTTGCCGGTGGCCTTGTCCTTTGCCGATACATTCAGGATACCGTTGGCGTCGAGATCAAAGGTCACCTCGATCTGCGGCATTCCGCGTGGCGCCGGCGGGATATCCGCCAAATCAAAACGACCCAGTGATTTATTTTGCGTCGCTTGCTTTCGCTCTCCCTGCACCACGTGAATGGTCACTGCGGTCTGGTTGTCTTCAGCCGTCGAGAACACCTGCGATTTTTTAGTCGGGATCGTGGTGTTCTTCTCGATCAGCGGCGTGGCGACACCACCCATTGTCTCGATGCCCAGCGTGAGTGGTGTCACGTCGAGCAACAGCACATCCTTGACGTCTCCTGCCAATACGGCGCCCTGGATAGACGCCCCCATCGCGACGGCTTCATCGGGGTTCACATCCTTGCGCGCTTCCTTGCCGAAGAACTCAGCGACCGCCTGCTGCACCATCGGCATGCGAGTTTGTCCACCGACCAGAATCACGTCCTGCACTTCGCTCGGCGACAAGCCGGCATCCTGCAGCGCTGTCTTCACGGGTTCGAGAGATCGCTTGACCAAATCTTCGACCAGCGATTCCAGCTTGGAACGGCTCAGTTTTACCACCAAGTGCTTGGGGCCGGTCGCATCGGCCGTGATGTACGGCAGATTCACTTCGGTCTGCTGTGAACTCGACAGCTCGATCTTGGCCTTCTCCGCCGCTTCCTTCAGACGCTGCAAGGCGAGGGGATCGTTGTGCAGATCGATACTGTTTTCCTTTTTGAACTCACCCGCGAGGTACTCGATCAGTCGCAGGTCAAAATCTTCACCACCCAGGAACGTGTCGCCGTTGGTGGCCAACACCTCGAACTGGTGCTCGCCGTCGACTTCTGCGATCTCGATGATCGAGATATCAAACGTGCCACCACCGAGGTCATAGACCGCCACGGTGCGATCGCCCTGTGCTTTATCCATGCCGTAGGCCAGCGCTGCGGCGGTCGGCTCATTGATAATTCGCTTGACCTCGAGGCCCGCAATGCGGCCCGCGTCCTTAGTTGCCTGACGCTGGGAGTCGTTGAAGTATGCCGGTACGGTAATGACCGCCTCAGTAACGGGCTCGCCGAGATACTCCTCCGCGGTTTTTTTCATCTTGCGCAGGACTTCCGCTGACACCTGGGGCGGCGCCATTTTGTCGTCGTTGACCTGCACCCACGCATCGCCGCTATCTGCCTTGACGATTTTGTAGGGCACCATCTTGATGTCTTTCTGCACGACGTCGTCGTCAAACCGACGACCGATGAGCCGCTTGACCGCAAACAGAGTGTTTTGCGGATTCGTCACCGCCTGGCGCTTGGCGGACTGACCCACCAAAATTTCATTGTCGTCCGTATAGGCGACAATGGAAGGCGTCGTTCTGCCGCCTTCGGCGTTTTCAATTACCCGTGGCTTACCGCCCTCCAGCACCGATACACAGCTGTTCGTGGTGCCCAGGTCAATACCAATAATCTTGCCCATGTCTCTATCTCCTGTGGCCCGTCCTTTCGACGCCGGCCTCTATCCTTGTTTGTCAATGTGGGGGCGGTCGTCCCGATTTCAAGCGTCAGTTTCGTGCTCAATTACCCCGTTGTTTGTCTCTTTATTGGCTCACCGCGCGATTCATCATGGCTATCGTCATCTCGGTTTTGGGTGCGCGTTCAGGCACTGGGCGCCTTCGACACCATGACCATGGCGGGCCGCAGCAGGCGGCCGTTTAGCGTGTAGCCTTTCTGCATCACCGCAATGACCGAATTCGGCTCAACATCGGCTTGCTCAACCATGCTCATCGCCTGCGCGGTCTCGGGGTCAAAGGGCTCACCCATCGGCTCTACCGCGGTCACGCCGTATTTCGTCAGCACGTCGATAAAGCCCTTTTTCGTCAACTCGACGCCTTCCACCAACGCGGCCTGACCCGATTCGTCACCAACGGACTCCAGCGCCCGCTCGAGGTTGTCCACAACGCTGAGCAAGTCGCCACAAATGCGCTCGAGGGCAAACTTTCTCGCTTTATCGATTTCTTGCTCCGCGCGCCGCTGCACGTTCATTGCGTCGGCCTGTGCCCGCAATGCGGCGTCCTGTGCCGCTGCCAGCTCCGCTTCCAGGTCGCGCGCTGCATCCTCGTCGCCGGACGCTACGTCAGCGCCATCTGGGCCAGTCTCTGGGGTCGATGCGTCGGCGCCGGTCTCGCCCTCTGCGGACGGCTCTTGTTCGGCGGATGGCTCTTGTTCGGCGGATGGCTCTTGTTCGGCGGATGGCTCTCTCTCGTCCGACGCCGGCTGCGCCGCGAGATCCTCGATGTCGCCGGGCTGCTCTGATTTATCTTCTGCCATGGGATATCTCCACTCCAATGCTGCTCTCGGAGGAGCCGGTCCCCCATTCTGGGGGGTGATGTGGGGGCCAGGAACGAGATTTCAAGGGAAAAGCGCCGGCATCGCGGGCTTTCTGGGGTCATGTCGCGGATTTTTGCCGCCACAAAGTCAATCTGCGTCAATTGAGGCCACTCGCGGGGATGGTGCCGCCCGCTGAGGCGAACCCCCTCGATCACTGGCAGAGGCCGCGATGGGTGCCGCCCTCAGATGCCCAAGTGGTCGCGGTTAAATACGAGAAGTGGTGGCATCTCGAGCCGCCGCGCGAGACACCCGAGATCTCTTGTTGATGCTGGAATCGGCTGAGTCGCTGGAATTAGCGAGACAGCGCCGCGCTAAGCATTCGCGCGGTGACATCCACAATCGGAATCACACGCTCGTAGGCCATGCGCGTGGGGCCAATCACACCCAATACACCCAACGACTGTGAACCCTGGGCATAGGGCGCGGTAATCACGCTGAAATCGCCGAAGACGTCAAAGCCCGCCTCCTCGCCGATAAAGATCTGAATGCCGTCGGCACGCGAGCAGCGCTCGAGCAGCTCGAGCAAATCGCGTTTGCGCTCAAAGGCGTCAAATAATTCACGCAGCTTATGCATATCTTCCGGGGTCGCCTGATTGAGCAGGCTCGCCTCACCGGCCAACACCACCTTGTCGGACTTGTCCTCGGTATCAATGGCGGCGCTCGCCAGCTCCAATGCTGCCTCAAGATACGCATCGATTCTCGAGCGCGCTTCGGCCATTTCGCGAACGATTCTGCTTTTCACCTGCGAGAGATCACTGCCGGCGTAGCGCATATTGATCAGATCCGCAGCAGCCTTGAGCTGTTCTTCCGTCATCGGACGTTTGACTTGAATAATCCGGTTCTGAACCTCGCGCTCATTAATGACGAGGATGACCAGCACGCGGTCGCCCGACAGCGGTAAAAACTCAATTTGCCGCAGCTGCGCGGAGGCCGGCTTGGGCACGGTTACGATGCCGGTTTGGTAGGTAATTTGTGCCAGTAAATTAGAGGCGGACTGCACCAGCTCGCCGGCGCTGCGATTCGGGTCCAATCCGGATTGCAACACCGAGACAGCGCCCTCCTCGACCGGACCCACCTGCAACAAGCTATCGACAAAAAATCGATATCCCTGCGCGGTCGGTATCCGACCGGCGGAGGTATGCGGCGAGACGAGATACCCACGCTCCTCCAGCTCGGCCATGATGTTGCGCACCGTCGCCGCACTCACCGACAACCCGCTTTCACCCTGCAGATTTTTAGAGGCTACCGGTTGCCCCTCGCGGATATGCATCTCCACCAGTGTTTTCAGAAGGGATGAGGCGCGGGGGGACAGGGCTTCCAATGCGGGTCTCTTCGGACGCGATTCGATACTGTTTTAGCACAGGCGACCGCGACAAAAAAGCACGGCAAGGCGCACGGGGTCATGCCATCCAGCAATTATGCGGGTGCCGTCAAAGACAGGGTCAGCATGGAGCGACCATGATATTCACTCGGCGCCCGGTCTGCGCTATAACAGGCAGTCACAATCGCTTGCGAATTCGCCCCGGTTCACCATGCTGATGCACCTCTCCATACAGGATTATGCCGTCGTCGATCAGCTCGAGGTCGATTTGGCATCGGGCATGACCTGCATCACCGGCGAGACGGGTGCGGGCAAGTCGATCATGCTCGATGCGCTGGGACTCTGCATCGGTGATCGCGCCGATCATGGGGCCATTCGACCCGGCGCAGAACGCGCCGATATCACCGCCTGCTTTGACGTGTCCGAGAATACTCGGGCGCGCGTCTGGCTGTCGGAGCGCGACCTCGAGGCGACCGGTGAATGCATCCTGCGGCGCACCATCAGTGCTGAGGGCCGCTCCCGCGCCTACATCAACGGCACGCCGGCGACCTTGGCGGACTGCGCCGACCTGGGGCAGCTACTGGTCGACATCCACTCGCAGCATGCTCATCAGTCACTGCTGCGCAGACCCACCCAACGGAGCTTGCTCGATACCTACGCCGGCGCTGAGGCGCTGATGGTGCAGGTCAGCGAGACGGCGCAACGTTGGCGGGTGCTGCAAGAGGAGCACGCACGCCTCGCGGGCAAGACTGAAGAAGCCGACGCCCGCAAGGAACTGCTTCACTATCAAATTGCCGAACTCGAGCAGCTAGCGCCGAGAGCCGGCGAAATCGACGCACTCGAAGCACAGCACAAACTCCTCGCCAATGCGGCCTTTATTATCGAGAGCGCGAATCATATTGCCGATGGCTGCGATCACCAGCGTGACCAGCTCGCGCGCCTAGTGCAGCTCGCCCAGGACGACCGAATGACCACGGCGGCCACGGCTAATCTGCGCGAACTACTGCAATCCGCGCTGATTCAACTCGACGAGGCGCAAGCGGAAACCGCGCGTTTCGCCGAGTCGGTAGAACTGGATCCGGAGGGACTGCGAACCACCGAAGAGCGGCTGGAAGCACTGCATGACATGGCGCGCAAACATCGCGTTCCGCCCGACGCGCTTGCTGAGTTGCTGGAGTCCCTGCAGGCGGAGCTGAATGCGCTCGACGGAGGATCGGAGCACCTCGAAGCACTCACACAACAACTTGCGGATACCGCCTTGGCGTGGCGCTCACTGGCGGAACAGCTATCCGCGCGCCGACGCGAGGCCGCTGCGGAACTCGCAACCCGGGTGATGGCGACGTTGGGTCAACTGGCGATGCATAAATGCGTATTCGAAATCGCGCTCATCCCCTTCCGCGATGATCAGCCGGACCCACGCGGTGCCGAGGATATCGAATTTTTAATTGCCACTAACCCGGGCGCATCGCCGGGGCCCCTAAGCAAGGTGGCCTCTGGCGGAGAGTTGTCGCGTATCAGCCTCGCGCTGCAAGTCGTGGCGGCAGACACGGCCACCTCCCCGACGATGATTTTTGACGAAGTCGATGTGGGTATCGGCGGCGGTGTCGCTGAGGTTGTCGGAGAGTTATTGAAGACGCTCGGCGCGCGCAGCCAGGTTCTCGTTGTCACCCATCAGCCGCAGGTCGCCGCCAAGGGTAACCAACACCTGTTGGTGGTCAAGGAAGGAGAAGACCGGGTGCATTCGTCTTTGATATCGCTGGCCGGCGAGGCGCGTATCGAGGAGATTGGCCGCATGCTGGGCGGCGCCAAACTAACCACCAGCACCCTCGCACACGCTCGAGAAATGCTCGAGAGCGCCTAGCTTGCCGGCTTTTTTCGCACGTAAAGCACCATCGAGTGATCGATGATCTCGTAACCGTATTGCTCTGCTATTAAGTGCTGGCGGTGCTCGATTTCCTCGTCGATGAACTCGATCACTTCGCTGGTATCAACGTCGACCATGTGATCATGGTGATCGTCAGACGCCATCTCGAACACGGAGTAACCCGCCTCAAAATTGTGCCGAACCACCAGACCGGCGGTTTCGAACTGGGTCAGCACTCGATAGACCGTCGCCAAACCAATGTCTTCACCGCCATCGCGTAACCGCTGGTAGATATCTTCAGCGCTGAAGTGGTCACTTTGCCCCGACGCATCGCTCAACATCGACAGGATCTTGAGCCTTGGGGCCGTCACCTTTAGGCCCGCTTTCTTGAGTTCACGATTCTCTGAGGACATGCGTGAGCGGTTCTCCATAGGGAGGTTTGGCGTTATGATGCCAGCCGCATTGCCCTCATGGAAGACAAGGTGGCCAGATTGACCTGTTTTAGAAAACCCGCAGTGCTGGCGGGCCTCATGCTGACCCTCGCGGGCTGCGGCAGTAACTTTGGCTTCCCGGGCGTCTATCGCATCAATATTGAGCAGGGCAATGTGGTCACCGAGGAAATGGTGGAACAGCTGCGCCCAGGGCTCAATCGCCGTCAGGTTCAGTACATTATGGGCACGCCCCTGATCGAGGATTCCTTCCACGACAATCGCTGGGACTACCGCTATTTACTGCGCAACGGCAATCAAACCCTGACCGAGACGCAATTGACGCTGTGGTTTGACGGCGACGAACTTGTGCGCGCAGAAGGCCCGGATGCGCCGAAGTGGGATCAGCCGGCATCCTCCGAGTCGGAAGCAGCAGAAGCATCCGCGCCAGAGGCGTGATCGCCCTACTCTCGCGCCGCTTTGGCCCGCGCCGCCCTGGCTTTGCGAACTTCCTTAGGGTCGGCCAGTAACGGTCGATAAATCTCCACCCGCTCCCCGTCCTCGAGGGCGCGATCAGCGGCCGCCGCCTTTCCCCAAACCCCTAGCTTGAGTTCCGGCCCCAACACCAGTTCGTCAAACAACTCATCGATGCCGCTGCGCGTGACCGCCTCGATTACCGTGGTGCCCGCGGGAACCTCCAGCTTAATAATGCGCTGCCGCTCCGGGAGCGCGTAGGCCACCTCGACATGAATCGTATCGCTCATTGCCGCGCTCCGCCGTGAAGTGTCGAGGTCATACCGTTCTGCCTTGCTTAATGCTCAGCCGGAGCAAGCTGCTGTCCGGCGCGTCTCACTATCGCGTCCACCAGATCCAGCGCGACTTTATCGAACAGCTTGCCCGCCGCCGCACTGGCGAGACCACTCGCCAAATCGAACTGTAACCGCAGCGATGTCTTGCACGCCGCCGCTCCCAACGCCCGGAACGACCACAGCCCGGCGAAATTTTCAAACGGCCCTTCAACCAATGTCAGCTCAATCCGCTCTGGTCGATGCATGATATTTCGCGTTGTAAAACCGTGGCTGATTCCGGCGCGCGATAGCCGCAACGTCGCCGTGACCGCCTCGTCGCTCTGATCCAGGATATTGGCTCCCACGCATCCGTCGAGAAATTCGGGGTAGCGCTCGATATCAGCGACCAGATCAAAAATCTGCTCGGCCGGGTGCGCCAACAAGGCGCTGCGTTCTATCACTGTCATAGTGCAAGTCTACCGAACAACCACAACGGCCCGCGAGGATTCCTACCCACGAGCGAATCGCTACCCAATCAATCTCTAGCCCATCAGCAGCCAGAAAAGGCACAGTGGAGGGACCACCCAGCGCACAAGCGCCCACCACAGCCGGAATAACCAGAGCGGCTCGCGATACAGCTCCCCTCGCAGCACCGGTCTCGGCATGACCCAACCCGCAAAAAACGCGGTCATCAGGAGACTGAGCGGGATCAATATCTCAGTGATGGCGTGCGCCATAGCGACCACCGCCATCCCGCTCCCGAACAGCAGTAACGCCAACAAAACCGCCAGCCCTGTCGCCACCAAAATCACCGCGCTAACGCGACCTAGCTGCCATTCATCCCCGAGGAGCAATACCGCGGGCTCCATCAACAGCACGAGCGCGCTGCCGGAAATCACGGCCAGAATGGCAAAAAATAGCGCGCCATAGGTCTCACCCAGCGGCAAGTTGACCAGCGCATAGGGCAAGGACACGAGAATAGCGGTCAAGCCCTCGGCGGCAGCGGTATTGGTAGCAAACAGCGTCGCAATGAAAATAATCGCCATCACCAACATAAACGCCGTGTCCAACAACCCGACCGCCAACACCGAGCGCACCCAGGGCAGTCCATACGGTGCATGGGTACCCATCGCCATACCCACGCCCAAGCCTGCGCCGAGCGTCAAACCGGCTGAAGCGACTGCCGGCATCATCACTTCGGGATGCCATGTGGAGAGGTCCAGTGTGAACAGAAACTCACCCACTGGCTGCAAATCGGTATAAACAAAAACAAAATCGAGCACACCTAGCAGACTGATGGAAACCACCGGCAGCACAAGCCAAGCCAGAGCGCCGATGCCAAAGCGGCCGCCAAAGAGAGAGACCGCCCCCGCAAACGCCACGACTGCCAAGCCGTCGACAAACTGGCCGGGCGTGTCGTTCAGGTCTGTTACGAAATAGTCGGCAACATCGACGGCGCTGGCGGCCGCCAAGTCGCCTGAATAAATGGTGATCGCCCAATCAACACACCATACCGTCATCAGTCCCGCCATGGCCGCCATCAAGAGCGCCAACAGTGCTTGAGCAAGGCCCAAGTATTGCCAGCGCGAATCGACGTTAGCCGCGCTGGCTGCCCAGTGCATCGCGAGCCCTGGCGACCCGCGCCCGAGGCTACCAATGGTCACTTCGGCAATGAGCACCGGCACGCTCAGCACACAGAGCGCCACCACATAAGCAAGAAAGAAAGTGCCGCCACCGACCTCCCCCATGAGGTATGGCATGCGCTGCAGATTGCCAAGGCCGATGGCAAGCAGAGTCAGGGTAAACACCAGCGTGGTGCGCGCCCGCCACGGCGGTCGTACGTTATCGTCGAGCACGCGCGTCCTCCGGTGGCGCACCAGCCGTGTGCCCACCCTGCAAGAATACCGGCGCGGCACCAGTGACGGGCCCGTATAATGGCGCCATGGCGAAACCTAAACGCAAAAAGTCCTCTGACAATACCATCGCCCAGAACAAAAGAGCACGCTTCGATTACCACCTGCTCGAATCTTTCGAAGCGGGCGTTTCACTGGCGGGGTGGGAGGTCAAAGCACTCCGGGCTGGCAAGGCACAGCTCACGGATTCCTATGTCCTGATGAAAGATGGCGAGGCTTTTTTGCTCGGCGCCAACATCACCCCGCTGGATACGGTATCAACGCACTTTGTGACCGACCCGACGCGGACACGAAAGCTCCTCTTGCATAAGAAAGAACTGGCGCAGATTAATGCGGGCGTCACGCAAAAAGGACAAACCTGCGTGTGCACGGCCCTGTATTGGAAAGGGCATCTCGTTAAAGCACGAATCGATCTTGCCCAAGGTAAAAAACAGCACGACAAACGGGACACCGAGCGCGATCGAGACTGGCTGCGACAAAAGGCGCGCATCGTCAGGGAAAACGTCAAACAGTAACCCGTGCGGTAAACCCCTCCGAATCGCGCAGCTCAGCGCGGGTCGAGTGGCTTCGGGGACAGCACCCTAGCGCTCACCGATCAACTCGTATCTCGATGAGTCATTGCGACTGATCGAATGCCGTCTTGTCATCAGCTACCAATGAGCGCCTGCACCGAGATCGACAACCCGATCACGATGCACAAACCCACCACAAACGGCCGATAAGCGTCGCCGGCGAACCGCGCAAACGCCCAACTCCCAACTAGGTTCCCAAGCCACATCGCAGGCAACGCGATCCAAAGTAGCTGGAAAGGCCGCGGGGTGATCAGGCCGCTGAAGCCAAATGTCACCAGTGATATGACGCTCGAGTAACAGAAGAACATCATCAGAAACGCACGCGACTGCGTCGGATCAGCAATCGTCGAGACGACGTAGAGAATGACCGGCGGTCCGGGTATGGCAAAAGCGCCATTCATCAAACCGGACCCCACCCCAGTACCCAAGGCCACTGATCGTGACGCGGGACGCTCTTCTGGGGTGAAGCGCGCCAAGACGACCGAGGCAACCACCACAAGGAGTCCGATCCAAAGCTGAAATTCCACCACCGACAGCGACGCCAGAAACCACACGCCGATCGCCGTGCCAACACAGGCGCCGGCAAGCATAGGCACCGCGGGCGACACTGGGAACAAACCCCACCACGCTCGGTAGGTGGTGGCGCCGAGGATGAGCGCCAGCGCAGCGCTGAGCACGACGGCGTCAACGGGTGCCAATAAGAGCGAAAAAACCGGCACCGCCAACATCGCGAAACCAAACCCGGTAAACGCCCTGATAAGCGCCGCCAATCCGACCAACAGTGCCACCCACAACGCTTGATCCCACGGCACCGCCAGTGCTTCGACACCGCTCATGGCGTCATCTCCAGCGTCACGGCGTCACCGCAAGAAATGACACCTGCGTTAATCACCTTCGCACACAACCCACCATAGCCAAACATCGCCGCCACTCCGCCAGGACCCAATTCCGCTTCCATCCGCGCACAAGGATGACAAAGCTGCGTTGCCTCGAGGAGCGCGCTACCGACCCAAAAGCGCTGGCGCCTCAGGGCATTCAGGTTAATGCCCGAGATCACAATATTGCGCCTGAGCCTCGCGGGATCGAGTTCCTTGAGCCCCACGTGTTGCGCAATCTGCGCAATAAACTCTCGCGAGATGACCGTCACCTGCCGCCCTGATCCCGGGGTTTTTGTGACCCGGTGATCGCCCTCAAGGCCCAAACCCGCGATCGCTTGCACGCTCGACACACCGACCAGAGGCGCTTTGCGTTGGGGACGCACACCGATCCAATCAACTCGTGCAGGCCCGAGTGTGCCGAGATAGCGATCCAAGGGGTTTCTGCGCTCGCCCATAGTGTGTGCACCCTGAGACGGTGAATTGGTAGCTGACCCACGCAGTCTGCGCGATGTGCTGCTGGAAGTGTAGCGTCGGGTTCGCACATCAATCGCTTACTATGGCGTATTTTCGAGCCCCGCCCAGAATCACCGGGGGCGCCGCCTCACGAACAATCCGTTTCGTCCCCCCCTAGCATTTTTCTGCACCGAAACCAGTGATCCAGATGGTAATAGTTGGCGTAACCCGAAATGTCAGTGTCTTAAGGACCGTCCAGCCACTGCGCTAGGACGGCCACTCTGGGGATGACTCTGTCGCTTCGGGCATGCCGTATCGCCGGAACACATTGGGGTGCGGATCTGCAAGCGACCGGGATTTCCGGGGGCTTCGGGTCGGCGCCTTTTGAGAGAGAGGAGGCGTTGTGACCAATCACGACGGAGACTGGGGCATTCTGCGCACCCAGCAAGACGAAGACGA
>Ga0181588_10002845_pt1 | contig 14809 bp, 9 predicted proteins | sample 071ome_26_FD_148607 | JGI IMG/M metagenome (GOLD analysis project Ga0181588, IMG submission 148607) | Coastal salt marsh microbial communities from the Groves Creek Marsh, Skidaway Island, Georgia - 071409BT metaG (spades assembly) | ecosystem: Environmental > Aquatic > Marine > Intertidal zone...
GCACTGATGTCCACGGCGAGTCGCTCGTTTTCGATGCGAAGCCCGACTTTTTGAGAGTACTCATTTTGAGCAATCATAGTAGGTGAAATGTTGGTGGTTCTTTCCTGCAAAGTTAGGGACCAATTCCACCAACGCCTACCCAAAAACAAACTTTTAAAGACTTGTAAACTAGCGTTTTGTGTTCTTTTTCGGGTGTGTAATTTTTACACTTAGCGGCCACCGGATGGCGAAAAAAATACGAGCGGGCCGCAGGCCCGCTCGTATCAAAATTTCATCTCGCTCTAGAGATTACCACTCAAAGGCATAGTAATTCGCCTTGGCATTCGGTTCAAATCCTTGGATGAGGACGCCGTCCCCAGGATTGAATTGGCGTGCGAGGTTTTCAAACTTCTCTACCTCGTCGATGTAGATGTTGTTGAGCTTGATGATGATAAAACCTTCCGGGATGCCTGCCTTCTCGAAGCGACCGCCCAAGATTTCAGCAACGCGGATGCCATTGCGAATGCCTAACCTGCGCTTGTCGTTGGCGCTGAGGTTTTCGAGTTCCGCACCAAAGCTTCTGAGGAGCTCTTCTTCTTTGGTCAGCATTTCTGTGGTGCCCAATTTATTCTTGAGCAACAGCTCAAACTTCTTATTCTGACCGTTGCGGTTTACCACAATGTCGAGGCGTTCACCCGGACGGTGTTGGCCGAGGGCTTCGGTTAAATCTGCCCCACTGCGAACTTCTTTGCCTGCAACATTGATGATCACATCGCCCAGCTTGAGGCCCGCATCGTCCGCAGCACCGCCCGCAATAACATTCGCAACATAGACTCCGGAATTTACGTTGAGGTCGAGTTCCGCGGCGAGGGCAGGGGTAACTTCATTGTAGTTGATGCCCATGAAGGCACGCTGTACTCGGCCAAAATCCTTCAGATCCTTGACCACCTTGAGCATGAGGTTAGAAGGCACGGCGAAGCTGTAGCCCTCGAATGAACCGCTGCGGGAAGAGATGGCGGTATTGATTCCGACCAATTCCCCGGCCGTATTCACCAAGGCCCCGCCCGAGTTGCCCGGGTTGACCGCGGCATCCGTTTGCAAGAAGCTCTCAATGGCACTCTGCTCGTCAATGATGTTGATGTCGCGCCCTTTGGCACTGATGATGCCTGCCGTCACGGTGCTGGTGAGGTTGAACGGGTTGCCCACCGCCAAGACCCATTGGCCGAGACGGACATTATCGGAATTGGCCACTTGTACATAGTCCAATTCCCTTGCCTCAATCTTCAATAGCGCAATATCCGTCGTGGGATCCGTACCCACCAACGTCGCCTTGTATTCATCGTTATTGGCCAAGGTAATGGTGATGTCCTTCGCCCCGTCGATCACGTGGTTGTTGGTGACAATATATCCGTCTTCCGATAGAATTACGCCCGATCCGCTGCCCTGCACTTCAAAGCGCTGTGGGGTAGAGGGGCGCCCGAAAAACAGGTCGTTGAAAGGATTGTAGTAATTCTGCAAGCGCTCTGCCGTGGTTTTGACATGCACCACAGCTTCCACCGTTCGCTCTGCCGCGCCCACAAAATCCGAAGGCATGGCTGCCGCCCCCGTGCTGAGGTTGGTGCGCTGGGCCACAGGAGCTTCGCGTTCTTGGATGATGACCGTTTTACCGGAATAGCCCATCAGGTGTGCACCGCCCAATGCGATGGCTGCACCCCCAAGGGCGGTGAAAAATAAAAGACCTAGAGTTTTCGTTGTGACTTTCATAGCCTGCAATTTTTTGATGAAGGTTCCATATCGTATCTTCAAATTGTACACCAAATCAACGTAGCTTACCCGCTGAAGTGCATAACTTTAACGCCTTTTAACATCCCAAGGAGTAATGGCTCATACCTTTTACAAATACCACGGCGCCGGTAATGATTTTATCCTCTTCGACAACAGGTTGAGTAGGGTCCAATTATCTTCTGAGCGCATCGCCAAACTCTGCCACCGCCACTATGGCATAGGCGCGGATGGCCTGATGCTGCTAGAAAAGCCGCGCAACGAAGGGGATGATTTTTACATGGTCTATTACAACGCCGACGGCAACGAAAGCACCATGTGCGGCAATGGCGGTCGTTGTATTGCCAAGTTTGCCCAAGACCTGGGGCTGATTCAGGATAAAGCCACCTTCACAGCCATCGATGGTCCCCACTGGGCCACCTTCGATGGAGATCAGGTTGCCCTTGGAATGGTCGATGCACCTGCCGTTGAAGAACGCCATGGAGGGTTGTTCATAAATACAGGTTCTCCACATCATGTTGAAAACCGTATGGCTGGGCCCGATTTTGTGTCGGTGGCCCGCGAACTTCGAAACCGTTATGGCGCCGAAGGATGTAATATCAACTTCATCCAAGCCTGCAATAATGAATTATCCATCAGGACCTACGAGCGTGGCGTAGAAGGGGAAACCCTCGCATGTGGCACTGGGGCGACCGGTGCGGCGATGGTCGCCGTGGCGAAGCAATGGGTATCCGCCGCACCCGTGAAACTCTATGCCCAGGGCGGAGTACTTGAGGTGGATTTCAAGGGTACGGGCCCCTTTACCGATGTGGTATTGAAAGGCCCCGCTAGTAAGGTGTTTGTAGGAACCATAGAACTATAAACCATATGATACCTGTCAAAGATTTAGGCGTGTTACGCGCTCCGGAAGAGTCAGATTTGAAGTGGCTCATGCATATTGAGAATGATTCCTCTATTTGGTACGTCAGCGCCACCAAGGAACCGTACTCTATGCTGAATCTAAGACAGTACTTGACGCGTCATGAAAATTTGGTAGCACATGGCCAATTGCGTTTGATTCTCGACGTAGACGGCGATCCTGTGGGTGCGGTCGATTTGTTCGATTACGACCCCTTTACCAAACGAGCGGGCGTGGGCATTATGATTGAGGAAAAACATCGGGGGAAGGGCTGGTCGAAATTGGCCCTAGAAACCATGGAACATTATGCCTACAATACTTTGCACGTGGAGAATTTATATGCGCATGTGCCCATGATCAATGAGCCAAGTCTGCGGTTGTTCGAATCGCGCGGATTCCGTGAAGTAGGAGTGCTTATGCATTGGATTTGGTGGGAAGGCGAGTACGTCGATGCTAAAATCTTCCAAAAGATCATCATATGAGAAAGGCCCTAGTACTGCTGTTCGGAATCTTGGTGCTGGCTGCGATGATATATATCGCCGTAACGGGTTACAATGTGGTTTTTGAGCCCAATGTGAATGAGGAAAAACTACCGTATTCTCTGTATGTCAAAGAAGGTATGACTGCCGAGCAGCTGTACGCGAAATTGTTGGAAGATGAGGTATTGCTCAATCCACAAGGGTTTTTAATGCTCGCAAAAAACAAGGGATTGGCCAAGGTGAAATCTGGCCACTACGTGATCGATCAAGGCATGAGCAACAATACCTTGATCAATGCCTTGAAGGCAGGGCTGCAGGAGCCTATTCGCATCACCTTCACCGGTGCGGATAATTTGGCGGACCTCGCGGGGAAATTGGGCAAGCAGTTGCTCGCAGATAGCGCGGATTTGCACAAGGCATTGAAAGCGCCCATGGACGGATGGGAGGGGCCCTTGGCCTTGGGTGCCTTTTTACCGGATACCTATGAGATGTATTGGAATGCTTCGCCTAAATCCATCGCAAACAAGCTCTATCAAAACACCATCGCCTTCTGGACGCCGGCGCGCATAAAGCAAGCCGAAGCAATGAAAATGACGCCCGGGGAGATCAGTACCTTAGCCAGCATTGTCATGAAGGAGAGTTCTAAGGCGACCGACCGTCCCCTTGTGGCGCGATTGTATTTGAACAGGTTACAGAAGGGGATGAGACTTCAGGCCGATCCTACGGTCATTTTTGCCTTGAATGATTTAAATCCTGAGCAGCCCGTGCGCCGGGTATTGACGCGGGATCTGAAGTTGGAGCATCCCTACAATACGTATGTGATCAAAGGATTGCCGCCGGGACCTATATGTGTGCCGGAAAAGGCGGCTTTGCTCGCGGTATTGGAAGCTCCAAAACACGATTATCTCTTTATGTGTGCGAATCCAGATAACCCCGGTTATCATGCATTTGCGCGCAACTATGCGGGTCACTTGGTCAATCAGCGCCGCTGGACCCAATGGCTGGATTCGCAAAAAATTTACCGGTAACAAAAAACCGCGGCCGGAGGCCGCGGTTTTTGATTTGGGGTCGCCCGCTTCTATGAGATGGGCAGGTCCACGTTTCTAAAGACCAGCTCCCCTTCAAAGGCATCCAATAGAATCACGTCGTCGGCATGTACTTTGCCTGCAATGATCTCCTTACTCAGTGCATTGAGCACTTCGTTTTGAATGGCGCGTTTCACTGGTCGCGCGCCATATTGAGGATCCCAGCCGGCTTCGCTGAGGTGTGCAATGGCTTCTGGACTGGCCTCCAAGGTGATGTTCTGCTCGTTCAGGCGTCGCTTCACCACATTTAACTGCAAGCCCACAATCTTAGTCATCTCGCTTCGGTCGAGCGGGCTGAATACGCTGATCTCATCGATACGGTTGATGAATTCTGGGCGTACGACCTTTTGTAAGAGTCCGATAAGCTCAGGCTTCAACCTATTCATCAGAGTGCTGTATTCCGCACCGTCGTATTGATCGATGGCTTCGTTGATCAGGTGAGCGCCAATGTTGCTTGTCATGATCACTAAGGTGTTCTTAAAGTTCACCGTACGGCCCTTATTATCCGTCAGTCGGCCATCATCGAGCACCTGCAAGAGGATATTGAAGGTATCTGGGTGTGCTTTTTCAATCTCGTCTAGAAGCACAACGCTGTAGGGCATGCGACGAACGGCCTCGGTTAATTGGCCCCCTTCATCGTATCCAACATATCCCGGAGGCGCGCCCACCAATCTGCTCACGCTATGCTTCTCTTGGTATTCACTCATGTCGATGCGCGTCATCGCCTGCTCGTCATTGAAGAGGTAGTCCGCGAGGGCCTTCGCCAACTCGGTTTTTCCCACCCCGGTAGTCCCAAGGAATAGGAAGCTCCCAATAGGCTTATTAGGATCGCCCAAACCGGCTCTAGAACGGCGTATGGCGTCGCTCACGGCGCCAATGGCAGCTTCCTGCCCAACGACGCGTTTGTGGAGTTCTTCTTCCATTCGCAGCAGCTTCATACGCTCGCTTTCCAACATCTTTTGAACGGGGATGCCGGTCCAGCGGCTCACAACCTCCGCAATATCTTCCGCTGTGACCTCTTCTTTGATCATCGTGCGTTCGCTGTTTTCAAGATCTGCTTCCGCCTTATTCAGTTCTTTCTCTTCCTCTTGCATCAAACCATAGCGGATTTCAGCGACTCGCCCATAGTTGCCGGCGCGCTCCTCACGCTCGGCTTCAAGCTTAAACTGTTCCAAGCGTTCTTTGATCTCCTGGATGCGCTCTGCACTGTTTTTCTCACGTTCCCAAACAGCACTGAGGGCATCTCGTTCTTCATAGAGTTCGCTAAGCTCAGATTTAATGACGGCCAATTTCTTTGTATCGTCTTCGCGCTTGATGCCTTCCTGCTCGATTTCAAGTTGAAGGATTTTACGGTCTAGAATGTCCAATTCCTCCGGCTTGGAGTTGATCTCCATCCGAATCTTAGACGCCGCTTCGTCCATCAAGTCAATGGCCTTATCCGGTAGGAATCTATCGCTGATATAACGAGAACTCAATTCCACCGCGCTAATGACTGCCTCATCCTTAATACGGACTTTGTGGTGGGTTTCGTATTTCTCTTTGATCCCGCGCAAGATACTGATGCTGCTCTCCTGATCCGGCTCTTCCACCATGACCTTTTGGAAACGACGCTCCAAGGCTTTATCCTTTTCAAAATACTTTTGGAATTCGTCTAGGGTAGTGGCACCAATGGCTCTAAGCTCCCCACGGGCCAATGCCGGCTTGAGGATATTGGCGGCATCCATGGCGCCTTCGCTCTTACCCGCGCCGACCAAGGTGTGTATTTCGTCGATGAACAATAAGATATTGCCATCGCTGCTGGTCACTTCTTTGACGACGGCTTTCAGGCGCTCCTCAAATTCCCCTTTGTACTTCGCCCCAGCAATAAGGGCACCCATATCCAGGCTGTACACGGTTTTGTCTTTGAGGTTTTCAGGGGCATCGCCACTTAGAATGCGTTGTGCCAATCCTTCGGCGATGGCAGTCTTTCCTACACCGGGTTCTCCCACAAGGATGGGGTTGTTCTTGGTGCGTCGAGAAAGGATTTGGAGTACACGACGAATCTCATCGCCGCGACCTATGACGGGATCGAGTTTTCCTTCCTCGGCCATCTTGTTGAGGTTCTTGGCGTATTTATCCAAGCTATTGTAGGTGTTTTCGGCCCCTGAGCTGTTGGCATGGCGTCCTTTTCGCAAGCTGTCGATGGCGCCTTCAACGAGTTTGGTGGTGAATCCGACGTCATTCAACATTTTACCGGCGGCGCCTTTATCTTCGAGTAAGGCGAGCAATAGGTGTTCAGTGGCGACAAAGTCATCCTTCATGCCCTCGGCCTTTTGAACGGCCTTTTGAAGTACGAAGGCAGTCGGCCTTTTGAACGGCCTTTTGAAGTACGAAGGCAGCATCTCTACCCATATAGATTTCTCCGCCGCTAGAAGAGGTAGGAAGGCCTTCATAGGCGGCTTCGAGCGCAGTACGTAATCTGTCCAATTGTATCTCGCCCTGCTGTGCTACGAAAGGCAGCACGCTTTGGTCTTCCTTGAGTAAGGACAATAAAAGGTGAAGGGACTCCACCTGAGTATGACGTTTGTCAGTAGCTAAGAATTGCGCTTTGGCAATAATGCTTTGACTCTTGGTTGTGAATTTTTCTATGTTCATAACAATAGGGTTTGGGTTCCGTGGATTTTCGGTCAAAGGATGTGCCAATGAAAATTGGACATAAGAAAAGGGGACACCTTGGCTGATAACCAGAGTCTTAGCGGAAATTTTGACGCATTCGACAATGTTTTTCTGCCAATGTTACTGCTGGAATTGGTCTGAAAAAAAACACCCCCGCAGGTCCGTAAACACTGCGAGGGTGAAAAAAAATCTATCTATTGATGCCTTACTCGACGATCAATCGTTGAGTATCTGTACCTAGAGGAGTGACTGTCTCTACGAGGTACATACCGCTTGCCCAGCTTTGCGTATCCAGGGTGAAGGTTTGAATGCCTTCATTGCCGTGTACGGTACGCGTTTCAATAAGCTGTCCTTGCGTATTGCGAACGGTAATAGTGATGTCCGCAGGGCTCTGGAAGCTTACTGGCAACTGCGCGTAGCCTGTCGTTGGGTTAGGATGGATGTTTCCTACTCCGATGTGAGATTCTAGTTCTTCTTGACCTACGACGTAAATCTTATCTGTTTCGTTGGTTTTGAAGAAACAGAAGTCGTCAATGGCCCATCCTGCTTTATTAATGGTTTCATCTGAAGCGAATCTGAATCTAAAGATGGCGTTGCGTGCAGTATCTACTTGCACATTAATCTTTGCTTGCTGCCAACCGTTACTCAAACCTGTCCATCCTGGTTTGTAGATGTCCAATGCGGTAACGAAGCTAGTGTTGAACCAAGTCGCCCCAAACAAATTAGTACCTATTGTATGCCATGAAACACCACCATCAAAGGTTACATCTACAGTACCACCATCATGGTATGTTTCAGTTGAGAAGGCGTGCATAAACTCATAGGTATAGGTTTGCCCAGAATCTAAAGCGAAAACCGGCGTATATAGGGCAGAGGAGTCCCTCTTCTTGTAATCAGCATCTAAATCAGTCATCCAAGCGTTGCTTCCGGAAAAAGCACCTACTAAAGGCGCAATAGCCGGTGTGCCTTCTTCCCAAGACGTTAAACCGTCCTTAACGAATGGATTGAGAGTTAACCACGGAGCGAGGGAAGGATCATCAAAGTCATTACAGTAACTACTGTCTACTGACATAACAATTTTATCTAGTACTGTAATGTCCATACAGATTTGATCGTCTGTTGGCTCTGCATCAGGCTTGTTATCTGGAAGAGAAGTTCTGACACAAACGTTATGAACACCACTACTTGGATTAATCCAAGCTTGATCAAATTCATACCAATCAGCCTTCCGCGGGATTAATGGTGGTGAGAATACCACTTTCTCATTATTTGACCAGGTAGTACCACCATCAGTGGAGAACTGAACCAAACAGCTATCTAGTATCTTAGCACCGGTATTCTTGATTAAAACTTTTAAGTGATTGTTTTGGTCAGGAACCGGAAGATATTCAACAGTGGTGACTTCGATAGGAGCTGCACTGTTTTGTGGAGGTATATAGACTTCTACTTTATCTATGTTCCAGCCGTCCTTATTTCCTGAAGTCGTCTTTAAACGTGCTCTGAGAATCAATGGTGCTTGAGAGAAATTCCAACTTGACAAAGGCCAAACGGAATATTGAGTCCCTAAATTTCCAATCCAAGCATCGCCTAAACCAGCAGTACCTGTATTGTACCAGTTTGTACTTACAACATTTTGTGGGTCCCAAAAACCTAAGGTGTTCCATGTGCCACCGCCTTGCCATTCGATAACGGCTTGGTCGCCGGTACCAAGATCGATATCATGAGTCAATCTTAGCTCAGCACCTGCTATGGTATCGAAACCAATGAATCGTGGGAAAAACAAAAACTCTTCTACATTTCCAGGAACATTCTGGTTTGGTCGAGAAGCATATCCGTTCTGACCGTTTAGAGCATTGAGATTGTCAACTTCCCATAAATTCAAATGTCCTGCTCCAAAAAATCCAGAAGAATCACCACTACCGCATGATTCGAAGTCTTCTACAAATCCTTGCTGAATGTATAGTTCGGGCCAACCCGCTGATTTTCGATACAGACTATCATTCCATGTGCTGTTATCCCCGTTTTGACTAGACCAGGCTTGTACTTCAAACGTACCAGTAGGCCATGCTACAGTATTAGAATTATCAATAGCCAATGCAGTGCTACCGGGTGCTATTGATGATGTGTGATTGAAAGAATATATAGAACTTATTCCCGCATTTGTGCCACAAAGGGGAGTTACAGAATAGTTCAATTGAACATTATTTTGCACGGTTGTGCCATAATTCATGATTTCCAACTTAACTTTTTTCTGATTGACTCCACTATTTAAATCAATTCGGACACGAGGATTATCAATATCTACCACTCCAACATCGACAGCGGCTTTGTCCGTGATAACAATATCATCAATAGCTATATCTGCGGCCACACCGAACCCAGTTTTTTGACCAATGATCCTCAACTTTACGATATTGCCTGCTGAAGTTAAATCAAGTTCAAAATAGGACCAAGGATCTTTTTCATCGCTTAATGTTGATAGTATTGGGGTTATCGGATTAGACCAGAAGTTTTCTCCGTCTTTTTTCCATTGAACGGTTAATGCACCGATATCTGCACCATACATATGATAACGGAATTGAAGAACAGGCATAGTCATTCCAGTCAAGTCCAAACACCTAGAAACTAAAGTAGCAGAAGTTGGACTAACACCATAATCACCTTCTGTGACCAAATAATTTCCTGTACCACTAAAATCAGAAATAGGTCCTGACCCAACTGTTGGTGTAAATTTATTTCCGACCATAAATGCAAAGTTACCTGAGTTACTCGCTGGTAATGGTGTAAACACATCGGTCGGGAATGTACCAGGATTGGCTACAGTATTTGACCCGGCCGTAACTCCAGCACCATCAAAATTTAATACGTAAGGAAAAGTACTGTAGGGCTCTTCATGAACGATGCGTATGGGCCCGATTGTATCATTGTTGTTAATTGAATCGCCAGGCTGTTCTGTATACACCCAAATATCATAAAATCCAAAACCACTAAGATCCGGTCCAGTCAGGAAGGTGAAATATGTTGAATCACCAGTTTCTAAGGCCTTATTTGTGATATATTCTGTGTGATTGACATTAGTAATAACTCCTGCTGTGTTTGTATACTCATAATACCAGGTTACGGGTATACTATCCAAACTATTACAACCATTATTTTGTACCCACAGATCTAATGTTTCATTAGAGTTGTATGCACAGTATCCATTTTTTGGATTATGAACATCTCTAATCGCTATGTCTACAGGATCTGGTTCATAAATATTGATATTGTCAATAGCAATATCTCCCAAACTTCCGTTACCTCTGACTCCAGTAAATATGATACGAGCATAATTGCCTGTGATATCATTAAGTGAAACGGAATACTTTTTATACGGATCAGAAGATTTTGCTTGCTGTTGATTACTAATGCTTGCTAGGTTAACGATGGATGAAGAATTAAATCCTGTATCGACTAGAATGTCTAACTTTTGAATGTTAGCCCCATACATATGATAATCGAATTCAAGAACAGCACAAGTTTTATTCCTTAGATCAATACAAGGTGTTACAATTTCAGCTTCATTATTTGGGGCGCCTTGATCCGCTTCAGTATACAGGTATTTCCCGTTACCTGAGGATGAGGCATCTCCAACAGGGCCAGTAAAATTAGAAGGCGTAGCACCTGAACGAATAGACCAACCATAGCCAGCTGTGTTTTGATCAGGGTTCAAATCCCAATTTTTACCGGTTGGTGGATTTTGCCAAGGGAATTGTCCTCTATGCGTTACACCAGTAGTACCGCTGCCGCTACCTGCAATCCAATAAGTCGCACTTTCAAAATCTTCAAAGTAAGGAACCAGTGATGAATAAGGAAATGTTGTACCTGTAGTAACACCACAGATTGGGGGGAGTCCTGGATCACGCCAAAACTTATATGTTGTGTATTGAGCAGATAAAATTGGATCTCGGACCGCATTAGGACAGGCACAGTCGAAAATCCTTACATACCACTCAATAGAATCATTGATGTTAATATTATTGAATGTGTATGAAAATTCAGCCGAAGTTGGGCAGCTTGCCGCCACAGACTTTGTCATTATTGAATCAGTCCAATTACTCCATTGTCCCTGAGTATAATTAAATCTTCTTGAGTAAATACGAACATTTAAAACACCCACATTGTCTTCACCTTTGACACGAACATCTTGAGTGGGCATGTATCGTGCACCATTTGGTTTTGCTTGTACACTTACATTAATCCAATCTAGGGTAGGAGGTTGTAATTCACAAGGTGCACCTTCAACCATAAGGTTATCGACAAACCAACCCGCTAGCGCTGCTGGTGCAGGGGTACCATTCTTGTTCGACATAATAAATCGAATCTTACAATCTGCATAGCCATATTGCGAATTAGTGTTATCATAAGTTCCTAGATAGCTACCTAGGGCAAAAGTTTCTCGCGCCCACCAGTTAGAGGTTGGCGTTGGGCCGGTGCTAGAATTAACTTGAGTCACTCCTCCCCAGTAAGGTGTAAGCGTTGGGGCTGGATAGGAAAGCTCATTAAACCACCCCTGATTGGCAAATTGTGGACTTTCACCTTGGTAATGTGTACCGGTTAGGTTTACCCAGGTCTGTCCATTATCCTTGGACATCTGGATATAAGCTTTCTGATTATATCGAATCTTACAAATTTGATCAAACGTGAATCGAACGTTTGTGTAAGTTATGGTTGAGAAAGCATCAGTTTCGAAAATGATGGAATCACTAGAATAAATTTGTGTATGAAAGGACATTCCTCCTGTGGTTTTGAGGAAGGATGTGTCATTCCATGATCTCGTGGCATTAGTTGAATCTGTATTGTAATTCGCGGCAATAGAGTCTGCCCCGAGGGCGCCATCAAAGTTTTCGGTAAAAACCGTGTCAATTGGTGGTGCGAACTGTCCATATGCCAATGGGGAAGCGAGGGCTACAAAAAGTACAGCTAGTAAGCTTTTCTTCATTCTTTATGCGTTTGTGTTAACGTACAACATGGGTAGTTACAAATATATAAAAATGGCGATGCGCCCGACCTGAGATGGAAAGTGCAATTAAAATGTGTCAACGGAAGGGTTAAAGGAGTGAACTATTTCACGTTGAAATAAAAGACCCGTTTTCTTTCTAAATAAAGTTCCAATAAATCGTTGCGTTTTACAGGGCCAACACCGGCTGGTGTACCTGTGAAAATGAGATCCCCAGTCTTCAGTGTAAAATACTTCGAAACATGGCTAATAATCTCGTTTACAGGGAATAACATCATGCCTGTATTGCCTTGTTGGACAGTATTGCCATTGATATTTAGGTGGAAGTCGATGTTTTGAATGTCCTTGCCCAAGGATTCCAAAGAGAAAAATTTAGATACCGCCGCAGAGCCATCAAAGGCTTTGGCCTTTTCCCATGGCAATCCCTTCTCTTTACACTTTGCCTGAACATCACGTGCGGTAAAATCAATACCAAGCCCTACTTCTGTGTAGTACTTATGAGCAAATCTTGGCTCAATATGTTTGCCAAGGCGGTTGATTTTAATGACCAATTCCACTTCGTGGTGCACCTCATTGCTGTGCTCAGGAATGAAGAACGGATGCTTCTTCAAGAGCAAGGCCGTTTCTGGTTTGAGAAATACTACTAGCTCTTCAGGAATAGGGTTATTCAATTCCTCCGCGTGTTTCGCGTAGTTGCGTCCGATGCAAATGATTTTCATAATTGTTAGGCGCCTTTATTGAATGATTTTAATCTGATTTTGGTCAATACTTGCTTGGTGTACAGCGGAAAATCCGCATTTTGAATCCAGCTGTAATAGCCCGGATTATCCTGGAGGACACTTTCAACGGTTTGTCCGCGGTATTTGCCGAAGGTGAAGATTTCTTGGCCTTGTCCATTGTAGGCGATGAAGCCCGCAAAATCCGCCACTTTTTGACGGTTGGAGAATTCGGCCAAGAAACTCATGTCGTTTTCCAACTCTTCATACCGGTCTAACTGCGATTTCAAGACTTCGTAGGTGGCCAGCACATCTGCCTCTGCACTGTGGGCATCCTCGAGTGATTTGCCACAATAAAATTTATACGCGGCCGTAAGGGTGCGCTGCTCCATGCGGTGGAAGATGTTCTGGATATCGACTGCGCGGCGTTTGCTCATGTCGAACTCTATTCCGGCTCTCAGGAATTCCTCTGCTAGAAGGGGAATGTCAAATTTATTGCTGTTGTATCCCGCGAGATCGCTGTCTTGGATCAGTCCGTTCACATCAGCAGCAAGATCTGCGAAGCTAGGCTTATCGGCTACGTCGGCATCATAGATGCCATGGACAGCGGAAGCCCCTGCGGGAATGGGAATGGTAGGATTTACACGCCAGGTGTGGGTTTCTTCTTTGCCGTCCGGATGCACCTTGTGCACGCAAATTTCGACGATGCGGTCGTTCGTGACATTTATGCCGGTAGTTTCTAGGTCGAAAAAGCAAATGGGACGGGTCAGTTGTAAATCCATGGTTTGGGTGTTGTGTAATTAAAAAGCCACCCTAATTGGGCGGCTCTTAAAGATAATTCAAATATCAGAAAATCGTTCTAGATCTCGCGGTTTAAATCCCAAGCTTCGAGGTATTCCGCTACTCGTTTTACGAACATGCCGCCCAGTGCGCCATCTACTACGCGGTGGTCATAACTATGACTTAAGAACATTTTATGACGAATACCAATCAAATCACCTTCAGGCGTTTCAATCACGGCTGGTTTTTTCACAATCGCACCGGCGGCCATAATGGCTACTTGTGGCTGATTGATAATAGGTGTGCCGAGAACGTTGCCAAAGGTCCCTACGTTTGTTAATGTATAGGTGCCACCAGAGATTTCGTCCGGCTTCAGCGCATTGTTGCGTGCTCTATTGGCCAAATCATTCACGGATTTGGTCAAGCCTAATAGTGAAAGTTGGTTTGCATTCTTCACCACAGGCACAATCAAGTTACCCGATGGAAGGGCTGCGGCCATACCGACGTTGATGTGCGCATGCTTGATGATTTTCGTGCCGTCCACGCTCACGTTGATCATCGGGAAGTCTTGGATGGCCTTGACGATGGCCTCCATGATGATCGGTGTGAAGGTGATTTTCTCACCGTGCTTTTGCTGGAAGGCATTCTTCACTTTATTTCTCCATTGCACCACTCGGGTCATATCTGCTTCCACGAAGCTGGTCACGTGTGGAGAGGTATGTACTGAATTTACCATGTGGTCCGCAATAAGCTTGCGCATGCGGTCCATCTCAATAATTTCAGCGCCTGGCGTAGGAGTAATGCTTGGAGCTGAAGAAGCGGCTGGTGCAGCAGGTGTAGGGGCAGCCGGCGCTGGTGCGGCGGTTGCCGGGGCAGCCGCAGTAGCTGGGGCGCTTTGGGCACGGCCTCCTTCAATGTAGGCGAGCAAATCAGTTTTAGTCACTCGGCCATCCTTACCTGAGCCGGCAATGGCATCAAGCTCAGCTTGAGAAATGCCTTCTTCTTTGGCCATTGAACGTACTAAAGGAGAATAGAATCTCCCGTTAGAGTTTTTGGCGATAGGGGCATTGCTTGCGGCTGGTGCCACGGTGGCCGCAGCTGCGGCGATAGAAGTTTCGATTTCTTGTGCAGCAGCCTGTGGTGCAGGTGCAGCGGTCTCTACAGGTGGTACTGGAGCATCTCCTGTAGCCTCGGTTTCAATGATGGCGATAGGTGCGCCGACGGCGGCTACATCATTTACTTGGGCAAGGATTTTTACAATGGTGCCGCTCACAGGGGAAGGGACTTCGCTGTCCACCTTGTCGGTGGCAACTTCTACGACACTTTCTTCTGCGTCGATGGTATCTCCTTCGTTCTTCAGCCAGTTGGTAATGGTGGCTTCGGCAACACTTTCTCCCATTTTGGGAAGGATCAATTCAAACTGAGCCATTGAATTT
>Ga0181588_10002846_pt1 | contig 14808 bp, 13 predicted proteins | sample 071ome_26_FD_148607 | JGI IMG/M metagenome (GOLD analysis project Ga0181588, IMG submission 148607) | Coastal salt marsh microbial communities from the Groves Creek Marsh, Skidaway Island, Georgia - 071409BT metaG (spades assembly) | ecosystem: Environmental > Aquatic > Marine > Intertidal zone...
CGTTGTCGTCTTTTCTGCAGAGTGGTGTTCGTCGCCTTGCCACACCACCATGCACGCGATATGGTCTGTGCGCCCCGAACTTGAGGTGCTGGTAATGTCGACCGACCCCCTTGCTGAACCGAACGGCATCAGCCTCAGCGATTGGCACGACGCCGCCAACGCCCACGACGACACCGACGAGAACTCGGGCGTGGAATTGACCACCTATGCGTTCATGAAAGGCGCAGAAGCAGCGATGGCACTCGAGATCGATACACCTGGAAGCGTGGCTTTTGTCAGCGCTGACGGCGTCATCGAAGAATTGCACACAGGGAGGCTCAACGACACCACCTTGATCGAGGAGAACCTCGCACGCATTGGTTTGTGAAACGTCACGCCTCGTCGATGGCGTCGTCGACCACCGCCGCGACGTCCTCGTCTTCGCTCAACCAAGCGTTCTCGTCGGCGGCGGCGCCTGCGCGCAGCACGACGACGATGCCCGCGACGAGGGCCACCACCAGCACGCCCACCACGCCAAGAAGGACGCCGGACACGGCTCCATCGCTTGCAGCTTGGAAGTCCTTGGCGTTCGCGCTGTCCATCAGCATGACGTTCACGCTGACAACGGCGGTCGACGAGTGCCCACCGGAACTGTTCGCGGACAGGCCCCGAAGCGAGAAGGTGTGGTTTCCGTCGACCTTGATGCCGGGAAGGTGTTCAAGTTGGTGGACGATGGTGGTCATGTCAAGCACGGCGACATCATCGCCGTGGTCGAAGGTGTGCAGGTTGGCCCAGTCGTCGCGCAGGTGGTTGCTCCTCCACTGGACGGTGTCGACGTCGCCCTCAATCGAAAACATCAGGCTGTCACCCGGCTCAAGGTGGATACGGTTGTCCTCCCCGATCGACGTCGTGAGCACCAAACTGCGCGTCGTGTCGAGTTGGTAATCCCGCTCGGCCGCCTCCATGACCGCGGCCAACGCCTCCACGTGCCCGTGGCCGTAGACGTTGTTTTGGCGGTTCTTTGGAAGGGCATCCTCCAAACACGGTTCGTTGGCACCCATGTAGTGGCACTGGCGGTAGGTGGCCGTTTCTTGCAGGATGTTGCGAACGTCGAAGGGCGACAGGTCCGGATTGGCTTGCAGCATCAGGGCGACCACACCGGCAACACCGGGCGTGGCCATGCTGGTGCCGCTCATCTGGGTGTACTGGTCGCCAGTGTTGTAGGCGACGGAGTTGACGTTTGAACCCACGAACGCGATGTTCGGCTTGATCCGACCTTCTTCCGTCGGCCCTTGGCTGCTGTAGATCGCGATGCTGGTGTCCTTGTCAAGGGCCCCGACGGTGATGGCGTCCTCGGCCGAACCTGGGGTCCCGATTTGGGCCGACACGGCGTTGTTACCTGCAGCAATCAGCATCGTCACCCCGGCACGGACCATCTCGTTCGACATGCGGTTCACGCTGTCTTCCTCGGACGAGGTCCACTCGATGGCACCCGGCCCTCCGAGGCTCATCGACGCTGCACGGATGTTGAATTCGTAGCGGTGGTCCACGGTCCACTGCATGCCCGCCATCACCGTGGCGAAGGAACCTGAGCCGCCCGCGTCAAGGACCTTGACGCCAATCAGGAAGGCCTGTGGGGCCTGACCGGGATGCTCGTAGGTGGGGGCTCCTGTGCCGGCGATGGTACCGGCGCAGTGCGAGCCGTGGCCTTGGTCGTCGTACGGGAAGACCTCGGTGCCGTTCGTCTTCCCCGGTTCGTTCACTGCGTCGTAGAAGGCGATCACCTTCGGGTCGTGTGTGGTGGGGTCGTCGTCGAGGTCGTCGAGGCCAACGTGGCTCCCGTCGATGCCGGTATCAATCACGGCAACACCAACGCCTGCACCGTCGTAACCCGTGGCATCGTGAGCGAGGTCCACTTCGTGGATCACCGTGGCGTCCCCGTTCTGCACCTCGAGCAGGCCATCCAGTTCGAGCATCACCACACCCGGGAGGGTGGTGGTTTCCAGAACCATGCCGTGTGGAATCCGTCCCGCAAGGGCGTCAATCAGCGGGAGTTCCCACTGGTGCACGTACCCAACTTCACGCTCGAGCATGGCGATGTCCTCTGCCCCTGGCGTGTGGTCAAAATCCACGATGATGGGGAGGGTGCCGACGTCGTCGAGGAACAACGGATGGTCGTGGAAGCGTTCAATCATGTCACCGATGCCGTTGCCGTCACGGTCCACGGTCGTCTCAACCCACCATCCTGCGTCCGTGGAAACCTCCGTGACGTCCAACGGGAGGGCGGTCACCGCAAGCGGAAGCAGCATGAGGGACATGACGGCCATGCAGGTGGCCGAGCGGAACGCTTCACTGCGGGTCATGCTGCGCCATCGCCGTGGGCTGCTTGAATCCATCGTCAGGGCGCACCTGCGACGGCGCCCGGGCCGTCAGGGCCTGACGTCCGTGGCTGACGCCCGTGGTCGGTGCAGCGGCGACCCCCCAGTACGTCTCTCGCGCTTCCTGGTTGGCCGCCATGCACGCCTCCACGTCTCCGGGTCGGTCCGGCAAGGGCGCGCTTCCGTCGAGGTGCCCGATCATCACCTCAAGGTTGGACATGTTGACCACGCCCCAACCAACTTGGGTGCACGGCGCGACGGGAGAAATTGGAAGGGTCCCCGAAAGTGGGTCCCACGTGGATGCGCTTGGGTACCAACCGGAACGGTTGAGGGCGTCGCGAAGCGCGGCGTTGTCCACCGTGAAGGGCGCACCGTCCACGGAGCCATTGACGAGCCAACCGCCCCGCTCCTGACCAGCCCCTGCTCCCTCGTCGCCGGCCATCTCCCGTAGGTGCACGAGCACGGAGGAGAGAATGCCCGCGGTCTTTGGCGTGGCAAAGGAGGTCCCAGAGGTGTCGTGGTACCCGGACGTGTCCTGATGGTTCGGCAGGTTCTGCGTCCAGTCGGCCGCAATGTCGGGGTAGGACCCGCTCATCGTTTCCTTCTGCTCGTCGTCGCCTTCAGCGTACCCCGCGATGCCAATCGACCATGGAGGGCCCGCCGTGGCGTCTTGAACGGCGGGGCTTGGTGAATTGTCAGCCGCACCGGTGTGGACCTTCCCATGCTCCACCACCGCAACCCGCGTGGCGTCCTCGATTCCGGGAAAAGGAAGCGAGCCAATCGCACCGAACGAAGTCGTGATGACGTCAACCAAGGGTTGTTCGGCGGCGGAAAGCACCGCTGTGGTGCTGAACCCTTCCACGAAGTAAATCACCGCTTCCGGGTTGGCGTTGACGACCGCGCCTGTGACCGCCGTCCCGTGGCCATCGGACGGGTCATCAAGGATTGGCGTACCGTCGCCCTCCGACCAATCGGGGGAGGCCCCAATGATGCGCGTCCCTCGGAAATGGACGACGTCGTTGGCACCAATCTGGTCCCAACATGCTGCACGGTCTGCGTTCAACCTTGCTTCGTAATCCCCCTCATCCGACAGGTCGCACACAAGCGTAACGCCGAAGGCCTCGAGCAGCCAGTCCGGCAGGACTTCGTCGCTGATGAAGTGCTCATGGTAGACGTTGATCCCGGTATCGATTGGTGCCACGACGGTGAAAGGTCGCCATGACGCAAGCGTCGTCCCGTCCCCATCCACGTCGGAGGGCGCTGTGGAACCGTCGATGGCCCACGCGAGGCCGATGGTGAGGCTGGAGACGACGAGGGTGGCCATGAGCACGGACCCCATTTTTCCGCTGCCGGACACCAAGGCTGCTTCCTCCACGGGTCAGGGGCGGACACGCGTGGCATGAACCCTGCGCCCTTATGGGGCGACGGTGGAAGCGAGCCGCATGGACGCGGACAAGGCCGTGCGCATGGTGTGGATCGATCTGGAAATGACGGGATTGAACCTAGCGGACGACAGCATCATCGAAATCGCGACCTTGGTGACCGATGGGGACTTGAACATCGTCGCAGAAGGGCCGAACCTTGCGGTGTCCGTGTCCGAGGACCAGATTGCTGGCATGGACGAATGGAACACAACACACCATCATGCGAGCGGCCTGGTGGATCGGATTCGAAACGAGGGCGTGACGGTTCAGGAGGCGGAAGCACGCACGTTGGCCTTCCTTCGCGACCATGTCGATGAGGGCACGGCGCCCCTGTGTGGCAACTCCGTGTGGAACGATAAGCGGTTCCTCGAGAAGGAAATGCCCTCCCTTGTGGCGTTCCTCCACTACCGAATGGTGGACGTATCCACCGTGAAGGAACTCGCGCGACGATGGTTCCCCGAGGAGCCCATCTTCCCGAAGCAGGGGGCTCACCTCGCCCTCGACGACATCCGTGAATCGGTGGCCGAACTCCGTCACTGGAGGGCGCGCATTTTCAGGTGAACTCAGGGGGCGTTTCGCCATGTGGCGGAGCCAGCGACCGTGCCCGAACGGGCTGCGATGATGGACGCCACGACGGCCACGGCGATTTCTTCGGGCGATTCTGCACCGATGTTGATCCCAATTGGGCACGCCACCGCATCCACGGCGTCCTCTGGCAGCCCACCCGACACGGCCCCTTCACGAAACGAGGTCCATTTTGCTCGGGACCCGATGCACCCAAGGCGAGGGGCTGCGCCTACGCCAGGCCGCTGACCCGCCTCCACCATCAGCCCGAGCACGCCGTGGAGGCGTGCGCGGTCTTCGCCGTGGTCATGACCGAGCAGCAGGATGTCGCTGAACCTGCCAAGCGTGTGGGCCGATTCTGCATCGATGAAGGCGTCCACGGCCCCAACATGACGTTCAACCGCGTGAGGGTGGTGTTCTGGTCCCGCGAAGGCTGCCCGAGTGTCCTGAACGGAGGTCCGCCAACCAAGCCGGTGAGCAAGGTCGGCGATCGCTCCAGCGCAGTGCCCGCCGCCCATGAGCAGCAGGTGGGGCACCGCCTCGAACACCTCGACCGTCACCGTGACCTTCCCTCCGCACAGCGAATCAAGGGGCTGAACCTCAAAGCCCTTCGCGCCGGGCGTCAACCCGAACGTCAACACCTCCCCTTCGGGGCGTCGAGGGGCATGGAGCAGGTCACGCATCCGCGCCTTCACACGCTCTTCGAGTCCCGCCCCGCCCACGGTCCCGAGCCATGCTTCGGTACCGTCGATGCAACGGAGGGCCATGCGCGCACCGGGCTTTCCAGGAACGGATCCAGTTTTGGAGAGGACGGAGGCCACGACGGCGCGCGAGCCAGCATCGGCGCCGTCGAGCGCCCAACGCAGCACCTCAAGGCCCACGCCGCCACGAAGCGGTCGCCCGTCAAGGCCCTTCCCCATCGTTCAGCCACGCTTCAAGATGCACAAGGTGAGCGAGGTCTTCGGGACGATCCAGGTTCAGATGGAGGAAGGGAGCATCCACCTCAACCTGCACCCGGGTGCCCGTCAGGTCGCGTAGCGGGGTGGAGCGGTCCGCCCGGAGGACACGCTGGACGACGTCGCCGCGAAGCAAGAGGGGGTGCCCGCCTCGACCCCCGGTGCCCGGGACGACCGCGCCCCCGGGACGAACCAAAAGCGCGTGAACAACAGCCTCGTTCCAACCTGGCCGGTCTACCGGGCAGACGAGCACCTCGTGCGGCACCTCATCGAAGTGAGCTAGGCCGACCTGAAGGCTCCCGGTTCGGCCTGCCTCTGGCTCAGGGTTCTGAACCAGAACGCACGGCAGTCCTTCCGTGCCGAGGTTGAGGCCGACACGACCGACGACGACGACCTGACACCCAATCCGATGCAATCGCTGAACCTGAAGGGCAAGGTTGCTGCGTCCAGCCACTGAAACGAGGGCCTTGGGTTGCCCGAGCCGTCGGCTCGCTCCAGCCGCGAGCACCACGGCCACACGTGGAGCCGAAACGTCGACCATGCACGTCAGGGGGTGGCCGTCGTCATGACCGCATCGGTTGAGCCGCGTTCATAGCCGGTCGCAGGTGCTTCAGGGCATGACCACCTCGCCCTCACCGCTTCGCTCGCCTCATCTTGCATGGGACGCCCGCTGGCCTGCTGAGTTCCAGAACGCGATGCACCAGTTGGACGTGCGGTTGGTGACCTCACCTGCAGCGAGCGCCCTCCCGCTGAACCCCGAACTGCATCCTTGGTTGCAGGGTACGCCGCACGTGGCCTTGCTGCTGGTGCGCGGGGCCTCGGGTCGGTACTACCGCGTCGCTGTGTATGCCGAGCCGTCGGTTCCAGCACAATACGCCGTCGTTGTGGACGGTGCGACACGTCACACGGACATCATGGAAGGTTGGTCACCTCACATCGTGGACATCGAGGTCTCGCTCGACGAGCAGCAGGCACCGCTCCCGACCAAGGTCGTTCGTTTGGTCGAGCGGCTGATGGACGACCGAATGATGGCGATGAGGGAGCCGAACATCGCGCAGTTCATCGCGGCCTCCCGGGATCAGTTGCCCCGCATCGTCTCCTTCACGAACGACGGGCCTGAACGCGTTGAGGGCTGACAACGAACATGCGTCCGCCTTCAAGAGGGGTCGTCCCGGGTTGACCCGCATGTCGTCCGCGTGCCTCAACGTGAATCCTCAATGGAGCCCACCCGTTCAGAAGTCCATGCGTTTGCTGGCCGGCGTCATCGACGGGAACGAACGCATCGAAGCCCTGCCCATCCACGCGCCCCGTGGCGGAGCCCTCCTGATTGTCAAGGGGACCTCTGGCCGTCTGTACCGCATCGCCGTGACCGATGCGACCGGCACAGCGGAAGACGTGAGCATCGTCGTGAGCGGTGCTACGCGGCGAACCGACATTGTTGGCCAGGGTGGCGTTGAGGGTCGGCCCGTAGCGAACCTCTGCCTTCACACCGAGGCGGACCACCTCCCGCTGGGGGACCGCGTCGTCGCGCTCGCCATGTCGCTGGCCGACGACCGTGAAACGGCGATGAGGATCCCCCTTGTGGCCCAATTCATCGCGGCAAGCCGTGAGATGCTGGTGGACATCGGCTTGTTCACGGACCATGGACCGATGCCCGCGGATCCCTTCATGGAGCCGCCGTTCGACCTCTTTTATGAGGAGCCAGAGGATGCATGGGAGGACGAAGCCATGCACGACGCCTACGAGCAGTTTGTGCATGAAGCACCGCACGACGAGGAAGAGATGCTCTACCTTGAGGAGGAGGCGGCGCAGATGCGGGAACAGGAAGCGTTGCATGCGCACCTCGCATCCTTGTTCGGGGAAACCACGACGGTCGTTCATGAGGTCGAGGACATCGAAGCGGAACCTGCACGGCCTCTTCATGACGCGCAGCACGCCATCGAAGAGGCTGCATGCATGATGCAGGATGCCTGCGAGCGCCTCCTGCTGGCCATCCAACGGATGCGGGAAGCGTTCAGGAACGCGTGATTTCTCGCCCGATGATCATCCGCTGCACTTGGCTGCTTCCCTCGTAGATTTGCATCACCTTTGCGGCGCGCATCAGGCGGGCCACAGGGTACTCCTCGGAGTAGCCGTAACCGCCGTACACCTGCACCGCGTCCGTCGCGACCTCCATCGCGGTGTCCGCTGCAAAGCGCTTGGCGTGCGCGGCTGATTCGGTGTTTCGAAGTCCAGCATCCGCTTCGAAGGCCGAACGCCAGGTGAGCAACCGCGCCGCTTCGATCTTGGTCTTCATGTCCGCCAGCATGAACTGAATGGCCTGATGATGATGCAGCGGCTTGCCGAAGCTGTGACGTTCACCGGCGTAGCCCAACGCGTGCTCAAAGGCCGCCCTGGCCAACCCTGTGGCGTGGGCGGCGATGTTCGGCCGCGAAAGATCGAAGGCCTGCATGGCGTTCATCCAGCCGCCTGATTCCGATTCACCGACGAGGTGGGCCGCAGGGACGCGGACGTTATCGAAGGTGATGGCACGGGTATCGCTGCACCGCTGCCCCATGTTCGTTTCTTTCTTGCCAAGGCTGAGCCCTTCACGGTCGGCTTCGACGATGAATCCCGACATGCCCCGGTATCCTGCGTCTGGGTCCGTCTTTGCGAGCACGAAGAAGAAATCAGCGTAGCCTGCACCGGTGATCCACATCTTGGAACCGTTGATGACGTACTCATCTCCGTCCTTCCGAGCCGTGGTCGTGATGGCCGCGACGTCAGAACCAGCCCCGGGCTCGGTGACCGCGTACGACGCCAGCGCTCCGTCTTCTGCGATGCGTCGAAGCCACACCTGTTTCTGTGCCTCGGTGGCGCCGGTGATCAGCGGAGCCGTCGCCAACGCTGTGGCGTAGGCCGCCGTTGCAAAACCGGGGTCACCCCACGCCAGTTCCTCGTTAACGAGCACCTCTTCCATGCAGCCAAGGCCCGGACCTCCATAGGCCTCAGGGATGTGCAGGTTGAGCAACCCCATCTCGTGAGCGGCCCGGATGGTGTCGATTGGGTACACCTCGTCCATGTCCCAATGCTCAGCGTGAGGACGGACCTCATCGGTGGCGAATTCATGGGCGAGGTCACGAAGCATCTCCTGCATCTCGTCCAACTTCAGGTCGACCATGCCCGGTGGGGCGGCCACCACGCCTTCAATCCTCGTCGTTCACGAGGCCAAGATGAGGCCCTGTCGCTGCGCCAACAACAGACCAAGGAACACCACGTACAACGAAACGAGCACCAGCCCCTCTCGTCGCCGGAATTGGTAGTTCGTCCGCATGAAGAGCAGCGCGGTGAGGCTGCCAATGATGGTGGCTGGAATGATCAGCCCAGCCGTGATGGTCCAGCCGTCGGAGGTCATGGTCAACGGGTGAACGAGGGCTGCAATGCCAACCGACAAGGTCGGGTCCGTGATGTTGGAACCGACCAGGGTCCCGATGGCCACGCCCTCGCTTTTTTTGGCGGAGAGGAGGGCGATGGTCAACTCCGGCAGCGACGTGCCAATGCCAGAGATCGTCGTCCCAATGACGGCCTCCGACACGCTGAGCCGTTCTGCGACCTGCACAGCAAGGTCCACGAGGTGATGCGCGGCAAAGAGCGCGAACGACAATCCAAGAACGACCATCACGATGGCCGCACCCGTTGTCCAGAGGGAATTGGATTCCCCTGCTTCAGGCTCGAGACCCTGTTCGCGCGCGTCTGCTTGAATTTCTTCGCGGTGACGGACCAACCAGACCACGTACCAGATGTACGCCCCCACAAGGACTGCACCCTCAAACCGTGTGAGGGTGTGCCCCGTCCACACGAGGAGGGCCAAGCCGAGGCTCGCGGCGAGCATCAGCACACCGTCCCGCTTGAGCCACGACGGTCCGACCCGTACCGGCCGCGTCAGTGCGACGATGCCGAGGATCAGCGTGATTTGAACGAGGACGGACCCAAAGATGGAGCCCACTGCGAGGTCCGCGACCTCTGGATGCTCCGGTGAGATATCGTACGCAGCCGACGCTGTGACGAGGATTTCCGGCAAAGACGTTCCAATCGACACGACCGTGAGTCCGATGACAACCTCGGCCACTCCGGCGCGCTTCGCCAAAGATTGGGCCCCTGCGATGAAGAATTCAGCCGACGAAACAAGCAGACCGATGGCCAACACGAGAAGGACAGCGATGCCCCACATCGGTGGGCGAACCTCTTGGCTCAGCAGGCCCTCCAGGACGAGCAATCCCATGAACAGAGAGGCGGTGATGACGAAGGCGTTGTAGGAGAACAAGCGAGGCAGCCCGTGCACCTGCAGGGGTTCCGCCATGGAGGCCTGTGGGCACTTCTGTTCATCAGCGTTCAGGCTGAGGCATGCCTACTTCCGAAGGTCCTCGGTGAGCACACGAAGCACGGCGAGCACGTGCTCAAGGGAAGGGATGGTGTGGTTCTCCAGCGGTGGCGCGAACGGAACGGGGGTGTCCAACGCGCCAATCACGGCTGGCGCGGCTTCGAGGGCGTGGAAGCATGATTCGAGGATTCGGCTCTGGACGGTGTGTCCCAGGCCGCCGCTCCACTGGGCTTCGTGCAGCACAGCAAGCCGACCTGTGCGCAGCACGGACGCCACGCAGGTGGAGGCGTCAAAGGGCAGGAGGGTTCTCAGGTCGATCACCTCAACCTCAACACCCTCCGTCGAGAGCCGTTCGGACGCCTCAAGCGCGATGTGCACCATCGCGCCCCACGTGACGAGGGTGAGGTCACGACCGCCCCGCACCACTTCTGCATGACCAATGCTGTGCCGTCGACCTTCGTCCATGGCCGTCTGCACGCTGGTGGTGTCCACGTCCATGTTGATGGACGTCCCCCAGCCGGTTTTTCCTCCCCGTAGGCCGTACAGGCCGATGTGTTCGAGGATGAGCACGGGGTCGGGCAGCGTTGATGCTTCGAGGATCATGTCGTAGGCCTGCTGAGGCGTGGACGGCGCCACCACCACCAGACCTGGGTCGTTGGCGTACCAGGACTCGATCATGTTGGCATGGAACGGGCCGCTTCGGGTTCGCGCCCCAAGCGGGATGCGGACGGTCATCGGGCATTCAGCGCCCCAGCGCCACCGGAGCATCGACGCGTTGTTGATCAGGGCGTTATGGGCAAGGGCCGCGAACCCACCAAACTGAATTTCAGCCATCGGTCGAAGCCCGCCCAGCGCCGCACCCACAGCAGCGTGAACGATCGCTGCCTCGGACAGTGGCATGTCCACCAGGAGGTCTTGGTGCCCCGCGTTCCGAAGCCCCATGTTCAATCCGAACGCACCGGCCACTTCCATGTCCTCGCCAATGAAAACGGTCTGTTGTCCCAAACGGTCCGCAAGGTCCGCCATGGCCTGTTGAATCGCGCGTGCGTAGGTCCACCCGCCGTGTTCGGCGTACGCCCACGCACGCGCACCAATCGAAAGCGGTGCATCCGCTGGCGCCTCGAAGAGGTCGCCTCCCCGAAGCCGTGCGATGTGCGCTTCGTGCGGTTCTGCATCATGCAGGCTTGTCACGCCCTTCGTGACCGTGTGTGCCTCGGGCCACGGCATGGCGTCCAAGGCGCGCAAGGCATCGTCCACACCGGCCTGCTCTTCCTCTTCGATGGCCACGAGCGTTGCTTCCTCAACACCAAGGCTGAGCAGCAAGGATCGGTGGTTGGGCACCGGGTCCTTCGCTTCCCAATACGAAAGCAACTCGTCGTTCGCGTAGCCAGCGGTGGTGCCGGTGGAGGAGCCAAGGTACAGGTCATCGTGGTGATGGGCGTGGCCACACCCGCGCATCGTTTCGATGTGGATCAGGGTAGGGCCGCCGCCTGCCATGGCGAATTCCCGAGCCACGGCCACGCTGGCGTGCACTGCGGCGGGGTCGCTTCCGTCGATGGACCACCCCGGGAACCCCATTGCATTGGCCTTGTCTGCCCAAAGTTCGACGCCAGATTGGTGGTCGGGCGGCGTGTCGAGGGCAATCTGGTTGTTTTGAAGGATGTACGTGATGGGGAGACCGCGCGCCCCTGCGAAGTTCATCGCCTCCCAAAATTCCCCTGATGACGAGGAGCCTTCGCCAATGCAGGCCACGTGAAAGCGCTCCAACCCTTGCCGCATCGCGGCAAAGGCGAGGCCGGTCATGGTGGCAGAAGCGATCGGCAGAGGTGCTGTGGGAGGAAGCACGCCAACGTGCCAGGCCCCGACGTGAAGGTCCCGTCCGCCGGCATCGTCGTGCCCTCCGTTTTGGTTGGAGCCAACCTTGCCGAGGTTCGCACTCATCACGCTCAGCGGGGTATCGCCCATGGCGAGCCCCAAGCCCACGTCCCGAATCATCGGCGCCACAAGGTCGCCGTCGTACCCTTGCCCGGGCCGGGCATCGAGCGGTGCATCTGGTTGACGGTTCAAGGCCGTGGCGGCCGCCACAATGGCTTCCTGCCATGTGGACCTGAAGCCCTTGCCTCCGAACATCCCTCCGTCCGGGGTGGGGCGCCCCTCGGTGAAGAGTTGCTTCAGTGCCTCATCCAGCCGGCGTGTACGGGTCATCACCCGCTGCCACTCAAGCCGCTGTTCGAGGGTCACGGACATGTACTGCGCCAACCGCCTCAGGCAGAGGCGCACGTCGATCAGCATCCGGCTTCGGCGCCGTTCGAGGTGGAGCGCCGCAGGACGACGAGGGATGACCTCAGGGTCGTTTTCGCCATCCACCAGCAAGGCGGATTCCACCGTTGACCGTTCGTCGATGGCGTCCAGAAGAGCAGCGCTGAACGTGTTCCAGGCCTCAGCATCAAACGACGCATCGTCGCCGACGGCAGCGGCCCACGCCTCAGCCACGAGCAGCAGGTGCCCCGGGTGGCGCTCCCCAATGAAGCGCAGCACCTCCGACCGCGCAGCGGCAGCGGGCAGCGGGGCGACGAAGGTGAGCGTGGACTCAGGGCGCCACGACGCACCACGAATGGGAGGGAGGTCGCCTTGCGCCATGCGTCCACCGGCACGGCCACGGTGGCCGGGACTTCAAACCTGCCCGTCGTCCTCGTCCCGCTCTGCCTCAGGCCAGACGGCAAGGATCTCTTCAGCGAAGCCAGTGGCGTCCTCCACGCGCGTCATCAGGCTGGTGTCGGAGACAGCGCCAGGTCGGCCAAGGTCCCACAACAGGTCCCGGATGTCCTCGACGCACAAGCGGACGTAGGACAGCGTCTCGAGGTCCACACCCTTCTGGCCCTCGGCGAGGGGGGCCGTGATGCTCGGCGCTGGCTCGTCAAGCAGCGACATGGCGGCTTCGACGTCCTTGACGATGTTGTCCGCTTGCCGCTGCAAGGCCGCCTCCATTCCCCCGGTGGCGTCCCCGCTGAGCATCGTCGTTCGGACGGCGGGGCCTTCGCCAGAGCCCAGGGTCGCGGATTTCGTCAGGTCGTCGACCGTGACCCCCGCACGGCTTGGGGCAGGAGCAAGGGTCGGGGCAGCCGGCTCCGCCACCGCCGTACCGGACTCTTCGAGGAGGCGGCCGATGGTCTTGCGGACCAGTTCCGCGACTCCGGTCGCGTCCAGACCGTCCAAGTCGCCTCCATCAAGCACATCCTCGACCACGTTCGCGTTGATCCGTTCCGTGCCGAGCAACCCCCTGAGCATGGGCAACGCCCACGCTCCTCCGTCCATCTGCGGAGGAGAAGCCGCGAAGGCTCCCAACGGAGTGGCTCCGCCGTATCCGGTCGCGGACGCCATCTGCACCTGTGCTGGAGGGGCCACCATGCGTTTTTCTGCATGGGCACGGAGCTGCTGAAGGAGGTGGCCCATGTCGAGGGGTTTGCCGAGCACTTCGGCCACGCCCGCGCGTGCAGCGGCGAACATCATCTCCGGAGCGGTACTTCGTGCCAGCATCACGATGCGCGTCCGGGCGCCTACGGCAGGGTCGCTGCTCAACGCTTGAGCAACGTCGAGCGCGTTGCCGTCCGGCCACTCCTCCTCGAGAAGCAGCACCTCAGGCACAGTGGCCCGTACGGTGCCTTCCGCCTGTGCAAGGGTGCTGGTGCGTGTCACCTGAAAGCCGTCGCGCTCGATGGACGAGGCGAGCAACGCACGCCGCCCTTCGTTGGCATCGGCAATGATGACGTGTGGCATCTTCCCTCAGGCTTGCTTTGGAGCCGACGGCCTTCAACCTCTTCCCGTGTGGAGGTGGTTGCGGCTCATCCGCGGACCATCATCTCGGGGGCGAGCGCGTTCCACGCTTCGATGCCGCCGTCGAGGTTCCAGAGCCGTTCCGCAGGCACGCCCGCCTGAATCAGCGCCATCACGGCCATCATCGATCGACCGCCGAGTTTGCAGTGCACGAGGATGTCGCCCTCTTGAGGCAAGGCGTTGAGGGCCCCAAGCACCGCTGTATGGGGAACATGAAGGTCACAGGACGAGGCCGAAAGTTGGTCGTGTTCAGCACCGGAACGAACATCCAGCACGAACGGCGTCCATCCATCCCGCATCCGGGCAAGCATCGTGCTGGCGTCCAGTGACTGAATCATTGGGTCCTCCCGCGAAGCCGGTTGTCCTTCAAGGTGACGACCGGCGCACGTCGGGTCGTTGTCCCATACCGTGCGGGCGGCGTCGAGGTTCGAAGGAGGGGCTCGATGGTGGTCACGCGCGAAACGGAGGTGGCGGGTCTCAAGGCGATGCACATCGACCAAAGTCAGCCTGCCAAACGCTTCCTCCGCTCGGCCGAGAAGCACGTCGATGGCCAGGGCGGCCTGCATGCTTCCGATCACGCCTGGCACAGCACCCAGCACGCCCACTTCGCCGCATCCTTGGATGACGCCCGGCGGTGGAGGTTCGGGGTGAAGGTCCCTGTAGCCTGGTCCGGTGGCCGGGTCAAACAGCGCCACTCGCCCTTCAAAACGATGGAGTGAGGCGTGGACCCACGGCAATCCAAGAAGGGCACACGCATCGTCGATAAGGTAACGGGCGGGAATGCTGTCGGTTGCGTCGATGACGAGTTCATGGCCGTCCAGCACGTCCAACGCATTGTCGGGGGTCAACCTGGAGGGCACGCCATCAACGACGAGGTCCGGGTTGAGGGCGTGCAAGGCTTCGACGGCGACGTCGGTCTTGGGACGGCCGACATCCAACGCGCGGAAGAGCACCTGCCGTTGCAGGTTTGAGCGGTCGACCACATCGTCATCGATGACCGTGAGCCGACCAACACCCGCCGCAGCAAGGTACAGGAGCACCGGTGCACCGAGGCCTCCTGCTCCAACGACGGCCACGGAGGAAGACAACAAGCGACGCTGACCGTGCTCACCTACTTCCGGGAGCAGGAGGTGCCGCGCGTACCGCTCTCGGTCAAGGGGCCGCACGACACCACCGCCATGCTCAATCGTGCTGAGCCTCAAGCCATCGCTCGGCATCGATGGCGGCCTGGCACCCCATGCCAGCAGCGGTGATGGCTTGCCTGTACCGCGTGTCAACCACGTCGCCCGCTGCAAAGACCCCTTCCACGGACG
>Ga0181588_10002848_pt1 | contig 14801 bp, 9 predicted proteins | sample 071ome_26_FD_148607 | JGI IMG/M metagenome (GOLD analysis project Ga0181588, IMG submission 148607) | Coastal salt marsh microbial communities from the Groves Creek Marsh, Skidaway Island, Georgia - 071409BT metaG (spades assembly) | ecosystem: Environmental > Aquatic > Marine > Intertidal zone...
AATTGTCGCAAACGGGACGATGATTGCGCTCGCCATTTTCGGTTTGAGTTTCGTCACTTTGCGCGCCTGGTTGATCACGCGAACCGGGAATCCAAATTATTTCTTCGCCGTCACGCTGATGTATTCTGTTGGACAAGTGTACATTACGTACGAAACGCTCACGTTTGCGCTATCAAAAAAGGAGATTGAGGAGTCTGCGAGACAAAAAGCAGCTTAGATTCCGATAGCGCGTAGATAGTGTAGTAATAATTGCAACAACAACAACATTAGTTCTTCTCGATAATTTTGTAGTGTTGCCAACACGCAACACCTTCCGACGTTGGCGCGTCTGGGTTTTGCATCTTCTCCTTTCCTTTCCTTTCAATATTCTCTTCTGTACTGATAAATCGGAAATACACCACATACCCTGCTAAAATGTGTAAATCGTGGAACGTGGCGTCGTCCTTTCCGAGCCTTCGACCGGCGTTTATCAACTCAACCGACCCAATCGGAACGTCCAACTGTTTTGCTATTTCGTTCTTACACTCTCCTACCGTACCGAGCGCATTTCTATACGTATACTTCACCGTCATCTTCTCCGCATCTTTCGGATGCGTATCCCATGGTCTCAATTTTAACGGCACCGGCTCGTCCGGCGCGATGTTTGGATCGCTCCGTTTCTTAATCCTCTGCACTCGAATCTTCTCTCTGTCCGGTAGATCTTTAAACGCGTCCGAATCGTCGATGAAAATGTCTTCCGACCACTCTTTCTCTGCCTCCTCGTTCTCAAACTCTTCCGCGACTTCAAACCACTCGATGGTTTCTTTATCGTGTTCTTCTCTCCGTTTTTGAATGTTTTTGACCATCCCTCGCGTAAACTTCCCATTCTGTCCGGGCGTTTCGTTCTCTTTAAACGGTTGGTGTTTCTTCGCCTTACTTTTCTTCTTCGCCGCCGTCTGCTTCTTCATTTCCTCGCGCGCGGTGCCGCGATTCGCGTCGAGCATCGCCATCGCGTGCCTTCTCCTTCGATACGAATCAGATCTCTCTTTCCCGAAACGCAGAGAGAGAGAGAGATTTAAAAAAGGAAAACGCACGCTCCGCGCAGGTTAAAAAGAGATATTCGCGCGCGCGCTCGCTCTCGAGCACCGCGTTCTCGAAATGCGAGACAGATAGCAAACCTTCCTCTTTATCGGCTGCTCTTTTGCGCCGCGCTTCTCTTCTTCTTCTTCTTCTTCTTCGGATGTGGTGTCGTTCAAAACCTTTCTCCTTTTTTTTTATCGCGAGTGAAAAAGAAGCGTTTCAAAAGTTCGTATTAGGGCAAAAAAAGTGCTTCACAAGCAAACGCTTTCCAAAAGAAGAAAAGGAAGAATGTCGAGCGCGTGTCGAGCAGCGATGATGCTTCAAATGTGTCGCAAGAGGACGACGGAGAGAACGATGTCAACTGCCGGTGCGTTTATTCGCCGTGAAGGAAAAGTTCTCGTCGCGCGGCGTTATCGTTCTTCTTCTTCTTCTTCTTCTTCATCTTCCCCGAGGAGGGGGAGAGAGGTGTTGAAATTACCGTTACGACGACGCGGTGTTCATCGCGCGAGCGATGCGAGTCTTTCTTCTTCTTCTTCTTCTTCGTCTACTACTTCGGTCGTTTCGGACGGCAGCGCGAGCGGAGGGACGATAAACTCGCCGTTGCTGCGTTTCGACGACGCTTTGTACGACTATCTGTTGAAAAACACGCGCGAACCGAAACTGCTGAGACAATTGCGGGAGGAAACGGCTGCGTTCAGTCCCGTAGGCGCTCGGATGCAAATACCCCCGGAACAAGGTAATTTTTTACGTCTGCTGGTGGAATTGACAAACGCTGAGAAAATAATCGAAATTGGCGTGTTTACTGGATACAGCTCGCTGGCGATGCTCTTACCGATGACGGAGCGTTCGTACGACGGCGACGTTCGATTTCACGCGTGCGATATCGACGACGAAGCTATGGCGGTGGCGAGGAAGTATTGGAAGGCTGCGCACGTGGAACACATGGTTCGCGAGCACGTCGGAGATGCGAAGGTGAGCGTTGAACGCATCAAGGATGAGTTTGGGGCAAATTATTTTGATTTAGCGTTCGTGGATGCGGACAAGAGGGCGTATATGGGGTACTACGAGCAGTTATTGCCGATGATGAAGAAAGGCGGTTTGATCATCATCGATAACGTTTTGTGGTATGGACGACCTGTGAATCCAGATTTTGATAAAGATAAGAAAACGATCGCGATCAAAGAGTTTAACGAGTTTATCGTGAACGATCCGAGAGTGAGTCATAGCTTAGTACCCATCGGCGATGGAATTAGCATTTGTCGCGTGCGATGAATGAGAGAAAACGATGGATTCTTTTTTCTCTCCATCTCTTCTAACTAGTTTTAATAATATAGTTACTAAAACAAATCATATATAATCACCGCTATACTTTGTGTCGCTACTATTCTCGCTGCTATTATTTCTATGCATCTATGTCCAACTCCTTTTCGCTCTTTCTTCCTTTTGCTATAAAAAGTAATCCGGCACGGTTCGTTTGCTCGGCGCCACGCGATTGGAATCGGGCGCCGCTTCAAACACTTTGAACCGCGGCGTGAAATGTTCGTCTAGTTCCAATAAACTCGCCACGTTACCGCACCGATAGCAGTAATTCGGCGCCGACCAAACCGTCACGAGTTCTTGTTCAAACATCCACTTGTACCCTTCCATGACCAACTGATGCGCTCGACAAATCAACTTCAAACCGTTCTTCTCGTTGAAGCTTTTACACGCGTCGTCGCCGAATAAATACCCCGCGCCTCGCGGAGACAAACCCCAACCTTTGATATCTTCTGGATCAGACCATAATAAATCGCACATCGGTCCTTCGTGCGGAACCTCTCTTTTTCTATCAATCGCTCTAATCTCGTCGATGGTGTTGATATTCGGCGACAAACCTCCGTGAACGCACAACGCTCTCCCGTCAATCATCGCCGATAAAGACAAGTAATCGAACACATCCGTGCAATATCTCCACACGTTCACGCTCCCATATTTTTTCACGCACTCGTCGTAAAATCCGTACACTTGCGTGATTTGCCGACACTCGTGATTCCCGCGGATCAAATACATTCGGTCCGGATACCTCACCTTCAGCGCCAACAAAAGCAAGAACGTCTCCACGCTATAAAACCCTCTGTCCACGAAATCTCCCATGAACAAATAGTTCGTATCCGGACACTCCCCACCGACCGAAAACAACTCCTTCAAATCGTAAAACTGACCGTGAATATCGCCGCATATCGTCACCGGACTCGAAATATTTTGCACGTTTGATTCTTCCACCAAGATCTCCACCGCCATTTGACAGAGCTTTTTCACCGAATTCTCGTCGATTATCTCGCAGTTCCTCAGAGTGGAGATCCACGCGTCCACTTCCTGCGACGACGCCATCCTTCGCGCGCGCGCGTATAGTCCGTCCGAACTTCCACCGGGGAGAGAGAAAGGGGTTCGCGCGCGCGTGCACGTAAAAAGAATTGAATTTAGCACTCACAGCGGTGCGTCTTCAAATTCCAATCCCCCCCAAAAAACCAAACGCGCTCCTCCTCCACAATAAACGATCGGCGGCGGCAGGCAGCGCACTCGGCAGAAGAGAAGAAGAGAGAGAAGAAGAAAGAGAGAGAGAGAATGAGAGAGAGATCGGAGCGCGTTTTGGTCTTCTGCTCTCTCTCGTCTTCTCAAAGCGTGTTGTTGCGTCTGTTCTTTTTTTTTTCTTTTTTTTTTTATGTTTTTCGACGATTCGCGATTTTGGAAATTTTCACTTTTTTTCTTCTTCTTCTCGCCTCCTCCTCTCTCGCGTTTTTGTTGGGGAAAAAAGAAACTTTGCACCACCCGCCGCGCGATCGCACAGAGTCATCGCGGACAGAGAGAGAGACAGAGAGAGAGAGAAAAGGACGACAGTTCGAGACGAACCTTGAGAGATACGCGCTTTGCGTCGTTTTTTTTTTTAATAAAACGCGAGAAACGAGAGAGAGAGAGAGAACAAACACATGACAGTTCCGGGAAACAAGAGGGAAAACGCCAAGTCGCAGCGCGCTCTCGAAGCGGTGACGCGAATCGAAGCGCTGATTAAAGCCATACAGAGTGGGACTTTGGAGGACGTGCAGAAGTGTTGCGTGGCGTTTAGGGATCAGTCGGAGTGTTCGACCGCGCGAGACGTGAAAGGGAGAGGGTGCTTGCATTTGGTCGCGCAAAGGAGGGATGCGGCGGCGGTGGATATTTGCAAACACTTGGTCGAACGGGTGAAATGCGACGTGGAAATGAGAGACGAGGAAGGCGCGACGGCGCTGTTAATCGCGATGTCGAGGGCAAATTATTTAGTTTTGGAGTATTTGTTGGTAGAGGCGAAGGCGAATGCGTTGGTGACGTCGAAGGACGAAAGGAACGCGTGGCACTACTTGGCCACGTGGGACGGCGGGAAAGAGCACGTTCACAAGACGAAGGACGTGTTGCTGAATAAAAGCGGTGGGACGGAGAAAGCGAAGGAGGTGAAAGACATGTTGACGAAGAAAGCGACCGGGGGGAACACCGGGTCGCCTTTTTTGTTCGCCATCGGGTGTGGATCTCACGAGGTGGCAAAGTTGCTTCACGAGGAACTCGGCGAAGGGAAGAAAGAGGCGCATCACAACGAGACCTTGGCTTCGGGAGTAGGCGCGGCGGTTTTAGCGACCGCGAGTGGATGCGTGGAAACGTTGCGATTCGTTTTAGAAGACTGTAAAGTAGACGCGAATCAGAGAGCAGAAGGCGGGATGTCCGCGTTGCATGTACTCGCAAGTCACCCAAAATGGGCCGGGATGGATCCCGAAGACGCGAATACGAGAAAGAAAGCGATTGACGTTTTACTCAAGAATGGTGCCGATGCGAATGCGCGAGACAAAGATGGGATGAAAGCGATCCACGCAGCTGCTGCGTGCAGAAGAGAAGACGTGGTTGAGCATTTACTTCCGCACACGAAAAAGGATGAAGACTTAAAAGAAGAAGACGAGTGGAACGCGCAAGCGGTGATGCGTCGCGTGGAGGAGTTGATCATGGAGATTCGGAGACAACACAGCGGCCAAGCGGAAGGCAATCCAGAGCAAAACTCGCGCGATCCATCACACATTAGCGTAGCTGGACATAATGTTGGTCCAAAAGCGAAGTTATCCGAAGAAGAAATGAAAGAAGCTGAACAACATAAACGCCTCGGAGACGAAGCGTTCGTCGGAGGTAAATACCAAGTCGCCTTGGACGCGTACACGAAAAGTTTGGAATCCGACAAATGGAACGCGAAAGTGTGGGCGAACAGGTCTGCGTGTAGAGAAAAGTTGAAAGATTATATGGAGGCGAGAAAAGATGCAGTCACTGCGAGATCACTCGACCCAACCTATCTGAAAGCCTGGTTTCGCGAAGGCAAAGCTGCCAGGGCGATGAACGATTTCGAAGGCGCGGCGGTTGCTTTTTTTGAAGGTTTGCGCCTGGACGAGAGCAACGCAGATTTGAAGAATGGATTCGAAGAAGCCGTTTCGGAAGGCAGAAGGATGTTCATGCAGCAAGAAAAGAACACGAAGAAGAAGTAGAAAATTACCAGTATCGTCTCAAACTTAACACACAATTAATAAAAAAGTTTAATACACAAGTGTTTTTATTTACTATATACAACAGAGGTACAATTCGCGATCGTTTTCATCGCCAACATATCGCGATCGTCGTCAACTATGCTATCAAAGAGCTGGAGCGAGTTCCTCTTCGGTTTGATGCATTCCGTTGGAGTTGTCGGTTTCGTTAGGACTTTCCGCGGCGCTTTGCTTCGCCGCGTCCATCCTTCGCGTCGCTTCTTTCAAAATTCTTCCAAGTCGGTCTTCACCGTTGACCATGAGTGTCGCTCGATCGCGTATTATTTCTTCTAACGCCATTTGATCGTCCAATCCAGTTCGGATAAAGTTTTGAGGATCGTGCTCGTGAATCTGTAATTGTTCGACGAGTTGTAACCATAAAGAGTTGTTGTTTTGACCGGCTGAAAAGACGGATTCTTTCTCTTCTGTCGTGGCTTCTGTAGTCGGTACGGATGCCGTCGCATTCAAAACTGGCGCAGGCAGACTCGCCGTCGTCGTCTCGTAAACGGGCGACGATATCGTCTGTTTCCTGCGATTCTCTACCTCCTTCCTTTTCCTTTCCTCCAAGAACCGCGTTCGACTCATCGATAACCTCGCGTGCATCTGATAACAGCTCACGCACAATCGAAAACCTTTCTTTACTTCGCCTTCTGGCGCGGTCGAATCTCCATCTAGGTTGTTCTTATCGCCAGAGGCAGTGGAAACACCGCCACCAATCGAGGCAGTATTGCTACCACTGTTAAACACAGTTCCTTGACTCTGGTGCGGCGACTGCGGCCCAATCTCCAACATCGTACTCTTTACTCTCTCTTTCTCGCGAACAGCCATGTTTCCAACTCCGACGATCTCCTCGCACCCTTCACACGACGGAGACGATGTATTCTGCACGTGTTCTCCAACGCGCGATGTTGTCGTCGCCATCGCGAGGTTTTCCCCGTTTCCATTTTTCATCGTCGTCGTCGTCGTCGTCGTCCCCTCCTTCTCTCCTTCGCAGCACACTCCGCACTCCCACACGAACCCGACCAGATGCACGTTGCACGCGTCGCACCTTTTCGGCGCAGAAATCGACGTTCGATCGATATCCTCCGCGGTTCCAACCACTTCGTCCGGCGTTTCCGTAAACCGCACCGATTTTTTTCTTCGTCCGTGGTGGTGCGACGAGTTGTGGTGTCCGCCTCCCCCCGACGACGACGAGGGAAAGTTATGCTGACTCATCGACTGCTCTCGGTCCTCGCTCGTTCGTTTCGGGGTTTGCCCGGAAAACCCGCGCTCGTCTCCAGAGTTACCACCTCGAGGACTCAAACTGCTGCCCCCCCCGTTGTTGTTCCCGTTCTTCGGTCGCGCGTTGACCAAGATGGGCGGGACGGTGCACCGCGCGTACCCGTTCATGCTGACGTGGATTTAAGCGTAAAAAAAGTTCCAAATCGAATCGGGGCAAAAAAAGGTCAAAAAGAGCTCTTTCCCGCCGACAACACTATTCGACGAACGAACGAGGGACGACGACGACGACGACGACGACGGCGCCCTCTCAGAATGGAGCAGCTTTTGGTTCCGCTTCTTTCGTTGTTGTTGGTGGTGTCGTCGTCGCGGCGAGGAGGAAGAGGAAGAGGAAGAGGAGCGTAAAGGTTGTTTACCTCTGCAGCACTTCTTTAATAAAAGTGCACCTTCACAGAGTGTGGATGGAGGTTTTTTCCGTCGTGATTTTCTTCTTGATTTTTTGATTTCCGTCTACCCCTTTGGGAACGCCGCTGCTATTTCAATATGGTTCGCGTGATGAGCTCCGTCCGCACAAAAACAACTCGGTTTCGAGGAGCTCCGCGAGAACTCAAAAAGTATATCACATACACCAGAAATCACAGAGAACCGCGCAAACATCACAACACGTGAACGCGTTTATTTAGAAAGACACACACACAAAAAAAGCAGACGATTACGATTACGATTACGATTACGATTACGATGATGATGATGCGACAGTGCGGCGCGGCGATGGCTGCGACGTCTTCTTCTTCTTCTTCTTCTTCGTCGCGTTCGTCGTCGTCCGTTTCGAGAAATCATCGCGCCGCTGCTGCTGCTGCGGATGAGATAAAGCGGCGAACCGGCGGGTGTTCGAGAGCGATTTTTGCGCCGCGAAGAAGCGCCAGAAACAACGACGGGAGGAGGAAAACGACGACGCGATTAGGAGCTTTTGCGTCTTCTTCTTCGCACTGTGAATACATCGAAAACGCGGCGTCCATCCCGCGAACGAAGAATACGGAAACCAACATCGAGTCTTTGCTGCGAGTGTGTCGAGCGAAAGGTCTTGAAATCGTAGAACCGAGTCAGAGAAGAAACTTGCACCCGCTGGTGGTTCCGGTGGCGAAAGAAACGTCGACGTCGACGACGATCGGGATATACATCCCACACGACGACGTTGATTCGTTGTCTATCGTTCGCGTGTCTCCGTGCGGGAAATTTTTAACGCTTCTGGCGAGAAATCCGAAGGAGTTTATCCACCGCGAGATTGTCGAAGAGGAAGCGGCGACGGACGGCGCGGAGAGAGCGCTGTTTGACGCCAGCGGGGAAGTCGGGAAAAACGCGTACGAGTTGAACGATTACTCGGAGAAAAAAGGAAAGTTGACGTTAGATCAGTATTTAACCATGAAAGTTGGGAGGTTTCCGAGCTCTTTGAGAGGTTTAGTCGAACGGCATTTGGAGAGGAAAGACGAGGAGTCCGCGTTGGTCGCGTGCGACGTGTTTAAGAATCAGTTTCAAAATTGGGGCGAAGTGTACGCGTTTATTTCAGACGTTTACGCGTCGTTAAATCGAATGGAAGAGGCGAGAGATTACGCGAGATCGGGCGTCCAGTGTCCTTGGTCGACGTTTGAAACCCGAGAGTCGCTCGATCGCATGATTGAACGAGCCGGTTGGGGAGAGACGAGCTCGGTGGCTGAAATTAGAAAAATTTTAGACACGAGAAAAGGACCGGGCAGAGATCAGTTCGTGGACGAGAGCAAAGAAAAAGTGAAAGCTGAAGAAGACGCGGAAGATTGTTTGAATGCGATGGCAAACGGAGAGAAGGCAGTTGTAGATACGGTGATTCAATTGGCAGAGTGTTACTCGAGAGCGGGAAAAGAGAGACACGCGAAATTTGTCATGTGCGCGAGCTCGCCGTTTTAAAATAACAAATCGTAGTATAATAATCATTAATTTTTAATCGCTACCATGATGAATACTGTATGCACACTACTGCTACTGCTACTTCTTACTATATGATAATGGTCATTATGCTGCAAATACGCGTAATTCCGTTTGTCATCCGCCAATGCGTATCATGGATCTATTCTCCATGCCCGCTAAATTCTCCATGCCGGCGTGTTTCGCTTTCTTTCTCTTCACCGCGCCTTCGACAATAGCCTTCAATTCGTCATCCGATGCGTTATCTACGCGCATGGCGTCTCGTAAAGATATCTCGTTGTTGCCAAACAAGCAAACTTTCAAATTTCCGTCCGCTAATATTCGCAATCGATTACACCCGCCGCAAAAATGGTTCGTCATGCTCGTCACGAAGGACACGGTGCCTCGAAAACCGTCGATTTGGAAGTTCTTCCCAACCTCAGATTTGGTTTCATCTGGAATTCGAGCAATAGAAGGATATTTCTTTTGAATTGCATCAAACATTTCCGCGTAGGATACCATTTTCTGCGTCTCCCATTTGTTCCCGTTGAAAGGCATGTACTCTATGAACCTCACGTTGACCGGTTTCTCTTTCGCGAATTGCACGAAATCTAACAACTCGTCATCGTTCTGACCTCTGACGACGACAACATTCACTTTAATCGTCTCAATACCAATTCGAATGGCCTCGTCGATTGACTTCAACACTTTATCCAACCCATCTCTCCTCGTCATGAATTCAAACTTTGCTTTCACCAACGAATCTAAACTCACGTTGATCGACTTCAACCCGTTTCGTTTCAACGCTTCCAGTTTACTCTTCAACGCGACGCCATTCGTCGTCATCGCCACGTGTTCTATCCCATCAATCCTCGATATTCTTTCCACTATGTCCACTAAATCTTTCCTCACCGTCGGTTCTCCCCCAGTCAAACGAACTTTTTTCACTCCGCCTTCTCGCGCGAACAACTTCACCAACCGTTCGATTTCCTCGGTCGTTAACAAATCCGCTTTCGGCGCTAAGTCGATCCCATCTTCTGGCATGCAATAAAGACACCGCAAATTGCATCTCTCCGTGAGCGATATGCGTAAATAATCGTGATGCCGGTTAAACGTGTCCGTGAGCATCGGGTAACGATGCGTCGGTTGTTGTGGGGTCATCTCCGCGCGTCTTTCGGGAAGAAGAGGTTCGGGGCGCTTTTCCCAAGTCGGCGCGCCGGAGTCGTCTCTCGATTCAGCAGAAGCGACGTCGTCGTACGACGGCAGAGGGTTTGCCGCGCATATTTTTTTGAGCGTGGAGATGCACGAGGTCCGAGAGACGAACTTGAGGTGGCGCAGAAGCCCGCTTCTGCCGCGCTGCATGACGTTCTGCTCTCTCTCTCTCTCTCTTTTGTGTTATGCGGACAAGTTTGTCTTTTGGTCGCTTTTTCTACTTCTTGCACGTGTCCGTTTAGGGTGTTTTTTCTGCCTGTGCTGTGTGAGAAACTAACATTTCAATTTTTACTACTCTCTAATAAATCTCTCTACTCTCTCGTCTCGTCGATGCCTTTATGGTGCTACTGCTGCTGTTTCTACGGCTGTTGATGGTGAGGGTGAATCATTCGAGCTAATCCCGATCGAAAAGGTGTGCGAAATCATTGCATTCGAAGCGCGTGCTATTGTTAATGCTGCTGCTGTTGGTATCGCGCCATCAACTCTTCTATGGGCATGTTCGCTTCGTCCTCGAGCGCGTTCCTTTCCTCTTCGGCGTCGAGCATGTCCTCGTCTTCTTGAAGCGCTTTTTCGTCCTCCTCCAACGTCGATTCGTTGTCTTCGGAATCGTCGTCGTCGTCTCGATCGAAATCGGAGGAGTTTTCGGGCGATGGAGACGGTTCTTTTTCTCCAAACTGACGATGGCGCGATTGGTATCGGCGCATGAGTTCTTCGATTGGGATGTTCGCCTCGTCCTCGAGCGCGTTCCTTTCCTCTTCGGCGGTTAAATTCAATCGCTCGTCGTCCTCCTCTAAAGCCGCGCGCTCGTCTTCTTCAATCGTACCTTCATCATCTTCCTCGTCGTCCGAGGCATTTTCCACGGTAAAATCGTCCGAGTTTGTCATCGCGTCGTCGTCGTCGTCGATGTCTTCCATGGCCATGATATCGCACGAGTCGATGTGTCGCATACCTGGAGAATTAATCCCTTCAATTTCCACGGTATCTTTGCCACCAACAACTGTGACGGTATTCCCTGGTTGACCGTCGTCAAAGTCTGGTTGTTCAATTTTAATTTCTTCCACGTCGAGCGGTCGCTCTTCGACGGATTTCGGCGTCGGCACGACGTACTGCGGGATACCTGGTTTCGAGAAACCTTTGATCACCGGCCGAGGGTATTGCGGACCAACAGCTGGGACGTCCAGCTCTGGTCTCGCCAATAACGTTTTCAAAGACAACCATCGACCGGGTCCTCGCAAATCTTTATTCGCTTCCTCCTCGCGTTTCATCGCCTCCTTCGCTTTCTTGATTTGCGCCTTTGTGCGCTTCGTCTGCGGTGCAACCTTAGCCGTTTTGCCTTGTTTTTCTCTGCGCAGTGCCGCCGCAGCCGCTTTAGCCTCCTCTTGCTGCCTCAAAAACTCTTGCATAGCAGCTTGCTCTTCCTTTTCGGCTTTCTTCTTGGCCATTTGTGCGATTTCGCGATGCGTCAGCGCCCCCGGAATGGGTGGATCCCATATCGATGCGCGCTTTGGTTGTTCCTGTTCCTGATCTTGTCCTTGTCCTTCTTCTATTTTTACCGCTACATCTACCGCCGCATTCTCCTTCTCTTCAGCTTCTTTTTTCTCGTATTGTAATCGCAATTGCTTAAACGCATCGATGGTGGCGTAATACATACCAGATTTTGGATCTCGATACTTTGCCGGTAACCCGGTAATCGCGCAAATTTTCTCCTCTTTCGCCGAAGTCGACGGCGCGTGGTTTTCATTTTTCAAATAAAACTCCGGCGCATCTCTCTCAGACACCGCGCCTCGGAGTAACTCGTACACGATCGTACCGGGTTTGTCGGTTTTCGAACTTCTCTGCCGAATCGCCGGTCCGTCGTATCGCTTCTTTCTATCAGTCATCTGATTCCTCTTCTTTTGCTCTTCCTCCAAGTGCAACAAGTGCTCCAACTCGATTAAATTGTTCTTCTCCGTAATCTTTGCCTCTTTGATCATCTCTTCCATGGTTGGAACGATGTACTCAACCTTCGGTCGCACGATTTGCGGCCTCGACTCCCTCTCTCTCCTCAACGCCTCGGACTTTTCGCGAATCTCTTTCGCGGACGCGCGCGACGAGAGTCGAAGTTCCTGCGGTATGACCACCGCCGGCGCAGCCGTCTGTTGTTGTTGTTGTTGTCGTTGTCCTTTAATCGCGGGAGCAGCGGCGCTCGCGGTCTTCTCCACTCCTTCCATCGCATCATCGCCACCACCTTCTTGCTGTTGTTGTTGTTGTTGTTGTTGTTGTTGTTGTTGTTGTTGTTGTTGTTGTTTCTTCTTCTTCGCGGCGGCAGTAGCGGCGTTGCCATCTTTCCTCTCCGGCGCTTTCATCGTCTTCCTCCTTCGCTCCTTCGCCACCTCGACCTCCTCCTCGTCCTCGCTGCTCTCCTCGTCGTCGAAATCTTTATCGAACACGTCCGCGACTTCCTCCTCCGATTCGTACTCGCTGTCGTCCTGTTCCTCCTTGAACGCGTCTTGGTTCCAAAACTCCTCGTCCGCGGAGTCTTCGTCTTCGAGCATGCGCGTCATCCGGCGACCTCGCGTCGAGCGAGGCGGGAGTTGGACGCCTCCTTCGCCCATGTTTCAACGAATTTTATCGCGTGCGTATCTCCCCTCTCCTCCGCGTTTTTATTTCTGACGACGACAGATGAGATTTTGAAAGTGATTTTTTTTTCCAATTCGCCTCATACATTAAAGAGAGAGAGAAACAAACGCCTCGAAGCTTTGTCGATACCGAGAGAGACAACGCCGCAGGAGAAGAATCATCTGGGTCACCGTAGTCGCTCTTCCGCGCGACGCTTTCCTCTTTTTTTATTCTTTTCTTCTCTTTTTAAGAGAGAGAGAGAGAGAGAGCAAAAATGGGCGTCAGAGCCGCCACGACGAAGCAACAGCGGCGCGAATACGAATGCGAAGCGAACGAAGCGTCGAGAAGTTCGATGCTGCGATGGTGTCTGGAAACGATGACGACGTCGAGAACGATCAGCGGCGGCGGTAGCATCAACAGCGGCAGCGATGTTGTTGGAGCGAGCGCGCGAATAGTCGCCAAGATGAACGCGGCAGAGGCGATGGCTCGAACGAGTTTGTTGTCCTTGGCGAGCGAGTTGGAAGGGAGGACGGAGATGGAACGCGTCTCGACTCTGTGCGCGGAGCACGCGGCGGACGCGGCGAGGATACTCGCGTCGTGGCCGGAGACATCGACGAGTGAGGGAGAGGTTTCTGAAGCGATTCAAGGCGTGAAATTGATTCAGTTTGTGGCAGAGAACGCGTCGACGGAGCGGTTCGCGAAGGTTTTCGCGAGTACGTTGCAGAATCTGGACGGCGCGCTGAAGGAGGCTGGGAAAAGCCTGACAGAATCAAACGGTGCGAAAAGCAACAACAAAGAAGGAATAGCGCAGCTGACGTTAGCCATAGTAAAATGCGTAGAGAGTGTAGCGAAGCGGTCCGGGGCTTTATCTGAACACATGCCCGGGGTAAAACACGACGGGTCGCAAAGTTTCGGAAAGATTTTGCGAAGCGTGGTTGGAATATTAGAGTGCCAACGAGAAAGTGCGGAGTTTCACGAAGCGTTGGAAGTGGGCGCGTTGGAGTGCATCGACGCAATTTGTGCGGCTCATCCCGGATCGGCAAAGCAACACGTCACGAACTTGCAAAGCAAGATTAAAGCGTATGTAGGGGATGGGAGTCATAAAAGTAGAAGAAGCTGTGCGTTTCCCGCGGTTGCGGCGAGATGCTTCGCATCCGTGTTGAGAGCGTCGGGTGGTACGAAAGAAATGGCTCGAATTTGGCAATCGACTATGCGAGCTGCTTTAGTTCAAGCGCATAAACTCGCGAAAATAGCGTTCGAGGGCTTTGAAAAGTTAGAAGTAGCTGAAAAAGGATTGAAAATGCTGACGCCGGTTGGGTACGATCTTCCCGCTGATTTTCTCGTGCAAGCGAAAGTAGAATCATCCAGGGAAGACGCGCACGATAGTTTAAACTGCATATTGCTCGTGTGCGAGGAGTTATTGAATTTGAAAGAGTTCCCGGTATCAGTGAGTGTGCCTGTCCAACCTATCTGCGAGCTCGCAAAACGAGTTTTGAAGTGCAACGGAACGCCACTTTCTCAAGCGCCAGGGCTTCCTCCGGGTGTGCCATCGCCAAGTTTGAGTGCAAAACTTCCGAACACGCACGAAATTGCTTTGAAATTGTTGAATGCGGTAATATTAGCGACAAAAGTAATGTTTTCACCGACGTGTGCGTTTGCGTGTGCGATGTTGGATGACTGCTTGCGAAACACCGCGGCAAACGATCGCACTGGGGAAGTCACGAACGCATCTGTTCGATGTGCGGCATACAACGTATCTATGAACTTAGCGAATACTTTAGGTGCGAGTGCGGTGAAAAGCTTTATATGCGATTCAATCGCTATGCACGCGATTGAAGATGCGGCGACGACGTTTAGAAACGCATCTTTCATCAAAGCCTCATCGGCGAGACTGCACCAATCGCAACAACAAAGAAAGAGAAAAAAACACGGCGCACACGGTGTCGCGACAGAGCAAGACCCCGAGATACTCCGAGAAATAGCCGCGAGAATAGATAACGAGATTCTCTTAGCCGGCGGCCTGACCGCAACGAACCGCGTATTGACTTCAACCGCGGCGCTAAAATGTTTAGCGACATTTTTGCGCGTCGGGGGCGCTTCAATTTCTGGAAGCGCGAGACGTGCCATTGACGACGTCGTTGCAGCTGCGTACGAATCAAACGTCATCGAACCGTCAAATTTGTATCGCGATGAATCGTGCAAGAAAAT
>Ga0181588_10002858_pt1 | contig 14779 bp, 10 predicted proteins | sample 071ome_26_FD_148607 | JGI IMG/M metagenome (GOLD analysis project Ga0181588, IMG submission 148607) | Coastal salt marsh microbial communities from the Groves Creek Marsh, Skidaway Island, Georgia - 071409BT metaG (spades assembly) | ecosystem: Environmental > Aquatic > Marine > Intertidal zone...
AATGAGGCAAGGTGCGCCCCGGCGTTGTCTCGCAACTAATCCAGGGTTGCCATGAACGTGCTCTTCCTGTCTACTTTCTCCCATCCCAATCTCATTATGAAAGCAATCTTCTTCCATCTCCTTCTGGTTGGACTCTTCCTGTCTGGTTCCAATCTCACGGCACAAGACAACTGGCCCAGGTTCCGCGGCCCCAATGCTGACGGCGTTGTCGCAGACGATCCCCGCCTTCCGATCAAATGGAGCCAAACGGAAAACGTTCTCTGGAAAGCCGGGATTCCCGGTCTGGGCTGGTCCAGTCCGGTGGTCTGGGGAAACAAGGTATTTGTAACAACCGTCGCCAGTGACGGAGACTTTGAAAAACCCCAGGCGGGTGTGTATAATGGTGAAGGGCGAAAGGAAATCCCGGCCGGCGTTCATCTTTGGCTCGTTTACTGTCTGGACATTCAAACCGGAAATACCCTGTGGAAACGCGAAGTGCACCGAGGAACACCTCCGGTGGGACGCCATCCGAAAAACACCTACGCATCGGAAACTCCCTGTGTGGATGGTGAACGTGTCTACGCACTTTTTGGCGATGTGGGCCTCTACTGTTTTGATCACCAGGGAACGCCCTTGTGGGAATCCCTGATTCAACCGGAAGAAACCATGCGAGACTACGGTGCCGCGGCCTCGCCTGTATTGCACGAAGACCAGGTATTCGTGCAATACGACAATGCCCGATCCTCTTTCATAGCTGCATTCGACACGAAAACCGGCAAACAGCGCTGGCGAACACCCAGAGAAGAAAAAACGACCTAGGCCACACCCTTTGTCTGGAAAAACGAACAACGCACCGAACTGATCACCGCTGGCAGGAATCGCATTCGATCCTGTGACCTGAACGGTGAGATACTCTGGGATATGGATGACAGGATGTCGGTGCTGACCATTCCGTCCCCCTTCGCGGCACATGGCATGCTGTATGTCACGTCCGGATATTTTCAGGATCGCAAGCGCCCGATCTGGGTCATCAAGCCGGGTGCGACGGGAGACATCACCATAGATGAAAAAGAGAGGAAGAGTGACTTCGTTCAGTGGCACAATCCTCGTTTGGGTCCTTACAACACCACGCCGATTGTTTATGGAGATTACTATTACACCCCTGTTGGACCAGGGCATGATGACCTGCCATCATGCCCTGACCGGAGAAAAGATTTACGATCGCACCCGGTTCCCCCTTTACACGAGTTTCACGGCATCCCCGTGGGCCTACAATGGGAAACTGTTTTGTCTTGCGGAAAACGGAAAAACGTTCGTCGTAAAACCGGGTCCGGATTTCGAAATCCTGGAAACCAATGATCTGGATGAACTATCCATAGCCACACCATCCATTGCTCAAGGCAAATTATTCATCCGAACCGCTTCCTCCATTTACTGCATCACAAAGGACACAGACCCATCCGGGAATTGAATCATGCAAACATCTTGGTGAACGACTCCATGAAGCATACGGTTTTCAAATCTATCGGACTCCTCTGGCTGATCTGCTTTACCAATGTTCATACATCGATCCAGGCAAAGGAGGCGTTTCGATTGGTTAAAAATGATGTGGTCGCTTTCCTGGGGGGGGCCAACATGGTTTATTTGCAAAAAGCGGGATACCTGGAATCCATTCTGACCCAACAATTCGCTGATGCAGCTCCGAAATTCCGAGACCTGGCTTGGGAAGCGGACACGGTCTTCCAACAAGGAACCGTCATCGAGCGTTGGCGTGAGCATGCTCATTTTGATGAAGATGGAGGTCTTGGCAATTTGAATGATCAGTTGAACAGGATCGGTGCCACCGTTGTGATCTCTCAGTTTGGGCAGTCGGAGTCATTGGAAGGTCCGGAATCTTTGGAGGCGTTTTCCAAGGCTTATTCCGCACTGATTCAATCCTGGTTAACCAATGGCCGAAAAGTCGTGCTGCTCACACCAAATCCTTTCGAAACTTCTGACAATCCCCATCTGCCGGACCTGACCCAACACAATCCCGTGTTGGCAAAATATGTTGAAGTCACCAAACAACTTGCCAGACAACATCAGGTCATAATGGTCGATCTCTTTGATCATCCAGCCAATAATCTCACTTCGAATGGACGACACGTCACCCCGGAATCTCAAGAAACCGTTGAAAAACGAATCGCCGACCAGTTGGGTATTCCTTCTCATACCCCTGACACATTCAAAGCCCTGAGAGAAGCGGTGGTAGAAAAACACCGACTTTGGCTCAACTACTGGCGCCCCAGCAACTGGAAGTTGTTGTTTGGCGACGATGCACGACGACAATTCACCAAAGGCCCTTTGACCTTACGCGAAGAATGGCAAACCCTGCTGCCTCTCATTGCCAAAGCCGAAGAACGCATTCATAGCATTGCACGTCGGGGTACGGACCCAGGCCACAATCGTCCGCCCAAGGAAATCCTTCATGGAGACCCTCAGGCGGATATCGAACAAGAACTGGCGGCATTCACCGTGCCGGAAGGTTTCAAGGTCAACTTGTTCGCCAGCGAAAAACAGGGGCTTACATCTCCGCTCAATTTACGATGGGATCCGTCCGGTCGGATGTATGTGACCGTCACCACGACCTACCCGCACGTGTTTCCGGGAGACCTTCCCGACGATAAAATCATCGCCTTGGAAGACAAGAATCACGACGGAGTAGCGGATGCTGCCACGGTCTTTGCCGATGGCCTGAATATTCCCACCGGCATCGAATGGGGCAATGGTGGCGTGTATGCAGGGCAAAACACGGAGATCCTTTTTCTGAAAGATACGGACGGCGACGGTCACGCCGATGAAAGAAGGGTATTGCTGAGCGGATTCGGTGATGGCGATTCCCATCAAACCATCAACTCCTTCATCTGGAGTCCGGACGGGCAATTGTATTTCGGTCACGGAGACGGATGCGAATCGCGTGTGGAAACGCCCTGGGGAACCAGTTCACTGTTCAACGCCGGTTATTACAAATTGAGGCCAAACCGATTGCACCTTGTTCCATTTCTCGAAGCTCATATGGGGCCAGGCAATCCCTGGGGTATTGGATTCGATCCATGGGGTCAGAGTTTCGGTGTGGATGGTGCCGGAGGGGTGAGCTGGCTCGGTCCCGCCCAAGTTTCAACCACCCACCGCCGCAGGTTTCCAAGGATCGGGGATCCCGGAGGTTATTGTGGCATCGCTTATCTCAACGGCAGGCATCTGCCCGATCATATGCGAGGCAACTTTTTGATCGGCGATTACAAAGCCAATCGAGTCGGTCGCTTTTCACTGTCCGATCAGGATTCAGGATTCGAGCTTTCCTAGGAGGAACCGCTGCTCAGATCCAGTCATCGCAACTTTCGACCGGTCGATGTAAAAATGGGACCGGACGGTGCCATCTATGTCGTTGACTGGTACAACCCGATCACCTGCCATCAGGATGACTCCTTCCGCGATCCGACACGCGACAAGGCGCATGGTCGGATATGGCGTATATCCTTGGAGGGTTCCAACGAGGGACAAGCACAAACATGGCCGGCAGACTTGCTGACGGCCCCCATCGGCGAAGTGATCAAGTCCTTGTCTTCTCCCAATACATGGACGCGGTATCAGGCAAAACGTGCTCTCACGGCGCGTCCCCGTTCAGAAGTGGCATCGGCTCTTGATGCCTGGGTGGAAACACTGGATCCAAAAAATTCGAGTCACATATTTCAGCTCTACCAAGCCCTGACATCCTACGCCACCATCGAAGTGGTACGCCCTGCCCTGCTCATAAAACTGCTGGAATCTTCGGACATGCGGGTTCGAGCTGCAGCGACCAAACTGATTGGTCGCTGGCAGGATCGAATCGAGGATCCATTGGAACTTCTTTCACAGCGCATCCATGACTCGCACAGCCGCGTTCGGTTGGAAGCCGTCGTGGCCTGTTCGTCCATCTCCTCCGCCCGTTCCATGCTGGTTGCATCTGAAGTGATCGATCACCCGATGGATCATTGGACGGAGTACGCCCTCAAGCAAACCATTCATCGACTCTTACCTCACTGGTTGCCGGCATTCAAACAAGGTAAAACCCATTTTGAAAAACCGAAGCATCTGGCATTCATCCTGAACGAAATTAAAGATGATGAGGCTATTGACCGCCTCAAGCAGCTGGTTGATTCAGGCACTCTCGATCCGCAAACTACCATCAATGCCATGATTGCCATTCTCGCGCATGGTGATCCTGAAGATCTTTACCGGTATGGGATCCACCCGGGCAGGTATACAAAAAACGGAAAACACGATGTCGCTGCTCATACCGCGATCTTTGAAGCACTCTTAGAAATCCTTGAGACAAGGCCGACGACAATTCCGGAGGAACACCTTCGACCATTGAAAACCCTGGCAATCCAGTCTGAAGGGCAGATTCGGATGCATGCCATACGATTGATAGGGCTTATGGAATATGAGGATGCGTCTGAAACCATCATCAGGATTGCGACAGATCAAGACATGGAAACAGACGTTCGGGCTGCGGCACTGGAAGCGGTCGGAGCCATGGATGTAGAGGAACGACAAGACCTTCTCGTTCATTACGCCACGCACGCTGGCGAACCTCTTCTTCGTTCAACTGCCATCGTTTCTCTGGCTCAATTCGACATGCCCTCGGCGGCCGAATCCGCTGCAGCCTATCTGACCGAAGAGGTCGAGCCTGAACGACTGGCATCTCAGGTTATGGCCGCATTCGTTCATAAGGCGGGGGGATCCAAAGCACTGGCTGAAGTCCTCAAAAACTACAGCATCAGTTCAGTTGCCAGTCAAAAGTTACAACGAATGCTCTATGAAACGGGCAACCCGGACCCCGTTCTCATCACGACATTGAATCAACAAACGAATGCACCCGAAACGAGCAAAGATTACAGTGAATCCTTGGTGCACAATCTTGCCACCCAGGCCAAACGAGAAGGAAATCCTCAAAACGGTCAAAGTCTCTATTCAAAACTGGCCTGTAACGCATGCCATCAGATCAACGGAGTGGGAGGCATGATTGGGCCGGACCTGACAGCCATCGGCACAACACTCGCCCCGGAGCGTATCATTGAAGAACTCATGTGGCCGGGCCGTCAGATCAAAGAAGGCTTCGCTCCCGTCGAGATTCATACCAAGGATGATCGCATCCTCATCGGATACGAACGTACGACGTTTCAACGCCCGGACGCAGAACAACTCATTTTACGCGACACCGTTTCGACGGAGCTCATTAAAATCAACAAAAACGAAATCCAGACATCCAGAAAACTCGGAAGCATGATGCCGGAAGGTCTCACCGACGGCGTCAGCGAAAAGGAACTGCTTGATCTTGTTCAATATCTAATCCAATTGGGAACCCAGTTATGAAGCCATCACACCTTCCATCCACGCTCGCAGCACCTCGACCTATCACCTCATACTGGAAACCACTCCAATGGATCCCGCTATGCTTCACCGTTATTTGCTTGAATCTAAGTCAAGCAAAAGCGGAGGATTCAAAGGACGCATTTGTTTCGATCTTTGATGGCAAAACATTGGAAGGTTGGTCGGCGAGTTTCCCCGAAGCTTCCGAGGCATGGTATGTACGCGATGGCTACATCGTGGGTGAAGGCAGCAAGGGTCGTTGCTATCTCATTTATGACGGCAACCATGATATCGCTGACTTCGAACTTAAATTCACCTATCGGTTCCCCGGTGAAGGCAACAGCGGAGTCAACATCCGAGCCAAAAAGGATCCCACCGGAAAACGGGATTACCAAGCCTATCATGTGGATATAGGACAGGTGGGCATAGGCAAAAATGTTCTGGGAGCCTGGGATTTCCACACTCCGGGCCGCACCGAACACCGATGCTTCCGAGGGGATGACCTCGTCATTCAGAAAGATGATTCACCCACCATAACCCCACTTCAAACCTTGTAGCAATCGAATGCCAAAACCTGCACTATGGGAGCACAGCAGGCTTTCGAACAGCCAAAGCCTTTTCAGCTAATGCGTCCAATTTACCGGCCCTCGCATCTGAATCCATCTGCAGATCCCAATCATCATATGTTGGATGCCACCAAGACTCCAATTCTCTTCGTTGATCATTCGAGAGATTCTGAATGGCCACTTTAATTTCTTCAACGGTCATCGTGATATCCAGTTAACATTTTTTGATCTGAGTCATCACATCCTTCAAGACCACCCAATTAGCTGGGTTTTTATCTTGTAAGCGACAGTCCAATTCATCCATGTAAGTTCAGTCACGTTGTAACCTTAGAACGGTCAAAAAGGCAGCGAGGCGGTCTTGCTCAGTTGAAGACCACTGCTCAACAGTTTTCTGTATTTCAACAAAACTCACCTAACGGATTTACTAGGAATCACGGTAACCGCAAGAGCATACTTGATGGCCCCGGCCTTTTGATCTTTAAATGCGACTTGGCTTCCCATTGTTTGATTGGATCGAATTCGAAAGCCATAAGGATACACGCCAGGGACGGCACGTTCTACCTATGTGATGCACTTCCGCGAACTACAGAGCGACAATCATCATCGAACATCCTGCGTGCTCTTCGTGCTTAGTGGTTCAATAAAACTCAGGCAATGATGTCATGTAACACCTCTCCATGCACATCGGTCAGACGATAATCTCTTCCTGAGTATCGGTAGGTCAGCTTTTCATGATCCAGTCCCATAAGATGCAGGATGGTTGCGTGCAGGTCGTGGACATGCACGGGGTTTTCGGCGGCCGAACATCCGAATTCATCGGTGGCTCCATAGGTGAATCCTGGTTTGACACCGCCTCCAGCCATCCAGACGGTGAATCCATAATGATCATGATCGCGGCCTTTGGTACCTTCGGAGGTTGGAGCACGCCCGAATTCACCGCCCCAAATCACCAAGGTCTCATCGAGCAATCCTCGAAGTTTAAGGTCTTGGATCAGAGCGGCGATGCCTTGATCACATTTATTCGCCAATTCACGGTGGTGGTGGATGTTCCCATGCCCGGTGTCCCAGGCGATGTCATAGCCGTCAATCGAATGGGAAATCTGCACCATCCGCACACCCCGTTCCACCAAGCGTCGAGCGATCAAACATCCTTTGGCAAACTCCGAATCACCGTATAGTTCCCTGGTCGCCGAGGATTCCTTGGCCGTATCGAAAACATCAGGTACTGCAAACTGCATCTGAAAAGCCATCTCCATCGCCTGAATACTGGAATCCAATTGCTGGTCCTGTATCTGACGTTCAAGGTCCAGATGGTTCAGTCGACTCAACAGGTCGGCCTGACGCCTTTGCGCATTTCGCGAAAGATGGGGATTCTTCAGATGATTCAGGATTTGATCCGGCTTCATTTCGGCGATATTGGCGTAGACACCCGAGTAGGCACCGGGCAGGAAGGAATTACCCCAGTGCGCGGCTTTGCCGCGCGGTTTGGCACGCGGGCTCATGGCCACCAGCCCAGGAAGCTCTTCATTCTCGCTGCCCAATCCGTAACACAACCAGGATCCCAGGCTGGGGCGGCTGGGTTGCAGATGTCCCAGATTAAACATCATCATCGCGCCTGCGTGTTCCGGGATATCGGTGTGCATGGAATGAATGAAACAGATGTCATCCACACACTCGGCGGTGTGCGGAAAGATGTCGCTCACCCATTTGCCACAGCGGCCGTGCTGTTTGAATTCAAACGGAGAAGGCAACAATCCGTTCTTGGTATTGCGCAGTGTCTTTCGATTGACGATGTCCGGACGTTCACCCGCATGCCGTGCAAGCAGAGGTTTGTAATCGAAAGTGTCCACCTGTGACGGACCGCCCGGCATAAACAGTTGAATCACATGTTTGGCCTTCGGCGCGAAATGGGGCGCTTTGGGAGCCAATGGAGAACGTATGGCCGTCGAGGCGGTATCGGCTTCACCCAGCATTTGAGCCAACCCAATGCCTCCGAACCCCGCTCCCAAGCGATGCAGCGCTTCGCGTCGTGTCAAACTTGCATGAATATCAAGTGGTGCGTTCATAGGATCATTTTTCTGAAGGATCATCGAATATACATGAATTCATTCGAGGCAAGCAATGCCTGACAATACAATTCCCAGGGATTCAGATCCCCTGGTTCATCTTCAGCCTCTTGCAAAAAAGTCTCCGCAGCCTTTGTTTCTTCAGCGCTTGGTGAACGACCGAAAATCAGACGATAAACGGCATCCACCCTTTCGGTTTCATGACGGAACCCTTTTTCCAAACGCCGGGCCAAAACCCTGGATCGATCCATCATAAACGGACTGTTCAGCATAAACAGGTATTGCTGGGGAATGACATTGCGTGTGCGTTTGGCCGCAGTCCCTCGAGGGATGGGGAAATCGAATAAGCGAAGGAATTTGTCAGATTCCGTCGGATCATTGCGACTGATCTTGGCGTAAAGCGTTCGCCGGTGACTGGAGGCGATGTCGTCCACTGATGGACCTCCTTGAACCAGATTGAGTTCGCCTGTCACCATCAGCAAGGAATCCCTCCAGGTTTCCACATCCATCCTCCGAGGGTCCATGCGCCACAAAAGCCGGTTGTCCGCATCCACATTGAAACAGGATTCCACAAATTGACTGCTGGACCGATACGTGGCTGAAGTCATGATGAGACGGTGCAGGTTCTTGAGGGAACCGCCTGATTCGGCAAAGGTCGCCGCAAGCCAATCCAGGAGCATGGGATGAGTAGGCTTTTGTCCGAGTTTACCGAAATTATCCGGCGTCCGCACCAAGGCACGACCGAAATGATGCATCCAGACGCGATTGACAAACACCCGGTTCGAGAGTGGGTTCGAAAGATCCGCCACGGCATCAGCCAACTGAGCACGACCGCTGCCTTGATTGAAATGTTCCCGTTCCCTGCCTCCAATCACACGGAGAAACCGCCTCGGAGCAAGGTCGCCTTTCTTGAGCAGGTTACCCCGCAGCGCCACATGCATGTCTTGGTCACCGGCATCATGAAGTGTGTGCGCGAAATCAAACTTGGCTGGAGCCTCTTCCCGAATCCGTTTGAGTTCTGCTTCCATGCTTGCGATCACTTTTTTGGCAGCTTCGCCGTCATCACCTTCCAAACCCTTTGAAGCCTTTCGTTTGTCTTTGAGTTTCGCATCGAAATCCCGGATGCGTTGTTGGCCATCGTGGTAGGCACGCACCACCGCAGCCTCGTCCAACGGTGTTTCCCCTTCCCGTGTGTTGAGAAACACGCCGGCGATGGAGTAGTAATCTTCCATGGGGATCGCATCAAATTTATGGTCATGACACCGGGCACAGGAAACCGTCAAACCAAGGAGCCCTCGTGAAAAGGTATCCACCCGATCATCGAGTGTTTCTCCCTTGGCCTGGGCAATACTATCAGGATCGCCACCATCCGATGTGTAATGAGGCCCCAAAGCTAAAAATCCCGTACCGATGGATGCTTCAGCGCCTATGGCATCACCGGCAATTTGATGCTTGATAAAATCCGCAAATGGCATGTCATCGTTGAATACGTCCACCACCCAATCACGATAATGATACGCCTTTGGATTGGAACGCCCATCCTGTGTCCATCCTCCGACGTCACTAAATCGGGCCACATCCAACCAGTGACGGGCCCATCGTTCGCCATACTGTGGACGAGCCATGAGTGAATCGATCAGTTGAGCAACGCTCTCGTCATTCAATGACTCTCCCTCACCTTGGTCTAAAAGATGAATCCAATCGTTTAACTCGGTGTAGGTGGGCGGCAGCCCAATCAAATCAAGAAAGGCGCGACGCACGAAAGTCGGAGCATCAGTTGGTTGAGCCTGGGGTAGAGAAGACTTTTTCAAACGCGCTGACACGAACAGATCAATCGGATTTTTGATGCGAAACGATGGACCGGGGCGGGGAGGCAGTTCCGGTTTACGAATGAGTCGGTAGGCCCAGTGGAGACGTTCCAACTGCCAATCATATCCACCCGAAGAACGAGCTGTATGGGAAACCGAAGGCCAGGGGGCACCATCCTGGATCCATACCGCGAGAAAATGTAGTTCCTGATCGGTTAAGCTCGGGGAAATCTCCGGATGGGTCGGGAAGGAAACTCCGGCTTGAGCCGCCCGAAACAGCAGGCTTTTCTCCGGGTGATCGAAATCGAACAACTTTCCCGACCGACCACCTTCGATCAAAGATTCCCCGGAACCGAAAACCAACCCACCCTCGCTCTTTTGAGCGGCTTCACTGTGACAGGCATAACAACGATCCAACAGGAGTGGCCGGATCTTGGATTCGAAAAACAAATGGTTCTCATCACCCCCATCGGATGCCGAAAGCGATGAACACACAAGTAAAAGCGTCCATACTGCACAAGCAGTACGCCTTGCAACTTTCGCTGTCGATCGCAATGGATACATTGAAATAGCCATCAGAGAAAGGGGGAGACTAACACGTGGCCGTGTTGCGATACAAACAACAAATGTGCCCATGGCACTGACAATTCGTCACCGGTGCATCTCATCCAATTTCGGAACATTTCGTTTGAGTCAACGCCTTATGGAGTGCGTGTTCCGATGCATCGGAACCGCTTTGGATACGCCAGGGAAACGGTTTGGTTTTCTCATACCAAATAACTGCCCCCATCCTCCATGATGACAATTCCCATTTGTGGGTTTGCACATTCAGAATTTGAAACCGCTTTGCGTACACGGACCATATTGTCCAATCAAGGACATATCCAGAGCGGTGTCGAGCCACCGCAATCCAGATTCACACCTACATTGTTCGGTACTGTTTGGAATCGCCCCCCTTTGTCCTTGCACAAGTTCCATGCGGGTATTAGTTGTTTCGTTCAATCCGCATGCGTTACTGGTTTCACATTTTTTGCCTTGGATGGGTGGCGGCATTCTCGGCGCAAATGACCGCCGAAGGCGATCACTGGGCCTTTGCGCCACTGAAAGTTCCCGCGCCCCCCCCCCGTTAGCATACATCATGGGCAAATCAACCTTTGGATTTTTTTATACTGCATCATTTGGAAGCCAAAGGTCTCACCCCAAACCCACCAGCCGACAGGGAAACCTTGATCCGACGTGTGTGGTTCGATGTCCTGGGGCTTCCCCCCGAACCCGATGAAATGGACCGTTTTCTATCCGACCAGACGAGTAACGCATATGGACACATGATCGATGCGCTTCTTGCATCACCCCATTACGGTGAACGTTGGGGGCGGCATTGGCTGGATGTGGCGCGTTACGGCGATTCCAATGGTGGCGATGAAAACCATCACTACCCTCATGCCTTCCGATATCGCAACTGGGTGCTCGACGCCTTGAACGCGGACATGCCGTATCATCGTTTTGTTCAGGAACAACTCGCCGGGGACATCACCCCGTGGTCGAATGAGCGGTCACTCGCCGGCACAGGTTTTCTCGCCATCGGAACCAAAATCCAGGCAGAACAGGATCCCATCAAAAAACGCGCCGACACCATTGACGAACAACTGGATACCCTTGGACGCACCTTCATGGGACTGAGCATTGGTTGCGCAAGATGTCACGATCACAAATTCGATCCGATCTCCGAACGTGATTATTATGCATTGGCCGGCATTCTTTACAGCACGGATATCGAAGACCGTGAAGCCCCGACACAGGAAGGCAAACGCGAGGAACAGGCATGGAAAAAACGCCTGAACGCTATCGAACAATCCATCCAAGAAGTGACGCGAAAATTTGAAGCGCTGCGAAAAGATGGTCAAATGATGGAGTGGGAGGCGGAGAAGTTCGACAGGGGCAATGTCACGATTGACACGGATCGATACGGAAAAGATATCGGTATCATCAGTGATCCCGGATCACAGGAAAATTTTGTCGAATACGATATCGATATGGAAGAGTCGGGAGATTTCCTTTTGGAACTGCGTTACGCCGCGCAAACAGCCCGCCCGGGGCAAATCCTGCTGGACCAACAAACGGTTTTTACGAATGCGCTTTCCAAAGTCACGGGAGGTTGGATGCCGGAACATCAACAATGGTTATTGGAAGGTACCTTTCGGATTGAAACGGGTCCCCATGTACTGCGCATTCAATCCAAACCCCTTATGTCGCATATTGACCGAATCCGGTTAACGTCTGTGAACGGTTCGGCGGACATCCCATCTGTCATGGAAGAACTCGCTAGGCTGAACAAACAAAAAACGGAACTTGAAGCACAACGCCCTGTTCACCCCAAATTGATGGCTGTTTCGGAAGGAACGATTCAGAACATCCAATTGAATATTCGAGGGAACCCACATGACTTGGGGGATCCCATCCCAAGAGGATTCCTGACTCACATCGGTACTGCCAAGCTGCCTGAAGTGAATAAAAACCAAAGCGGGCGCTGGGAGCTTTCTCAATGGATGACCTCTCCGGATCATCCATTGACCGCCCGGGTCATTGTCAACCGGATTTGGCAATGGCATTTCGGACGTGGACTGGTGGCGACTCCGGATAACTTCGGAAAAACCGGACAAGCCCCCTCACACCCTGAGCTGCTGGATTGGTTGACCACCGACTTTATTCAACACGGATGGTCTTTGAAATGGCTGCATCGAAGGATCCTCCTTTCAAGTGTCTATCAATTATCCTCCGACGATGGCGTCAATCCTTCTGCGAAATCCATGGATCCGGACAATCGGATGCTTTGGAAACATGAAATAAGACGCCTGGATGCGGAATCCTTTCGCGACGCACTGCTCTCGATATCCGGTTCATTCAATGCCAACGCTCATTTGAAAGAACCCATTCAGGTGAAAGCCCAGGATCCGTCTTCGGAAGACATCGCCAACAATCGTACAGCCTACGAATCATTTCCCCATCGCACGGTCTACCTTCCGGTGGTGCGTTCGCATACTTACGATTTGCTTGCACTGCTTGATTTTCCGAATGCCACCGCCCCGGTCGGCAAACGATCCCAGACCACCGTCCCAACCCAGGCCTTGATGATGTTCAACAGTGCGTTTGTCGTGGAAATGACTGAAAGGGCAGCCAGGAATTGGCTACGTACCACAACCAACGAAGAAGACCGATTGAATGCGATGTATCGCGTCCTGTTGACGCGTGACCCGACGACTGAGGAAAGATCGGCATGTCACGCATACCTCAGCCAAAGTCGCCGGATCCTGGAAGAACAGAAAGCCTGGGAAACATTGTGTCACGCACTCATCCTTTCCAACGAATTCATGTATGTCCGATAATCTGATTCATCCCACAATGGTTTCACGTCGCCAGGCTTTGAACCGGCTGTGCGTCGGCTTTGGAGGTTTGGCGTTGAATGCCCTGTTAAACCAGGAATCAAGGACGGATCAGAACGCTTTGATCGGGCATTTTCCGGCACGCGCCAAACGTGTCATTTTCCTTTTCATGCATGGAGGCCCTTCTCATGTCGATCTTTTCGATTACAAACCCAGTCTGGCAAAGTACGACGGCAAACCTCTTCCGTTTCCGGAACGCAAGGTGCAGTTCGCGGCACGAGGAAACCTGATGCCTTCACCGTGGGGCTTCCGGAAAGTCGGCCAATGTGGCCACTGGATGTCCGAGCTCTGGCAGCACTTGCCCACGGTGGCGGATGACCTTTGCATGCTGCACTCCTTGTGCGAAACGAACGTGGCCCATGGTGGGGCATGCATGAAAATGCACACCGGCAATGAAGCGTTGCTGCGTCCAAGTTTGGGAGCATGGGTCAGCTACGGACTGGGAACGGAGAATCAGAACCTTCCTTCGTTTGTCACGATCTGTCCAACATCCCTGCATGGTGGCGTGGATAATTTTGGAGCGGCTTTTCTTCCAGGGGAACATCAGGGTGTCGCCCTGGGAACGCCGGGATATCCCAACACACTCGCCAAGGATGCACGCTTTCATTATGTCGAAACCAAATCCGCCAAAGAGCAATCCATACAACGGCTTCAGCTGGATCTGTTGAGGCGCATTCAGGGTGGGGGCACCCATGAATCCGTCTCCGTTTTGGAAACACGCATGAAGTCCTTTGAATTGGCCTTTCGCATGCAACGGGAAGCAGGTGAAATCACGGACTTATCCGGTGAATCCACAGCCACCCGACAGCTCTACGGATTGGATGATCCGGATACCGAGAATTTTGGGCGACAATGCCTGATGGCCAGACGTCTGGCTGAACGAGGAGTGAGATTCATCCAGGTCAGCCACGCACACAGCCTGCCATTCAACAACGAACAGTGGGATCAACACTCCCATCTGGAACAAGGACACTCCATCAATGTGCGACAAATTGACAAGCCCATTACAGGGCTCATTCTGGATTTGAAATCACGCGGATTGTTGGATGACACCCTCGTGTTATGGGGCGGTGAATTCGGAAGAACACCCTCCATCCAGAAAGGCGACGGACCCGTCGGACGCGACCATCACCCCGACGGATTCACCATGTGGATGGCGGGTGGAGGTGTCAAAGGGGGAATGCGATATGGAAGAACAGACGATTTCGGATATCACGCCATCGAAAACCGGTGCACGATTCATGACCTACATGCGACCATGCTGCATCTCTTGGGATTGGACCACGAAAGACTCACCTACAATCACCTGGGCAGGGAATTTCGACTGACTGACGTGTCGGGCTTTGTAGCGCGGAAAATTCTGGCGTGAGTAGACTAATACAAAATCACGAAATTTGTTATTCTTATAAGGAGCACTCCTCCCATGCTAATCATCCGGTGTGGCTTTGAGAATTCTCTCTATCCCCTCGGATAATAAATCAATCTCGTTGACCACAACATCCCAGACAATGGCATAATCCACTCCCTCA
>Ga0181588_10002863_pt1 | contig 14765 bp, 13 predicted proteins | sample 071ome_26_FD_148607 | JGI IMG/M metagenome (GOLD analysis project Ga0181588, IMG submission 148607) | Coastal salt marsh microbial communities from the Groves Creek Marsh, Skidaway Island, Georgia - 071409BT metaG (spades assembly) | ecosystem: Environmental > Aquatic > Marine > Intertidal zone...
TGGAGCGGGAAACGAGACTCGAACTCGCGACCCCAACCTTGGCAAGGTTGTGCTCTACCAACTGAGCTATTCCCGCGGGAGGACCGTGAATTTTATCGGGGTTCGAAACCCTGTCAAGTAAGTTCTAGCGCTCCGTCAGGGCGGGCCAAGCCCCTTTTAGGTAACGAATCATGGACCATAAGGTAAGCCCGCCGGTTACGTAAAGCAGCAACTCCCCGACAATCAATGCAGGTTGTTGCATCCCCGCTTGAGCAAAGAGCAAGATCGTTATTGAAACAAACTGCAGGGTCGTTTTGACTTTACCCATCCACCCGACAGCCACGATCCCACGTTGACCGAGTTCGGCCATCCATTCCCGAAGCGCCGAGATGGTAATTTCCCGACCAATAATGATCGCGACGGTAATCATGAAAAGGATCGGACTGAGCAACGGTTCCGTGATCTCGCGATCCGCAACCAGCAGTACCAGCACCGCGCAGACCATTAACTTGTCCGCGACCGGATCAAGGAAGGCGCCAAAAGGCGACAGCTCGTTACGCTTGCGGGCGAGATACCCATCGGCCCAGTCGGTAATCCCGGCAAGAAGAAAAAGCCCGGCCGTAAGATAGCCCGACCCGCCCACGAGATAAACCGCGACTACGATTGGGATCAGCGCGACGCGGGTCAGGGTAAGGATGTTTGATATGGTCCAGGGCATGGATCAGTTTGGTCGAAAATGCTCCACAAGTCGTCTCGCGAGATTTACGCTGATTCCCTCTACTTTTACAAGGTCCTCAAGCGACGCCTGCTGGAGCATTTTGATACCTCCAAAATACCTGAGGAGCGCCTGACGCTTTTTGGCGCCAATGCCTGGAATATCCTCAATTTGCGACCGATTACGGGAGGCGGCCCGCTTTTTCCGGTGACCGGTAATCGCAAAACGATGGGCCTCATCGCGAATCTGCCTCAACAGCAGATGGGCGGGCGACTTCGGATCGAGAAAAAGCGGCTGCGAGTCATTGGGTAGGTAGAGGCTCTCGCGCCCTGACTTTCGACCCTGGCCTTTCGCAATCCCGAGAACGACGATATCGCTGGCCAGATATTCAGCAAGCGCTTGATCCGCCTTTTTAACCTGGCCCTTGCCGCCGTCGATGAGCAGGATATCGGGGCGAATCCCCTCTCCGTCTACCACTCTCGCCATCCGGCGACTCACGACTTGCTCCATCGCTGCGAAATCATCACCCGGCGTAACATTGCGAATGTTAAACCGCCGGTACTCAGACGATACCGCCCCGCTTCTATCAAACACCACGCACGACGCTACCGGCTGCTCACCGCTACTATGACTGGTGTCAAAACATTCGATACGCTCGATTGGCTCATCACGACCCAGAAGTCGTGCCAAATCATCCATCCGCTCAAGATGGTCTGCATCAGCCGCAATCTGCCGACGCAGAAAGTCATTGGCATTCAGCAGCCCCATTTCCAGCCACTGGGTTCGATTCCCGCGCACTCGGGTCTTGACCTTGATTCGCCGACCGGCAAGCTCCGACAAACCTGCCTCAAGAAGACCCGCATCTTTCACCGCGATATTTAAGATAAGCTCGCTCGGTACCGACTGCGACTGGTAGTGCTGCACCAGTAGCTTTTGCATGACTTCTTCAACCGATAGGCCAAGCGGGTTTTTCTCTGAGAAATGGCGGCTGCCCAAATTGTGACCACCCCGAATTTTCATGACAGAAAACAACAGCGTTCCAGCTTTATCCAGGAGCGTCGCCACGTCTACGTTGTGTTGACCGTCTGAGATGTACTGACGCTCCTGAAGTCGCCTTAGCGCCAGGACACGATCCCGAAAGACGGCAGCGGTCTCAAAATCGAGCTGTTCAGAGGCCTTATCCATCTCGGACGCGAATTGCTCGGCAATCTCGCTTTCCTTGCCTTCCAGAATCTGAGTCAGTCGACGAACGTCGTCGTCATAGTCACTTTTTGAAATAACGCTGACGCAGGGAGCAGAGCATCGCTTGATCTGATACTGCAAACAGGGGCGGCTTCGGTTCTTGAAGGTGTTGTTGTCGCACTGACGGACCGGAACGACCTTCTGAAGCTGCGCCAGCATCACCCGCACGGCCCCGGCGCTTGCGTAGGGTCCAAACAGCTGATCCTTCGTATTGGTACGGCCACGATACAGCGATAATCGGGGATATTCCTCAGTGGTCGAGAGTTTTAGATACGGATAGCTCTTATCATCGCGGAGCAAAATGTTGAACTTTGGTCGCAGCGTCTTGATCAGATTGCTCTCAAGGAGAAGCGCTTCCGTCTCAGTGCGCGTACGATGGATCTCGATGTCGTCCACATCCGCCATCATGATCTGAATTCGCGAGCTCTCGTGGGGCACTTTGAAGTAACTCCCTACCCTACTCCTCAGACTGCGCGCCTTCCCCACATACAGAACGCGTTTTCCCTGATCCCGCATGACATAAACACCCGGAGTTCGGACGAGGCCGGAGACGAATTTTTTGGCGTCCAGTGGCACGACTAGGCGATCAGTTCACGCGCTCGCTGAAAAACCGCATCGAACATCTTTTGAGTCAGGCGGCCGGTCTGCGTGTTGTAGCGACTGCAGTGATAGCTGGACAACAGAATGCGATCTTGTGGCAGGGAGTATTCACCCAAGTGCCTAAACGGCACAGCCGAAACCGACAGCCCGAGCGCTCGTAACACGCTGTCATGAGAGATCTTGCCTAAACTAAGGATCACCCCACCCTTCTTTACTGTTTTGAGCTCCTCGCTGAGAAAAAGTCGACACTGATTGACCTCAGCCGCGACGGGCTTATTCTGAGGTGGTAGACACTTTACCGCGTTGGTAATCCGACACTGCCGCAAGACCAGTTGGTCACCTGGTGACGACACCGCCTGCGAGGAAAAACCGAAACGATGCAGTGTCTCGAAAAGCATGATGCCGGCATGGTCACCCGTAAATGGGCGGCCCGTGGCGTTGGCACCATGAAGCCCAGGCGCGAGACCGACCACCAGCAAACGGGCCTTGGGGTCCCCAAACGGCTTTACCGGCTCGCACGCATAGTCCGGGTATCTGCTTTTTACGTCTACCAGGAAATCGGCCAGACGAGCGCAGCGCCGACAATCGCGGTCATAAAGAACCGGTTTTGCAGAAGGTGTTCGTGGAGACATAACGACGTTGCGATGATGTGATCAGTTGTTGGCCAAGCCGCAAGACTTTAGAATTTGCGGTCCTACTTTTTGAACGCCCTATTTTATGAAAATCTCAGCATCCGACGTACGAATTGGCAATCTTGTGGAACATCAGGGCAAGCTGTGGCGTGTTCTCAAAAAATCCCACGTCAAGCCCGGGAAAGGCGGCGCCTTCGCGCAGCTCGAAATGAAAGCCATTTCGGATAACACCAAGTTGAACGAGCGTTTTCGCTCAGAGGACAAACTCGAGAAAGCCCACGTCGAGCCCCGTCAGATGCAATATCTTTACCCCGAGGGATCGGAGCTCGTGTTCATGGATCTTGAATCTTTTGAACAAATACAGATCCCCGCAGAAGATCTGGGCGGACAAGAGCAGTATCTGCTGCCGAATGAGGAAATCCAGATCAATTTTTATAACGAGCAGCCGATCGGCGTGGAACTGCCTGCGAGCGTGGTCATGCAGGTACAGGATACCGAGACCGTCGTTAAAGGCCAAACCGCTGCCGGCTCCGGTAAACCGGCGATTGTGGACACCGGCTTGCGGGTTATCGTGCCCCCATTTGTGAACATTGGCGACAAAATCCGGATCAACACGGATACCGGCGAATACATGGAGCGAGCCGACTAGTTCAACGTAGCCAGGCGCTTACGCGCGGCGTCAACCGTCGCCGGGTTCACTCGACGATCGCTCCGTCGCATTTGATTAAGACGCACGCGACTGCGCTGCGAAAGCGGCGGCAGGCCACCCCCTGAAAGAACGGCGTCTGCGGCCATATCGTCATTGCAAAGCAGGATGAGATCGCACCCCGCCTGGCGCGCCTTTATCACCCGATCCGCGGGCTCACCAAATTGGCTTAGTGCGCCCATCATGACGTCGTCAGAGACCACCAGACCCTGATAATCAAGACGGCCACGAAGCTCATTGGTGATCCATTTTGATGAAAAGGTTGCGGGCAACACGTCGACCGAAGGAAAGACAACGTGACAAGTCATCACCGCACGAATTCCGCTTTCCTCTAAAGATTCATACACCCGCGTATCTCGCTCCCGCACTTCGGAGAGGGCGCGGGGATCAGCGGGAAGATCAAAATGCGGATCTTCTATTACGCCGCTGTGTCCGGGAAAATGCTTGGCCACGGACTGCATCCCCCCTTCAGCAAGACCCTCGGCAAGGGCCCGAGATAGGCGACTCACAATAGCCGGATCCGTATGAAAGGCTCGATTTGCTATCGCCTTGTTCTTTGACAGCAGGTCAACGACAGGGGTGAAGCTAAAGTCGATATCGAGACCGCCTAACTCATGCGCCAGCACCACGCCTACATCTCGGGCGTATTGATAAGCGTCCCGAGGATTCTCGTCATATACCTTCCCAATGGCCGCCATCGGCGGGAGCAAGGTAAACCCTTTTTTGAAGCGCTGGACCAATCCGCCCTCCTGATCCACGGCAACCAGCAGGGGTTCTGAGCGGAGGCTTTTTATCTCTTTGATCAAGTCGCGTAACTGAGCGTGATCTTCATGGTTTCGGGAGAAAAGGATTACACCGCCCACGTCCGGATGGGTCAGCCGTTCTCTTGTTGCGGCGTCGAGCGACAGCCCCTCTACGCTGATCATCAGTTGACCCAGTGATTGATGCACGGCGTTCATTGCCTGGGCGTTTGGCCGATCACGTTCATCTGTATAAAGCCCTGGCAGGCCTCCTCTAGAAGGTCGAGCACATGGGTGAACCCGACGTCGCCACCAAAATAAGGATCCGGTACGGATTGCCCTTCATGGCCCGGCAAAAAATCCAGCACGAGTCGAAGCTCGGCCCGGACTTTTTCGCCCGGCTGGCGGGAGAGTTTCTTGACCTGCGCTAGGTTGTCTTGGTCCATGGCCAGCACGTAATCGAAACGAGTCAAATCCACCCGGGTCACCTGGCGTCCTCTCAAGCTCGACAAATCGAATCCACGTAATTGAGCGGCAAGGACCGCGCGAGGGTCCGGCGCTTGTCCGATGTGGTAGTCATGGGTGCCAGCTGAATCGACAGTTACCCTGTCGGTAAGCCCTGCCGCTTGAAGTTGAGACTTTAATACGGCCTCAGCGGTCGGTGACCGGCAGATATTGCCCATACAGACGAACAAGACAGAGCAGGCAGACTTCACTTGCGAACCCTATCCCGCTTGCGAAAACCGTTTGATGGCTGCCTCAAGATCCTGCAGCGTATCTACCCCAGGAGAGGGAATCGCTTTTGCATCCGCAACCACTATCCGGTCTCCGCGTGATAAGGCTCTCAGCTGCTCCAACTTTTCCGCCTGCTCAAGTGGACTCGGGTCAGCGGCGCTAAAGGCTCGGAGATAGCTCGCGCGATAGGCATAAATGCCGATGTGCCGCCTGGCCAGCTGCCACGGCACGCGCTCGCCCTTATTGTGCGCATCTGCTCGAGCGTGTGGAATCGGCGAGCGGGAAAAATAAAGCGCTATGCCATTCTGGTCGCACACCACTTTCACCACGGACGCATCGGTATATTGCGCGGGTGTATCGAGCGGACAGGCCGCGGTCGCCAGCTGTGCCTCGGGATGCGCCTCCAACGCATCGACCACCTGGTCAATCAACGACCCCGGCATATCCGGTTCATCCCCCTGCACGTTAACCACAATCATTTCATCTTCAAGTTGCAGTGTTGCTGCGGCCTGAGCCACGCGATCGGTACCGCTTTGGAGATGTTCGTCTGTCATACAGACGCGTCCACCAAAGGATTGCACGGTATCCGCAATCCCCCTATCGTCAGTCGCAACCACCACAAGACTGGCTCGCGATTTAGTCACCGACTCATAGGTCCGCTGAATCAAGGTCTTTCCCGCAATATCGCGAAGCGGTTTACCCGGCAGGCGCTGAGAGGCAAACCGAGCCGGAATAATCACTGCAAACTCAGTCATCTTGCGTCCTTTTGTCGAAGCAACTCTTCGAGGCGATCAATAAATTCATCGGGTAATTCGCATTGGAGCTCGACCGCCCACCAGTTGGGCTGGGCGAACGGGCGGCACTTTACCGCATCTTTTTCCGTCATCAAGACGGTTGCCGCTGGTGGAATATCTTGAGCAATAAAGCGGTGATGATCAGGAAACACCTTCTCGCTCACTTCAATACTCCGATCCTTCAACGCCTCGAAAAAACGCTCGGGGCGAGCGATCCCCGCGATCGCCACAACGGTCTCACCTGCAAACGCCTCAAGCGTCAGACGCTCGCCGGATACGAGATTGATAGCGTTACCAAGGGTGCTCGTAAAAGTGTGCAGGGTCGGCGCTTCTTCAGGGCCCAGCACCAGATCTACCGACTGCAGTCGTCCTCGCGTTTCGCGCATTGGCCCTGCGGGAATCAAAAGTCCATTACCAAACCCACCCCACAGGGCGATCTCGGCCGCGCGGGCCAACGCAAGGTGTTGCAATCCATCATCGGAAAGAATGACATCCACCTCAGTTGCTTCCAGGAGTTTCACCGCTTCAACGCGGCGCGGACAAACGGCCACCGGGACGCCGCTCTTTTGAGCCAGCAGAATACTTTCGTCGCCCACTTCGTCCGGCTTGGAGTCGACACTCACCCGCTGCGCTCTAGACGCCCTTCCTTTATACCCTCTGCTCACGATCCCCGGGCGCCAACCGCGTTGTCGCAGCGCATGGGTGAGCGCGATTACCACGGGCGTCTTCCCGGTCCCGCCCACGGTTAGATTCCCTACAATGACAACAGGGACCCTCGAGCGATAGATGGAGCAGATCCCCAGCCGATAGGCCCATCGTCGAAGAAAAATGATCGCCCCGTAAAGTCCAGCCAGCGGTATCAGAAGCACCGAAACCGGGGATTTGCGTCGCCAATGACGCGCCAGCGCCACCGAGAAGTTCACGCATCTGCCCCGGAATGGACGCTTACGACAGGCGCACCCTCCGCCTCCTGGGCGGCCCACATGGCGGTGTAACGTCCGCCCAGCGCCATAAGCGATTGGTGAGTGCCGGATTCAACAATCCTGCCATCCGAAAACACGTGAATCGTGTTTGCGTGGGAGATAAAACTTAGCCGATGGGCGATCAGCAGGACACTGCGTCCTGCCGCTCTGGACATAATCGCGCCCTTAATGGCCTGCTCGGCGAGCATATCAAGCGCCGAGGTGGCTTCGTCCAAAACCAAGATGGGACTTTTTTTCAATAAGGCTCTGGCAAGCGCCACCCTTTGGCGCTGCCCGCCTGAAAGACGACCGCCAAACTCGCCCACGCGCTCGGTCCCATCACCCAAAAACTTATCAATGCCTACTTCCTGGCATAGCGCCTCAACCTCGGCATCTGATGCCTCAGGCTGACCATAGGCTATGTTCTTTTTTATTGTTCCATCAAAGAGAATGGGCTCTTGTGAGACCCAGGCGACCTTGGCTCTCAATTCAGAAAGTGAATAATCCCCTAAGGCACGTCCATCTATCAGGATCCTGCCCTCTTGAGCCCTATAGAACCCCAACAACAAGGAGGCCACCGTTGATTTACCGCTGCCGGACTCTCCAACGAGCGCCACGGTTTCACCGGGGTTGATCGTAAGCGATACCCCGTCGAGCGCTGGCGGGTCTGCGTCGCGGTAGCTGAAGTGAACGTTTTCTAATTTAATCTCGCCCGTTGCAATCGTGGCCGTATGGTGCTCTTCAGTCGCCTCCGCCTGTTGATCGAATAAATCAAAGACCGTCTCAGCCGCGGCGATGCCTGCCTGAATGTATTCGTTTACCCGAGCCAGGCGCTTAATCGGGCTCATCAGGAGCAAAATGGTGCCCATGTACGATACAAAAGTTCCGGGCGTCACGAACGCACCTACGGTATCGCTCAGCGCGAGGTAGATAATAAATGAGACCCCTGCACCTGCAATCAGCAACAGCAACGGAACGCTAATGGCCGCTACCGCTACGCGTCTTAAGGATTGTCGGCGGTTCGTCTGGTTGGCTGTTTCAAATGCGGCCTCTTCATCGCCGAACCCGGCGTAAGCCTTTACCACGCGATGTCCCTGTAGGGCTTCTTTGGCGACGTGCGTAATTCCAGCCATAGAGCTCTGAATCTTGGCGCTGGATCGCCGAAAGCGTTTCGAGGCCTTACGAACGACCAGGGCGACTACGGGCGTGATCAACAAAAATAAAAGCGTTAACTGCCAGCTGAGGATAAACATCCACACGACAAGACCAATAGCCAGCAATGAATCCTTCACACTCACCCGGACGGCGATCGTGCAGGCCTCTGCAACCTGCTCGAGGTCGTAAATCATTCTTGAGATGAGGGTTGAAGTCGGGTTCTGGTCGAAGTAACGCGCTGGCAGCCTCAGCGTCTTGGCGAATAACTGTCCGCGCAGGTCAAAAATCACCTTTCGCCCCACCCACGCAATGCAGTATTCATCGGCAACTGAGCCGATGGCTCTGACGATAAAGACGCCCATGAGCAAAAACGGCGTCATTTGAATAATGGCGCGATCGCGCTCGACGAAACCGCCATCCATGATCGGTTTGAGCAAAGCGGCAAAGGCAACCTCAGCTGCGGCCACTACGGCCATGCCGAGCAGGCTGATCAGGAAAATGTGCTTATAAGGCAGGACATAGCGCAGCAGCCGTTTGTAGATCAAAGCGCCGGTAACCGGGGAGGGAGCCATCTCTAGCCGTCCACGGCCTGCGCCGAGAACATGACTTTCTCGATACCGGCCTTACGAGCCGCATCAAGCGCCCAAACAACCGCCTGATGGGTGGTTTTCGCGTCCGCCTTCACTACCAGCACTGCTTCTCGATGTTTTTCGGCGGCCACCCTCAGGAACACTCTAAGCTCGCCTGCCTGAACCGTCTGAAACTCCGAGGCCTCACTTTTCGATTCCACGGCAAGCTGATACTCCCCGCCTGCAGTAATAGCAAGGATTAGCCGACTGGGTGACAGGTCCGGCGCGCCCTGGGCACCCGCTTCCGGCAAAGCGATCTCGAGCTTCGTTTCTTTATTGAATGTGGTTGAAACCATGAAGAAAATCAAAAGCAGAAAAACAATGTCGATCAGTGGGGTTAAATTGATCGACACCTCTTCCTCAGGCGCCGCTGCAAATCTCATGACGCGTGCCTCGCTCGAAGAATCTCAAGCAGCCGGAGCGCATGTCGCTCAATCTCATGGGCCAGTTCGCTGATTCGACCGCGAAAGTAGCGATGGAACATGAGACTCGGGATACCCACTGAAAGTCCCGCCGCGGTCGTAATGAGGGCCTCGTATATCCCACCGGCGAGAACCTGTGGATCGCCGACCCCTAAAGACGTGATGGCGGCAAAAACCTTGATCATGCCGATCACGGTCCCCAGCAGCCCGAGAAGCGGCGTGGTCGCGGCAATGGTGCCCAAAGCATTCAGATAGCGCTCGAACCCGTGCACGACATGCCGCCCGGCTTCCTCCATGGCTTCTTCGATGCGCTCGGGATGGCTCGACGCCTGAGACAGCCCCGCTGCAAGCACGCGCCCCAACGGAGAGCTTCGGCGGACTAACGCGATCCGATCCGGATCCATCCTCCCCTGTGCCAATAGCCTGTCGATATCGCTAACCAGCCCCTTGGGCAGGACGCGACTCGCCTGCAATGCCGTAAAGCGCTCGAGAATGATCGCCAGCGAAATAATCGAGCAGGTGACGATGGGCAACATCAGCCAACCCCCACTTTTTAGAAATTCAATCAAACTCGCGGACTCTCAAAATCAAGAGAATTAGGCAGACTGCTGCTCGCTAACGGGTATTTTAACCGCCCCCGTTCCTAAACGAGTCGTCTTATTCAGCGGGTCTTCAGCGCGCCCAATGATAGAAGCGCTTTGAGCGCGCTAAAAAGGTCTCGATCGTCCATCCTGTTTCCCTGCTGATCATGTCGATCTGGCCTTGTATTGCCGTATCAAGCACCGTGATTCCGTGTGCCCGATAGCGGGCAACGACTTTTGGATGCGGGTGGCCGAATCGGTTATCCGCGCCTCTGCTCAACAGGGCCCATTGTGGCGACACCGCCTTAAGGAACGGTTCGGTCGAAGAGCTTCCTGAGCCGTGGTGTGGCACCTGCAAGACGTCAACGTCAATACGCTCCCCGCTATGGCGCGTAAGTCGGTATTCACTCCGGCTTTCGATATCCCCTGTCAGAAGGGCGGAGCCTGAAGCGCCCGTAATTAAAAGAACACACGATCGGTCGTTTGAGCTTGTTGAAGGCCCCGGCTCGCTCTGAATAAAGCGAAAAGACACCTGATCAAAAACCCAGCCGATATCGCGCGCACACAACTCGCCTCCCGTTTTCTCGGGCTGGCCACTGAAAAACCGGTCGGGTCTGAATTCCGTTCGGATGAACTCGCCCGCCCCAAAATGATCGCTCGCGCCATGGCTTGCAATGAGCACATCAACTCCCTCCGAGCGGAAGGCGCCGAGCTGGCGACGAAGCGGCATTAGTGCCGGAGCAAACTGACCGAATTGTGGGCCTGAATCGTATAAGACTCGATGACTTGCTGTCGTGATCAGGATGGCCAGGCCCTGACCTACATCAAAAGCAGTCAGCGAAAATTCTCCCGGCTCTAAAGGGCGAGACTCTGGCCAGGATTTCCCAAGCGAAAACGCTCCCAGGATCAACAGGAGGGTTACCAGACGCTTATCCTGTTTTGCCCAAACACCGACTAACGCCGCAACGAGGATACAAAAGCCAGCCAGCGGCGGCCATGGATCAACTGCAGAAAAAGGAAAAGCGGCAATTGATGCGCCAACGTCCATCACCAGCGCAAGGACTCGATCGACGATGTCCAGAATACGCTCTGTACCGAAGCTGCCGATGATTGGGGCTGCAAACAGCCCGATCAGCAGTAAAGGCACCACAATCAAACTAAAAATAGGAACGACAATCAAATTAGTGATCACACCGGCAAAGGACACTACAAATCCGAAAAAAGCCAGCACAGGAAGCAGGCCAACGAATAAAAATACCTGGATCTGAAACAGTCTCTTTCCGGCGTGCCATAAGCGTCTGCTCCACGCTTTAAGGACAGTTGGAGATGAGATCGATGTGGTGGGTGCGCCCTTCCCCTGAATGCCGACAACCTTCCCAATCAGCCACACGGCTGTTACCGAAAGCCAGAACCCTGGCGTTGGTACAGTAAGGGGATCCACTAAACCGATAAGGAAAACGGCTGAGGCCAGCACTGATTCCAAACGAGTGCGTCGAAAGGCGGCTACGCTGGCGCCAAAAACCGAGAGCATTGCAAAAGCCCGCAGCGCCGACACAGGAAATCCAGCAAGCTGCGCATAGAAATACCCGAGCGTGCACCCCACGATCGCCGCAACGAGCATTCGTGGCACATACACAGTTAGGGCCGGGAATAGACGAAGAAAAAGAACGGCGGGGATGCTCAGCCAAAAAGCCGCCAGGCCGATATGAAGACCAGAGATTGCGACGAGATGACTCAAACCCGTACGCCGTAAAACGGACCACTGCCCCTCGGTAATCCGTGATCGGTCTCCAACGCTTAGTGCCCACACTATCCCGGCGTGATGCATCCTCTCGGCGCGCGCTTCAAGAATCGATAAAAAGGTAGCAAAGCCGGCATCCGCTGTACCCTCATCAATCCTCTCCCCGCCCAAGACGTAGCCCCTGGCTGTTATCCTGTCGAGAAAAAGCGCCTTTTCGTAATCAAACGTCGATGCGTTTCGATAACCGCGGGGTCGTTTGAGTTTTACTCTCACTCGCCATCGCTCGCCTCGGCCTGGTGCGAGGTCTGTGCCATACCAGGTCAGTCGGATCTTCTTATCCTGAAGCCCCTTCTGGTCAGTCCCGGAAGCATCAATCAGCAGCGCATCAAAAACGATCCGATCATCAGAACGCCGGACAACGCTATCTACTGTGATTGTTACAACAGAGACACGATCTAAAAGAGCCTCCGGAACCGGTCTATCCAAAACGGCTCCAGCGTGCAGCACCGCCCAGGTCAATCCCCACACGAAAAACCCCAGGGGTCGACTCGCCCGCTTGGCTGTGAGGATTGCCGCAGCGCACGTTATCAGCGCCAGTGTTCCTGCTGCGGGCAAACTGGGCAGCATAACCAGTGAGGAGATGCCGAGCGCGAAATAAAACGCGGTCAAGAGTCGGGCGGACACCGTAATCCCAAAGATATGTATCTCTGGGAAAGACCTTAAACCTTCGAAGCGGATCCGCTCAGTGAACTAGTTCCAGGCGATTAATTCTGCAGCGGTCGCGGAAGATGGCCTGACTTTTTTAGCCTACCTTTTTTAGCATGCCTTTTTTAGCCTGGCTTTCTCAGTCGCCCGTCAACCAGCTCAAAGTGCGTCGCAAACCGTGCGGCAAAATCGAGATCATGGGTGGCCACAAAAAGAGCTAAACCCGCGCTCGAGACGAGACTTAGCATAAGATCTTGAACCTCACGAGCGGTCTGGGTATCGAGGTTACCGGTCGGCTCATCGGCGAGTACCAGTGCAGGCGCTGTGACGAGCGCTCTCGCCACCGCAGCACGCTGGCGTTCGCCGCCGGAGAGCGCGCCGGGCTTATGGGACATACGATGCGTTAGACCCACCCTCGCCAGAAAATCCTCTGCCCTTTCAAATGCGAGGGAGCGAGTCTCGCCCCGGATCAAAAGAGGCATCGCAACGTTTTCAAGCGCTGAAAACTCCGGCAATAAATGATGAAACTGATAAACAAATCCAAGACTTGAATTACGTAAATCACCCATCTGTTTAACCGAGAGATCTTTAAGCACTCTTCCGTTCAGCGCGATATCACCAGCCGACGCTGTCATGAGGCCGCCCAATGTTTGCAAGAGCGTGCTCTTACCGCTGCCCGACGCACCGGTCACCACGACCGACTCTCCTGGGGCAATGGCAAAATCAATGCCCTTCAATACCTCGACAGCAGAATCCGCCTCGGTGAACTGCACCTTTAGGTCGCGGCACTCCAGCACCCAGCGCGGGGCGGATAAATCACTCATAGCGCAAGGCCTCGGCTGGATCGGCGCGCGACGCCCGCCATGCGGGGTACAGCGTGGCCAACAAACAGATCACAAACGACATCACTGAGATAGTGATCACATCCGGCCAACGAAGTTCGGCCGGGAAGTCGCTGATTACGTAGACGCTGGCCGGGAAGAACTCTATGCCAAAAAGATTTTCGACCCATGGCACTAGAGTCTCGATGTTGATCGCGGTCAGCACACCAGTGATCCCGCCGACGATGGTTCCACCAAAGCCGATGACGACGCCTTGCACGATAAAAATGCCCATGACCCCCAGGGGCGCTAATCCAAGCGTGCGCAAAATGGCCACATCGGCGCGCTTATCGGTAACCACCATGACCAGGGTAGAGACGATATTGAATGCGGCGACAGTGATGATCAAGAAGAGAATCACAAACATCACGCGCCGCTCTATCTTAAGCGCGGAGAAGAAATTAGCATGCTCGATGGTCCAGTTGCTGACCCGTACGCTGGAACCAAGACGCTTTTGAAGCTGAGTGCTGATCAAAGGTGCCGCGTAGACATCGTCGATCACCAGGCGAAGTCCGCTGATCCCTGCATCGGCCTCCAGAAGTTTTGCCGCGTCATCAAGATGCACGAGCGCGAGACTCGAGTCGTATTCATACATATCCATTTCGAAGACGCCGCTCACCGTGAAGCGCTTCATTCTGGGCAGTAGGCCCGCAGGCGTGATTTTCCCCTTGGGCGCGATGAGCGTGACTCGATCCCCGGCGCCGACGCCAAGGCTTCTAGCCAGCTGCGAACCCAGAACGATATTCCAGGAACCACTTTTGAGGTCGCCAGCCGAGCCACTCTTGAGGTGAGAGAGGACCTCAGAAACCTGCAATTCCAGTTCGGGCTCGACACCTCTGAAAAGAACCCCAGACACGGCGTTGCCACGGGTGACCAACCCCTGACCGAGGATATAGGGGGCGGCGTCGATCACGCCGCTCTGGGAGCGAACCGCCTCGTTCAGGAGGGGCCATTCCAGTAACCATCCTTGACGGGCACTTACGGTCACGTGCGAGGCGACGCTTAGGATCCGCCCCCGCAACTCCCGCTCGAAGCCGTTCATGACTGAAAGCACGGTAATCAGTGCCCAGACCCCGACGGTGATTCCAAGTATGGATATCGCCGAGATAAAGGAGACAAAGTGGTTGCGTCGTCGGGCCCGCGTATAACGAAGCCCTACGAAAAACGGAACCGGTAGATTCATCGGCACGAGGACGGCTTGAGGGTCCTAGTCTGCTGCCTCTGGGCGCATATGGGGAAACAGGAGCACGTCTCGGATAGAGGGGCTGTCTGTCAAAATCATCACGAACCGATCGACTCCTAAACCCCCGCCCGCATTGGGTGGAAGTCCGTACTCCAGTGCGTGAATGTAGTCCGCGTCGTAAAACATCGCCTCTTCATTACCCTGTGCCTTGGCCTGCGCCTGCTCCTTAAAGCGATCCGACTGATCATCCGGGTCGTTCAATTCCGAGAAACCGTTAGCGAGCTCGCGACCCGCCACGAAAAGTTCGAATCGATCGGTCAGGTCCGGGTTATCGTTCTGTCGACGTGATAACGGCGATACCTC
>Ga0181588_10002870_pt1 | contig 14744 bp, 8 predicted proteins | sample 071ome_26_FD_148607 | JGI IMG/M metagenome (GOLD analysis project Ga0181588, IMG submission 148607) | Coastal salt marsh microbial communities from the Groves Creek Marsh, Skidaway Island, Georgia - 071409BT metaG (spades assembly) | ecosystem: Environmental > Aquatic > Marine > Intertidal zone...
GTCCACGGCCGCGCCTCCGTCGTCGTTGATGGGCAGCACGATGGCTTCGACGATGGCCCATCCCTGAGGGGCTGAGAAGGTCGAGCCCGCCTCGAGGAGCACGGCGTCCCCGACATGACGCAGCACGTCATCGAGGACGAGGTCCTTCGCCGCGTCGTGCTGTGCAGCGCGCCCCGCATCGACGGACCACAGGGTGTGGTGGTCCCCGCCGAAGGCGGACGAGCGAAGGGGATTCAACGGGGCCCCAAGGGCCATCATCGGGTCGAGTTCCCACGCGAAGCGCGGGTTGGAGCCCGTCAGCACGACGTGGGTGGCGTCGACGACCTCGATCGAGTCGTGGATGGGGTCCTCAGAAGGTCCGAATCGGAAGGTGGGCGTGCCGTACCGTGCCCCCAGGGAGATGTCGTACCCTGCAAGCACGGTGGCGTCGTCGGGCAGGTCCTCGCCGAGGAGCACGAGCGAATCCAGCAGGTCGGCTCGCCACGCCATTCGAGCACGTTCCTCCTCACGCTCGTCCAAGGACGTGCTCAGCACGCTGGTCACGTGGGCCCCAGAGAGCAGGAGCAGAACCACGGCCACCGTCACCTGCAAGCCCGACACGGCCCCGCGTTTCGGCAGGTGTGGTCGAAGCCCTGCGAGCCCGAGCACGATGAACGCAGCAAGCCACGGGAGGTGGTACCTCGGCCACCCGAAATCGAGCACGACGGTGAAGAGGACAACAGCCGGAAGCACCGTCGAGGCCACGAGGACGCCACGCGATGCTCGGGCGCGCCCGACCCAGAGGGCCGTGCCCGTGGCGGCCAGCAGGAGGAGCCCGACGCCGAGTTCGCCCGCAGCGTCGGCGAACGCGTCGGCCAAGGTGTACCGCACCACGTCTTCCATCACGCTGCGTACGGTGCCCTGCATTTGGGGGCCGAAGCTGCCCATGGGCTCTCCGTGTTGAAGCGCATCTGCAGCAAGGAAGGGCAGTTGGACGAGGAACCACACCGCGAGCACCGGCAAGGCAGCGCGCGGCTTCCGGTGCCCGACGACCGCCGCAACCGCGGGTCCGAGGTACAGGTAGGGGTACTTTGCCGCACCCACCAAGGAGGCGACCGCCCCTGTCCGAACCTGCTCGGAGGAAGGGGCGTCGGCGACGTCGAGCGCGAGCCGGACGACAAGCAGCACGCCTCCTGTCGCCAAGGCATCGAGGTACAGCGTCCGACCGAAATCCAGCATGGCGGGCATCGACAGAACGACTGCGGCGGCGAGCAGGCTCCACGCGCCGAGGTTCAGGCGCTCGCCGAGGGCCTGCGCCTGCCATCCACACGCCAGGAGGAGCATGAAGGGCAGGACGGTGCTGACGTCGCGGGTGCCGTTGAGCGCGAGTTCGGTGGCGATGAGCCCCGAGATCACCTTCGGACGGAAGGCAAACGCCGTCTCCATGTGGAAGGGTTCCCACGTCCAACGACCGAGGTAGCGGTTCGCGGTTTGCAGGTGGTCGGCCTGGTCGAACATGGCGGGCGAGGTCCACGTGAGGTCGATCCATCCAAGGGCGACGACGAGGAGCGGGACACACAGCCACCGCACGTCCTTCCGCGACCACGTGGCGTCGTGCACGAGCCACGTCAACGCCACGAACCACGCCCCGAACACGACCACCAACACCGGCCACATAGGAAGGTGGAATTCACCGAACACGGCGACCGACCAGCCGCTCAGGAGCAGGACCGGGAGCAGGCCCCGTGCGAGCAGGTCGCCACCGCTCGCACCGTCCTGCATGGCACGCACGCAGCGTCTGCCGTCATCGTCCTGTCGTTGCCCTCGGCCAGAAGGGGAGGGTCGCAAGGCGGTGCTTCACCACGCCACGGTCCGCTCCAGCGTCGACCATGGCCTCGTTGCACTTCGCTTCGCTGGACATCGCGACGATGGTCGGAGCGCGCCGTGACCCCTTTGCGGTCGAGGCGAGGTGGGCGCGAAGGACCTCAAGGCCGGTGGCAGGCGGGATGAAGTGGTCGAGCAGCAGCACATCGGGCGCCCACGCTTCGATGCGCGAAAGGGCGTCCTCGGTGGTCCAGTGCTGGGTCAGGTGGACCTGCGACATGTCCACCCCTCCGGAGAGGAGGAGGGCTTCGATGTCCACGGTGTCCTCGAAGGCCAGCACCCGCAGCATGGGCGAACCTCACGGAATGGGTTGTTGCTCCCACCATGCCGGTGCAAGGAACCAACGTTCATCGGAATCGGGACGGTCGATGAGGGGCAGCGAGAAGACCGAGTCGCTGCCGGTGGAGACGCTGAGGCCAACCGCAGCGCAGGGGCTTGGGAGGTAATCCTCGCCCGATTCGCTGAGGACAAGCCGCAGGCTCTTTCCCGCAGGGACGACGACGTCGAGCGGGTTGAATTCCATCAGCATCAGGTACTCCGAGAGGGGCGAGGTGAAGGCGGCGTCCATGCCACCGTCGCGGTAGCGGATGTCCATCGTCGCGTGGCCGAGGCGCAGGTCGTCGGCGTACAGCGTGGCGAAGACCTGACCTCCGTTGCAGGTGCGTGTGCTCGCCGTCAGGTGGAGGGTAGGCATGCCTGAGGCGTGGATCTCTTGCTCAAGCGGCGGGAAGACGATCTCCACCGAGGACCCGCTGTTCACGATGCTTCCGTCCGCTTGGCCTTCGTCAAGGCCCATGCCCCACCAGGACAGGTCCTGAGGCGGCCAGGTCGATTCCACGTGCCATCGCCCGTCGTTGGTTTGGACCTGCACGTGTTGTTCAGGCTCCTCGCCCTCGCCCTTGAGGAACCATTCGAACCAAGCGAACAACTCGACGGCCCAGTCCATGCGGCTCGTGTTCGGGTAGGCCTCGGCCCCGTAGCCGCTGCTCAACTCCCCATGACGGTCCGGCTGGTCGGGGTAGTTGTGGGCCCACTGGCCGGCGATGGCGCGGGCGTGGATGCCTGCGTCGCGAAGCAGTTGGTAGGTGGGGAAGGCGTGGTAGGGGTCCACGTTCCAGTCCTGCAGGCCCCAGACGAGGTAGACGCTGCCTTCGTAGTGCTCGAGCACGTCCGGGAGGTGGCGGCGCTCGTCCCAGTAATCGTTCCACTCCGCGCCGCCGAAGTCGGCACCGGCCCATGTGGTGAAGGGGTTGAGCGGACCAATCGCGTCGTCGGTGCACATGCGCATGTCGTCGGTCGTCGCGTCGGCCGTGCTGCCTTCGTAGAGCGCGTCGTAGAGCATGGCCCGGCTCTCCGAGGAACCGTTGCGGTAGAACATCTCCTGCACGCCAATCGAGCCTGAGATCGGCACGATGGTCTTCAGGTACGGCGACGGGTTCTGGGCGGCTTCCCAATTCGTGGTGCCGGCGTAGGACTTGCCCATGAGGCCGACGTGGCCGTTGGACCATTCCTGCTCCCCGAGCCATTCGACCACCGCTTGGATGCCGACCTGTTCGCCGAGTCCTTTGACGTCCTGGCAGTGGGTGGATTTCCCCGTGCCAAAGGTCGAGGCTTGCGCCAGGGCGTAGCCGTGCGGCACGAAGGTGTCGTACACCCACTTTCCAACCCCACCGTCGGGCACGGTGTTCGGGGCGCTGTCGGCGCCAGCGATGCCCTCGCCGCCAAAGTCGTAGTAGGGGTGGATGGTCATGATCACGGGCACCTTGGTGCCCTCCGGCACGTCCGGCAACCAGAGCGCCACGTGCATCACGTCGTCCTCCGGCGTGCCGATGTCTTCCTCGGAGGCCGGCAGGTCCACCTCCACGAAGTGTTCCGTGTAGGGAAGCACCTCGTAGGTCCCGTTCACGGGCAATTGGGCCCGGAGGGTGTCCATTGGGAGGTCCATGGTGTGGCGGTCCTGCAGCGGCGTGGCCCACCACGGCCCGTCGAAGGGCTCGTCGTCCATCGACGCCTTGGTGAAGTTCTGGACGGTGGCGGACAGGAGCAGCACAAGCACGACGGCGACGAAGACGCCGGCACCGGCCCACTGCAAGCGTTCGACGCGGTGGGCGGCCTTGGCCTCGACGTCAAAGGCGACGGGGATCGCCACCGCAGACGGCACCAACTCCGCGTCGAGGACCTCCGCCTCGGACGCGCCGTCGGTCGCCATCGGTGAAGGCTCGCTGCGCCGCTTCATCAGCCTGACGCTGTGGCTTCAGGCATCGGAGGGGAAGCGGCGGAGCATGGCCATGCCGTGCATGGCCATGGCGATGGCGAGCGGGGCGTGCACCCACGCCACCCAGTTGCCGAGCACGCCCATCTCGGCGAGGCCGTACTGCAACAGCCAAGCGAAGGCCAAGCCACCGCCCATGCCCTTGAGGGCGCTGTCCTCGGTGCCGGACGCGAAGATCAGGACTGCAGAAAGGACGGCGACGGCAAGGCCAAGCATCGCGGTGTGGCCGTGCCCGAGGTCGCCTTGGCTGATCTGCGGCAAGCCCATCGCGGCCAGCACGAACACGAGCAGGACCGTGCCCATGACGCCGAACCGGGCGAACTTCAGCAGGTTGGCGTTGCCGGAAGCGGCGGCGGTCACGTCGGACATGGGCGCACACGTCGGCGCTGGAGGTTTCAAGCCGCCGGAGCATCGAGGGCTAACGCGCCTTGTTCGCATCGGTCTCGACGGGTGCCGAGGCGCCGTTGCGGACGAGGCATTGATGTGGTCCGTGCGCCACGTGCGGGCATGGAGCGACGCCTGCTGGTCATGGCCGTCCTCCTGCTGCTCGCAGTTCCCCCGGCACAGGCGGAAGGCTGGCGCGAGACCGAGGTCGACCCCGAGGCGTGGACCGATGGACCGGAACTCGAGGGCTCACCGATGGACGTGTCCTACCCTGGCGACCCTGTCCTCGTCATCGACGTCGACTACCAGCCGGGCCATTTCGAAAGCCGCGTCACGGGCAGCATCGTCATCGAACTCTTCCCGCAGTGGGCCCCCATCACCGTTGAGAACATGATCGAGCACGTGGAGGACGGCCTGTACGACGGCATTTTCTTCCACCGCGTGATCGATGATTTCGTCACCCAAGCGGGCGACCCCACCTGCATGACCATCGGCGTGTACCCTGCGACCTCCCCGTCCTGCGCCAGCGGTGGAACGGGCGAAACCATCCCCCTGGAGCACCATGAGAACCTGAGCCACGTGGACGGCGCCATCGGCATGGCGCGGTCGGCGGACCCGGACTCGGCCGACGCCCAGTGGTACATTGCCGAGACGGAGGCGCACGGCCTCGACCCGGAGAACCGCGACGACGAGGGATACGCGACCTTTGGCGTCGTGCGGGACGGCATGAGCCACGTGCGCGTCATCGCGGAGGTGCCGACGAGCGACGACCCAAGCGGCACCGACCTGCAGAATCCCTTCTCATCGATGGGGCGCCCCGTCTACGAGGTTCGCATCACCCGCATGGCCATGCTCGGCGTGATTCCCGCGGCCGACGAGGCGCCCGTTGAAGCCCAAGGCCTGACGACGGGGCAGGTCGTTGTTCGCGTCGGAGGGGGCTTGCTTCTCCTCGGTGCGCTTGGCGCGGCGGCCATCGTCGCCCGCACCGAGCCACCCGCCGTCCTGAAGGACGGCACCGCCGGGGGCACGGACGTTCAGGACGACGAGGTCTACGAAGCGGTCCTCGTGGCCGAGGACGTCAACGGATGACGTCAGGCCACCTTCACGTCGAGCACCACGTGGCGGATCCGTGGCGCGTACCACTTGACCCGTTCGACGTGCGCCACGCGCCCACCGAGGCGTGCGGCGGTGGCCTCGGCCCACGCCTCGATGCGCTCCTCTTCGACGTTCATGTGCACGTGCAGCCATCCACCCGTCGGTTTCAGGCATGCCCGGGCGAGGTCCCATGCGGCTTCCGACGAGGGGAGGAGGCCGAGCAGGACCCGGTCCGCCTGGCCAGCAAGCGTCGGGAGGCTGCGCCGGTTGTCCCCCACGTGGAGCGTGAGGCGGTCGTCCACGGCGTTGGCCTCCGCCCCGCGTTGCAACCACGCTGCTGCCTCTGGGTTCCATTCGCAGGCGTGCACGTGCGCAGCGCCACCGCGCACAAGCATGGGCAGGGTGTAGTACCCAACCCCGGCGAAAGCGTCGACGACCGTCTGTCCACGCAGGTCGAGATCGCCCATCCGGTGGCGTTCGGTGACGTTGCCTGAGGAGAACATTTGGCGCGTGGCGTCGAAGCGGAAGCGGACACCATGGTCCACCACGTCCACGTCCCCGCTCGTCCCGAGCAGCATGGTCGCCTGGGAGGACCGGTGGCCGTCGTCGGCCACGGGCGCCTGTCGGCCGAGGCGCTCCGCCTTCAGGGCCGAGGCCACCTCGGCCCACGGGCCACCGCCTCGCGCGTCGATTGCCTTCGTCCAACCCGGGCCCGAAAAGGCGCCTTCCGGCAGGAGCACGAGGTCACCGAGCCGCTCCCACTTGGACGGCACGTCGTTGAGCAGCCGTTCACGCTCCTCCTCGGTCACACCCTCCCCCAACCATGCCCCAATTTCCTTCCGCAGGCGCGTGTGCGGGTCGATGGGTGGCGGTGCAGGCTCGAATGCCTCGCCGGGCACGACCCATGCACCGCAGGGCGCCGGCCCCTGAGGGGCCTCCGTCAACGGCCAACTGACGTGGTGGTCGTCCACCTGCGGGCGCCACGACCGGTCAAGCATGCCGCGTACCTCGAGCAGGATGCGCGCCGCTTCCGCCTCGGCGCGGGGCACGCGGAGGGCGTGCCGCGGAGGCGCAGGAGGCATGGCCCTCGCATGGAGGAACGCTCTTGAAGGACCCGGGGCCGAGCGGGAGCATGGCCACGACGCGGCTGCCCGTCCACCTCCTGCTGCTCTCCATGCTCTTGATCCAAGCCGCTGTGCCCTTCGTTTCCGCGACGGGCATGTCCACTTGCACCAACCTCGGTGAGACGTGCGACACCTACGACGGCACAATGGACGGGACACCCAACCAAGAAGACTGGATTCAAGGCGCGTACCACTTCCAAATGCAAGACACCTCGACCATCGATATGGAACTCTCGTGGATTGTGCGTGAGTTCAACCGCAGCGCCCTTGGGTTCGACGACCCCTTCCTCGCTGCTTCGCTGGAGGCCGATGGAATGGTGGACGGGGACGGCGTCCCGGCCGACCTGATGCGCTCCTTCCTCGACGAGCCCACCGCTGGACCCGGTTCGAACACCGTTGGAGAGGAATTGATGGCCTCCGTGAACGACTCCGTGTTCACCTTGCTCACACAAGGTTTCGGCGACGTGCAGGGCCTCAGCACCTCCTACGTGAACTCCGTCACGGTGGAAGGAAGCCCGACAGGGTGCACCACCAACTCGGCCATCGACGCGCTCAGCGAAGGTTCGAACGAGAACAACGTGTTTGACCCTCCCATCTGCTTCTCGGCCAGCGCGACCGTTGGGCTCGATGTCGGGAAGTTCAACCTCCAAGGCGGGCCAGACCTCGACATCGAGCGGGCCTACGAGGGCCTCCTGGTGATGGGTGCCGAGATTCGAACAGACTTCTCCATTTTCGCCGAACCCGGCTACCGTTCCACCTTCCTGATCGAGCCCCCGGCCTTCTCCGACGTTGTTTCGGTGGACGACAACGGCTCAAGAGTCGTCATGGGCGACCATTTCGCCGGTGAGTGGACCATCGACAACACGCAGGCTGCGGCAGGTGCAGGGACGATCGAGCGCGTCACGTCCCTGACCATGGGGTACCGAAACACGACGGAGACCTCGGTGGTCACCGTCGAGGAAGGCGACCCTGGATTCAGCCTGGACCTCCGCCTCGACCTTTCCGACGAGCAGAACGCAATCATCGACCTCAGCGCCAGCCTGTTCTATGTCGAAACGGCCTTGCTGGAAGAGTGGGGGGTTCAGGTCGTCCAATTCAGCGACCTCGCCGACGTTCCGCTGTTGACCGCGGACGGGCTTCGTTTGGCGCACCACAACGGTCTGGTTGACCTCAACCTGTTCACCGATGCCTTCCCTGTGGCGGACATCATCAACGGGGCGACGTCGGGCGTCCCAGGCCTTGAAGGCCTGCAGATGAGCGAACTCGCATGGGTGTCGGACACCGTCGCGGAGGGCGTCGAAGGTCCGGCTGGCGGCCTGAACTACACCCATTCATCGGGTTGCACCGAAGTTGGCGTCGTCGGGGTTGACCGGCATTACTGCCTCTCAGGTCCTGCCGCGATGGGCTACGACCATCCCGTTGTGTTGCGCAGCGTGAGCGATCCGGTCAACCTGCGCTTCCTCGATTTGCTGTCGGCCAACGTGGACGACCCGATGGTCAACGACTTCCTCACCACCGTTCAGGACGATGACCTTCGCCGACTCATGGATGCGGGCTTTGCCGCGACCATCAACCCCCCCGCAGGGCTCCTTGACAGCGTGGTTCCCGACAGCCTTGGCGGTGTCGACCTTCAGGTCACCGTGGTCCTTCCGTCATGGGTGGTCACCTCCTCTGGAAGCAACGAGATCTCGATGACCTTGAGCGCTGACGGTGAGAACGAGGTCGACATTTCGGTCCGCGGGCCCGACCCCTTCCAGTGGGACCATGAGGTCACGAACGACGACGGGCTCGTCATCTGCACCGCCGTCCAGCGCACCTGCGTTTCGAGTTCGGTCGTCTTCGACCTCGTGGACGTGGACGTCAACGAATGGCGGCAGTCCGCGAGCGTTGAATTTGGCCTCGACGTTGAAGTGAGCATGCACCGCCTTGCTTTCCTCGAAAACGTGACCGAGCCCGGTGATGCCGTCCACGTCGAGTTTGACGTTATTCCCTCGGACCTGCTGCGCCTCATCGTTGACGTCGCCAGCCGCATGGACGAACCCCTGGCCCTCTCGGAGCCAATCACGGTGCCGTGTGAGGACTTTGACCTCACAGGGGACGTGTGCGACCAGGAACTGCCGCTGGAGTTCACAGAGGCGGGATTGACCTCCTTCGTGAGCGGTGCGGGTGAGATGGTGACCGCGCTGATCCGGGACGGCATGGCCAGTTTGCCAGAGCGAACCGAGGGGGCCGAGGGTGCTTCCTTCAGCGCCGTGGATTTTGATGCCTTCAGCATTCAATCCTCCTTGAGCGGCATCGGTGCTCCCGGCGCCGTGGTGAGCGACGCGGAAGCCATCACCTTCGCGGTGTCCATTCCAAACGTCCGCATCGAGGTCGACATGGCGACGTCGCTGATGGACGTCGTCAACGGGGCTCAGCCCGAATTTGCCATCAACACGCGGGCGGCTCGGGCCATCGCGGCCCCGGTCGTGCAACCCATGGCGGCGATGATGGAGGGTTTTGCACGCTCCATGACCTCGGGCCTCGTGGCCTCAAACGGCGTGACCTTCCCCCCTCCGGAGCAGTCGGCCACCGTCGTCGAGACCGGCGAAGTCGATACGATGCTCGCGCCGGAGTTTGACCTCAGCCTCACCGGCCCGATCACCATCGTCTTGCCCAAAGGCATCACGGTGGACGCCTCTTCGCAGCAGGACCTCCTCGACCTCGAGATGGTCGACGGGAGGCAGCAGGTGACCTACCTCGTGCCCTACGCCCTGGACGACGTGATCGAGTACCGCGTGAACGTTGGATGGTTGTTCATCTGGAGCCAGATTTGGGTCTACCCCACGACCTTCCTCATCATCGTTGCACTGCTCTTCATGGGGTGGCGACGCCGTCGCAAGCGAAAGAAGGCGCGTAAGGCAGCCCTGAAGGCCGCGGCAATGGGCGCGTCGGTCGACAAGTGGGCAGCGAGCGATGCCGCCTTCGCAGGCTACGCAGGCGTCAACAGCGAAGGCATGATGACCGGCGACATCGACAGGCTCTGACCTGTTCATCCTTCGGTCCCGTGCAGGGCTTCGTGGATCCGTTCTGCGAGGGCACGACCGATGCCCGGCACGGTGCGTAAGTCCGCCACGGTGGCGCCTTCGATGCCCTTGCGCCCTCCAAAGTGCCGCAACAGGGCTTGCATTTTCTTGGCCCCAAGGCCCTCGACGCCCTCGAGCGGGTCTTCCAGCGTCGAGCGCCCTCGCCGCCTTCGGTGAAAGGTGTTCACGAAGCGGTGCGCTTCGTCACGTGCGTGCACGAGCATGCGTCCTCGGCGGTCAAGCACCAAGGGCGCGTGACCGGTACGGTGGACGGTCTCCTCCCGCTTGGCCAAGGCGGCGACGGGGAAGCGTCCCCAGACCTGTGCTTCCTCAAGGGTGCGCCGGATGGCGTCGAGGTGCGTCTGCCCCCCATCGAGGAGCAGAAGGTCCGGCCACTCGTCTTGGCGCTTCAACCAGCGACCGACCACCTCCTGCATCATGCGAAGGTCATCCATCGCATCCCCCTTCACCGTGTAGGTTCGGTATTCCTTTTTGGCCGGTCGACCGTTGCGCATCACCACGCTTGCACCAACGCGTTCCGCCCCTTGCAGTTGGGCCATGTCGAAGCAGACCACGTGGTCCAAGGTGTCGAGGCCGAGCAGCAGCGCCCCTTCGTCCGCTGCTTGTTGCTCAAGGCTGCCCGAGCCGCGACGTGCGAGCCGCCGCACCTGCACCTCGGCGTTTTGGTCGGCCAGGCGGCGCAGGGTTGCGAGGTCGCCGCGCGCCGGGACGCGGCATTCCACCCTCCGTTCTCGCCGCTCCTCCAACCACCCCTCGACCCCGTCGAGCAACGGGGTGGGCGTCAAGAGGAGGCGGGGCGGTGTTCGTGATTCGTAGTGTTCAGCGACGAACGCGGACACGGTCTCACCGAGGTCGCCACGGTGGACCATCGGCCAGACCTCCTGACCCTGCACGACCCCCTCGTCGGCATGCAGCACCACCACTGCGGCGAGGTCGCCCTGTACGGCGACGCCGATGGCGTCGCAATCGCGGTACATCCGGCTCGAGACGACGTGTTGGGAGATCACTTCGCGCACCGCGCGGATCCTGTCCCGAACGAGCGCGGCCTGCTCGAAGGCCATCGCGGTCGAGGCTTCGTCCATCTGTGCGCTCAATTCCTCGAGCAGGTCGGATGCATCTCCGTTGAGGATGCGCCGCGCCGCCTCAACGCGTTCCGTGTAGCCCTCCGCCTCGATGCATGGGCCTGCACACAACCCGATGTGCATCGCAAGGCAGCCTTGAGGGAGCAATTCCTTGCAGTCCCTCAGGCCGAGGTGCCGCCGAAGCAATTGCATGACCTGCTTTGCGGCCCCGGCGTTTGGGAAAGGGCCCCACTTTGAGGACCCTTTGGGCGGATGACGGGTGTACATGATGCGAGGGAGGGCCTCGCCGGTCAAGACGAGGTATGGGAAGGATTTGTCGTCCTTCAACAGGGAGTTGAACCGAGGCTTATGCTCGCGTATGAGCTGCCGTTCGAGGACGAGCGCCTCGGAGGGCGAGGGCGTGACGATGCATTCCACGTCGTCGGCGCGGGCCACGAGTTCCGGAATCATCGCGCGGTCAGGGGTGCTTGCGAAGTAGGATCGGATCCGGTCCGACAAGCGTGTCGCCTTCCCGACGTAGAGCACCCTGCCGTTGCTCGTCTTGAACAGGTACACCCCAGGCAAGGCGGGCAGGTCAATGCCCGCGAGGTCCACCGCCATGGGCTCACCCTCGCCTCCCGTGTTCCTCGATCAAGCGTGCTGCTGCGCGAAGCGAACCGGCATGGCGGTGCAGCGCGGCGGCCTGCAGCCGCCCAGCAGCAGACCCGGCCGGGGTGTCAAGTCGAGCGCTGCACGTCGCCCAACGCGCCAGCAACCTTCGGCCAGCAAGGGTGGCGTCTTCAGAAGGACGGAGTTCGGCGAGCAAGGCGGCAGCCCGGATGGGGTCCTCCACCACCAAGCGCTCGACAAGCGTCATCCGCAAGGCGAGGGCCCGCAGGTCGTCGCGCCCTTCGAGGTGCTGTGCAAGGCCACCAACCAAGCGTTCGCTCAACGGCTCTGCGCGGAGCGCAATGCGCCAGCGCAGGTCCGCCAGCAACGCAGGGTGCAGCACCGTGCTGGCATCGAGGTCGGCGACCAGTTCGGCTGCTTCGTTGCAACGACCGGCCAGCACCAGCATGGTGCAACGAAGGGCAGCCATCGCGGCGACCGCCGTGGCCCGCTGTTCCTCCGGCAAGGATCCTGGGCGGACCTCATCGAGCAACTGGAAGGCCTCGTCGCTGACGACGTCCTCAGGCAACCGGTCTTCGATGTGCGCGGTCACAAGCGCGATCCTCGCCCGCAGGTCGTGCTCTGCTTCGAGGCACGCGTGCAATGCAGCGTCGGCTTCCTCGAGCCGCCCCTCCAGCCTGAGCACGTTGGCGTTCACGACGGGGTCTGGGGCGTCCATGGCGTCGAGGTGCTTCCTCGCTTGCTCGGGCCGACCGCGCCGGACGGCCACCTCGGCTGCGACCCCGTGCAGGCGTTCCGTCTCCGTCCCTCGCTCGAGGGCCTCGTCGAGGATGGCGGCCAAGCGACCAAGGCCGCCCCCTTCGCTCTGGTGCAGCATGGCCTCGGCGGCGTTGGCGAGCCCTTCCCCGCCTGCGAGCAGCCGATGGTGCAGGTGCATCAACGGGGCCAGCGGGTCGTCGGACCCCCCCCAGTGCTCCACGCCCAAGGCGGCCGTCGATTCCACCTGATGCTGAGGAAGGCCCTCCCTGTGGACCAAGTGCACCAGGGCATGCAAGCGCACCGCGTCCTCGAGCGACCATCGGAGCAAGGCCCGTTCGTCCAGATCGCCAATGGAGTGGGTCCGGAGCGAACCTGCGGGGACGGGCATGGGCAGGACGGACAGTTCGTTCATGCTCGCTCGTTCGTCGTCGTCGAGACCGTCGAGCACGGCCTCGAGCACGAAGCGGGTCACGTCGGCCGGGGCTTCGCTGACGTCGAGGTCGGGTGGGTGCAGCAACAGCGCGAGTGGGTGTCCCTCCAGGCGCTCCGCGATGCGTCGGGCTGCGCCGTCCCCCGGGTCGCGGTCCAACAAGGCACAGGCGGCGTCCACGCTCAACGGTCCGAGACGTTGGCGTTGGACCGATGTTGGCGCTTCCACAGGGGCGCGGCCGACGAGCAGCACCCGCGCAGCCAGGTTGCCGGGGAGGGCTGCCCACACTCCGGCGGCATGCGAAGGGTGCAGGTGCTCGAGCCCGTCGATGACGACCAGGTGCTTGGGTCCAAGATCAGCGAGGTGGGCAGCGGCGGCTTCGTCCGAAGCAAAGCCCCCGGACGGCGACAGTGCACCCAGGAGATCGGCGAGCGCATCGTAGGTGCCGCACGTGCACCAATGCACGTGACCGCCAGCGTCAAGGTGGCGTTCCGCGAACAACGACGCGAGGGTGGTCTTGCCGATGCCCGCAAGGCCGGTGAGCACCACAGGGGAGGCGCCGTTGACGTGGTGGAGCAAGGCTTCGAGGTCGTCCTCCCTGCCCACGCAACGGGCCGGGGGAGCGCGAGGCCCCGACCACCGGGAGGAGCGGTCACGGGGTTGCCCCGTGCCGTCCTCGAGCGCGATGAAGCGTTCTCGCCCCTCAGGCGTCAGGTGGTGGACACGCCTTCGCCGGCTTCCACCGCCAACGACGTGGGCATCACGGGTCTTGACCAGCCCCTGCTCCACCAAGGCCTCCATCGGTGCGTGAACCGCTGAGCGCACAACGCCGAGCCCTTCCGCAATCCCTGGGAGGCTCAGGCCACGCGGCACGTCCCACGCCTCGTCAAGGCTGGGGGGAAAGCCTCCGAGCCATCGGAGGAGGCGCGCTTGGGCTTCGCTGAGCACGGCCCGAGGTCGCTGCTGGAGGTCAAGTGCGTTCCGCTGTGCGCGCGTTTCTCGTCAACCAGAAGGAGGCAAGGTTGAACACCAAGGCGCATGACAGTCAAGCGATGGTGCGTTCGCTGCATGCTTCACGTGCCACGGGGATGCTTGTGCTCTTGCTGCTCTCCAGCATGCTCCCCTTGCTTTCTGCCAGCCCTCCACTTGCCTCCGTTCCCACGACCGAGGCGCACCTCACCGCCGGGCGCGCGCAAACGACGTGGTCGGGAACCGTACAACTCACCGCGTCGATGACGGTCCCCGTCACCGATGAACTGGTCATCGAAGCCTGCACCACGGTCCAACTCGCCGCCGGGGTTCGGCTGTACGTCGACGGCCGGTTGACCGTGGAGGGAACCTCCACGTGCCCCGTGCTCTTTGAGGCCTCGAGCAGCATTGACCACGAAGGGATTCAGTTCAACAGCAGTTCGACCGGACGTGGTTCGAAGATCGACAACCTGACCATCGTCGACGCGTCCTTCGGCGTGACGATGTTCGGCGGCGACGCTCGGATGCACAACTTGACCGTTCAGAACCCGGACAGGGTTGGGCTCGACCTCTTTGGCGCCACCCCCGTCATCGAGGACCTCGTCATCGACCAGGCGGGTCGAAGCATCGTCCAGACCGATTGGCGATTTGGCATCGGACTCTCCGTGGGTGCGGGCTCCGCACCGATCGTTCGTCGGGCCGACATCAGCGATGTGCTGACCCGAGGGCTCAACATCTGGGGCAGCTCAGGTGGCGTGTTCCAGGACGTGTCCATCGACAACGCGAGCGGCTCAACATGGGCCTTCGTGGCCGGTGCATGGGTCGAAGACAGCGTCCCGCTGCTGCAGCGCATGGTGGTCGACCGCTCGGACACCGGCTTGATTGTCCGCCACGTCGACGACACCGTCCGAACCCGTGCGGTCGTCAAGGACCTCACCGTCACCAACAGCATGTACCGCGGCGTCTATCTGGACAAGCAAAACCACACCAATTACACGAACTACGAGATCGCGGACATCAGCGGCCTTGTGGTCAGCGGAACCGGAGGTTCCGGGGCCAAAACACCCGGCA
>Ga0181588_10002886_pt1 | contig 14690 bp, 15 predicted proteins | sample 071ome_26_FD_148607 | JGI IMG/M metagenome (GOLD analysis project Ga0181588, IMG submission 148607) | Coastal salt marsh microbial communities from the Groves Creek Marsh, Skidaway Island, Georgia - 071409BT metaG (spades assembly) | ecosystem: Environmental > Aquatic > Marine > Intertidal zone...
CATCCTGCGCGGCGACCGTCGTGGTTTGGCGCGAGGCATCACCTTGGTCGAATCGGATTTGCCCGAGCATCAGGCCCAGGCCGAAGACCTCCTCACGGGCCTGCTGTCCAAGACAGGGAAAGCAACCCGGTTGGGCATTTCAGGGCCGCCGGGCGTCGGCAAATCGACCTTCGTGGAGGCGCTAGGCATGCACATTGTAGGGACGGGTCGGCGGGTTGCTGTACTGGCGATCGACCCGTCGAGCCATCTGTCGGGTGGTTCCATTCTAGGCGACAAGACACGCATGGAAGAGCTCAGCCGGCATCCGTCGGCGTACGTCCGTCCGACGGCTGCCGGTCGGATGTTGGGCGGTGTGGCGCGGCGTACCCGCGAAGCAATTCTCTTGTGTGAGGCGGCGGGATTCGATGCAGTCATCGTCGAAACGGTGGGGGTCGGACAATCCGAAGCCACCGTCGCCAATATGGTCGATGTTTTCTTGTTGCTGATCGCGCCCGGCGGCGGGGACGAGCTTCAAGGCATAAAACGGGGGATCGTCGAATTGGTCGACCTCATCGTCGTGAACAAAAGCGACGGCGATCTCAAGGCTGCGGCGGGTCGAATTGCAGCGGACTATCACGGGGCGCTTGGTCTGCTCAGAAGCATGTCATCCTTTTGGCAACCCGAAGTCGTGCAGTGTTCGGCGTTGCAGCGCGACGGAATCGATCGGGTCTGGCAGAGCGTCAGCCGTTGCTTCGAAGCGCTCCAAGAGGGCGGCGAACTTGGCCGCCGGCGGACTCAGCAGTTGCAGGAATGGATGTCGCAGGAAGTCACCGAAGGCATTTTGGACGCTGTTCGGCGGGACCCTGAGGTCGCCGCAGTACGACAGGTCCTTGAGGCCGACGTCGCCGCCCAACGGGCGCTGCCGCCGGTTGCGGCGCGCCAGATCCAGGAGACGTTCTTTCGTCGGCGCGCACTCGATCGCACCCCATAGCTTCTAACCATTTGTATTATAACGAAAAAATTCGCCCAGGTTGGTTTTCTGCCCGCCGACCGGTGGGTCGGTGAAGGGCTGCCTTGACGGTGAAGTGGCGGCCAATTAAACAAACGCCCTTCCGGCCAACGCCGGACGAGCTAAAAAAAGGAAAAGACATGTCTAGGCGCTGCGAGTTGACCGGCAAAGGTGTGCTGACCGGGAATAACGTCAGCCATGCAAACAACAAATCGCGCCGGCGCTACCTCCCCAATCTCCTGGAGGTCTCGTTGCTGAGCGACGCCTTGGGCCAGTCTTTCCGTCTGAAAATTTGCCGCCAAGCGCAGCGGTCCGTCGACCACGCTGGTGGGTTCGACACCTTTATTCTGAAGGCGCGTGACGAAAACCTGAGCGATCGTGCCAAGGATATCAAAAAGCGCATTGCGAAGAGCGTCGCCGCCGCCGCGTAACGACGCGCGGATCGTACGCCAGTCACAAGAATGACCCGCCCTATCGAAGAGGCGTCACAAGAATGATCCAGCGCCGTCTTGCGCTTCCCGTTCTTGCAATGGTCGTCGTCGTTGCGGCGTCCAATGTCCTTGTTCAATACCCGATCAACGATTTCCTGACCTGGGGGGCGTTCACCTTTCCGGTCGCGTTCTTGGTAACCGACTTGACCAACCGGCGGTTCGGCCCTGGATCCGCGCAGCGTGTTGTCGTTGTCGGTTTTGTTATCGGTGCAGCCCTTTCCGTTGTTCTGGCCGGCCCGCGAATCGGTGCCGCGAGCGCGGTCGCTTTTTTGGCGGGGCAATTGCTCGATGTCGCCATCTTCGATCGATTGCGGCGCATGGCGTGGTGGCGTGCACCACTGGCGTCGTCGATCTTGGCGTCGGCCGTGGACACGGCCCTGTTTTTCAGCCTCGCGTTCGTCGGAACGGGTGTTCCCTGGGTAACGCTCGGCATTGGCGATTTCGCGGTCAAACTTGCGATGGCGGCCACACTCCTCATCCCCTACGGCGCGTTGATGCGTTTTGTTCAGGCCGCACCAACCCAGCAGCCCGACAACGTCCGACCCTAGGTTCGATTGCCATGACGCACCCTATGCTCAATGTTCTCGATCATCCGCTGATTGCTCATAAGCTCAGCCTGATGCGCGATGTCGCGTGCTCAACGAAGGACTTTCGTACGCTGCTTCACGAGATCGGACTTCTTATGGGTTACGAACTGACCCGCGATCTGCCGGTGCGAGAGGAAAAGATCACGACTCCAGTGGCAGACACGATGGGGCGATTCATTGCCGGGAAGAAGGTGGCCATTGTCCCGATTCTTCGCGCGGGCCTTGGCATGGCGGACGGCCTTCTCGAGCTTATGCCGTCAGCGCGGGTTGGCCACATTGGGGTCTATCGCGATCCAGAGACTTTGGAACCGGTCGAGTATCTCGTGAAACTTCCCGAGGTCGCGGGCCGTCTCTTCATCGTCGTCGACCCGATGTTGGCCACGGGGAACTCTGCGGCCCATGCGTTGGACGTGCTCAACAAACGCGGCGTGACAGACGAGAACATTCGTTTCATGGCGTTGGTCGCCGCGCCGGAAGGCGTGCAGCGGATTGCCGAAAGTCATCCGAATGTCGCGATTTACGTCGCGGCACTCGACGAAAAACTAAACGACCACGCCTACATCGTACCGGGCCTGGGTGACGCGGGGGACCGTCTGTTCGGGACCAAGTAAGTTTGCCTATTCGGTCGGCACCCACTGAAAAGCCAGCAGCAGGGTTTGCTGAAAGAAACTGAAGTTGTCGTCGGACACCATCCACACGATCGGCTGCCCGGTCGCCGACGTGGATATCGCCAATCCTTCGAAGTTGTCGCTAATGGCCGACCCCGAGATTCGCGCGACGACCGGCCCCTTGATCGTTCCGCCGGCTTCAACTGACGCGAGATTGACGTGCCTGATCCGCACCGAAAACCCGGTAAGTGCGGAAAATTTGCGCTCGAGGAAAAGAAGGCCGACATCCGGGTGGTAGGCGGCGTCGGTCGGTTTCCATTCCGACTTTGGATAAGAAATCGGGTCGCGTCGGTCGCCGGCGATGATCCAGCCGGCTAGATCACCGTCCGCATTCTCTAGTTCCTCGGTCACCACAAGAAGGCGGTCGTCGCCCAACGCGACAAGGACTTCGATCCCACCGTTCGAGGGGGACTTCGCAAGGCCGGGTATCTCGCGGACGTACGTCGGTCGCGCTGTGTCGCCAAGAGCCGGGTCATAGAGCCCGATGCGATGAAACCGCTCGAAACCGACCGCGAAGACCGAGCCCCAGCGTTCGATCGCTTCTGCATCGTGTTCGCCGCGCACGATCGCCAGGGGGACGCCCTTGCTGCTCAGAATCGGCGCGAGCTGAGTTTCGTTTAGTCCCGCAAGGGTGCCGTCCTCATCCAACATGAGGTGGGCCCGGAACCAGAAGCCGCGATCCGAGACCGCGATCAACTGATCTCCTTCGACCAAAAGTCCCGACAGTCCACCGAACCGGTTGTCGCGGGACCCAAGGGAGCCACCGGTCAAATACTTCAGAGGTCCGAGGCGGGAAAGGGCGAGGTCTCCCGCATCCAGCCGGATCGGCGTGAAGCCCACGGCGATGGGTTCGGCGGCGACGGGTGCCGCAAGAGTCGCGAAAACAAAAAGAAGCGCGAGCGTCCCGACGCGGCGCATAGCGAGCGTCAGTCGGCCGGTTTTGGCGGCAGGGTGACCTTGAAGTGACGCTGAAGAATGTCGGCGATGTTCTCGTAACACACGCCGTACCGATGGACCGTGCAGTTCTCGACATCGAGTAGGGTCGAGGAGGCTGCATAGCTGTGGTACTTCATCAAACCGTAGTCGATGATGACGTCGGCGATATCCGTAATTTCGCGCTGCATATCGTCAACCCGAAAACGCGTGCCGGTCAGCGTGAGGTTGGCCGAAGAGCCAAACAATAAGTGCTCTTGCTCAAGGCTCAGGCGCGTGATTTCCGCGTGAAACCGACCCGAGTTCATCAACATCAGCAACGTGTCGCCCTTTGTGCTTCGCGAGTAGGTGTCGCGATCGAGCGTTTGGAGCAGCGGGTGCTCAGTATTGCAGGGTGCGATGAGGCCCAAGGGCAGGTCATAGTCGTGGCAAATCGCTTGGTAGATCTCGCTGCCGCGCGTGCTGACCTTGTGAAGGGCCCGGTGCATATCGTCGTTGCCGAGCATGGCGTTGAGTTTTGACGGCGCCCGCTTCTTGGTATCGAAGATTCGCTTTAGCGCCTCCGGCGAACCACCAATCAACGAATAGCCCACATCCATCGGAAGAATGCCGATCCCGCCCCCTTTGAGAACCTTGAAAGCGCGAGCCGCGTCGTTCTGGATATCAAGTACGCTCATTGAACTGTTCCGTGTTTTTAGTGTCGGGTACGAAGCTGGCCGGGGTCGTCGTCGAACAGCGCAGCCAGTTGCTCCATCATGGCGCCGCCCAGTTGTTCGGCGTCGACGATCGTCACGGCTCGTCGATAGTAGCGGTTGACGTCATGGCCGATCCCGATCGCGATCAACTCGACCGGCGAGCGGTTTTCAATCCACTCGATGACCTCGCGAAGGTGCCGATCCAGATAATTTCCGGGGTTCACCGATAGCGTCGAATCGTCGACCGGGGCACCGTCGGAGATCACCATGAGAATACGGCGCTGTTCAGGGCGCGCAAGCAGGCGTTGGTGGGCCCAGGTTAGAGCCTCCCCGTCGATATTTTCCTTCAACAATCCTTCACGCAACATCAATCCCAGCCCACGACGCGCCCGCCGCCAAGGTTCGTCGGCGGATTTGTAGATGATGTGGCGTAGGTCGTTGAGCCGGCCGGGGTTCAACGGTTTGCCCTCGGCCAGCCATTTTTCCCTTGCCTGGCCGCCTTTCCATGCGACGGTCGTGAAACCGAGAATCTCGACGTTCACCCCGCATCGTTCCAAGGTCCGGGCCAGGATGTCGGCGCACATCGCGGCAACGGTCACGGGCCGTCCGCGCATCGAGCCGGAGTTGTCGATGAGGAGCGTGACGACCGTGTCGCGGAAGTCGGTATCGCGTTCCATCTTGTAGGACAGCGAGTAAAGCGGGTTGACGACGACGCGGGCGAGGCGGGCCGAGTCGAGCAGGCCTTCCTCTAGGTCAAAATCCCAAGCGCGCTGCTGCTTTGCCATAAGCCGGCGTTGGAGGCGATTGGCGAGCCGACTGACAGCCCCTTGAAGGTAGTGCAACTGCTGATCGAGATGGCGCCGCAGTCGACCGAGTTCGTCGGCATCGCAGAGATCTTTGGCATGAACGATTTCGTCGAAGGCCGTCGTGTAGGCGCGATACGAAGGTTCGTTGCGCCGCTGGTTGGCATCGTCCTGCCATTGCTCGGGTCGTCCGCCGGGTTCTCCGTCGCCCGCCATCTCGCGGCGTTCTTCGGCGCTGGTTCCGGCCGCCGATTCAGCGGCATCATCCATCGAGCCGTCTGCGGCATCGTCACCGAGGGACTGCATCGTGCCGGAGGATTCGCCTTCTCCTTCGTCGGATTGCCCTTCCTGATCTTGATCGGCGTCGTCGGCATCTTCCGCTTCATCCGGATCGGGCTCAAGAACGTCGTCCTCGGCAAGATCGAGGTGCGCAATCAGCTGGCGCGCCAGCTTGGAAAAAGCGCTTTGGTCCGCAACTGAATCGCAGAGTGCTTTGATGTCTTCACGGGCCTTGCTGTCCAAGGTTTCGCGCCAGGTGTCGACAATATTGCGCGCCGCCTCGGGCGCCGGTGCTCCCGTCAAGCGTTCGCGAAGTTCGAGACGCACCGCTTCGGCCAAAGGCGCATCCTTTCGCGACCCGGCCTCCTCGGCGCCGCTTTGGCTGTAGTGCTGGTTCAGTGCGGCATCGAGGTTTTGGGCGATACCCTCGAACTGGAGCGCCCCGAGTGCCTCGATTCGGGCCAGTTCGGCGGCGTCGTAGACTTCTTGGGCGGCGGCGCCGTCCGGTCGGCGCCGGGCGTGAAGTTTCTTGTCGTGGTGCCGAAGTCTCAGCGCAAAGGAATCGGCAACGCCACGTACGTTGCTGACATCGGCGCTATTGAGGTCGCGGGCCGGCTGCGGCAAGCGGACCGCATCGTCGCTGAGACCTGGGCTTTCGACGCCAAAGGTAACGTCGAGGTCCTTGACCGCCGAGATCGCACGCGTTGCGGCACCGACCGCCCGCTTGAAGTTCTCGACGGGGCTGCGCGAATCGCTCACGTCTTAGTGCGGTTTTGCGAGGGCTGCACTGTCGGGTAGGTCTTCACCGAACGATCGCTGGTAGTACTCGGCGATCAAGGTGCGCTCCATCTCGTCGCACTTGTTGGCAAAGGTGAGGCGGAAAGCGAATCCGACATCGCCGAAAATCTGCGAGTTCTCCGCCCAGGTGATCACGGTGCGTGGCGACATGACCGTTGAAATATCGCCGGACTGAAAGCCGGTACGCGAGAGTTCGGCGACACGCACCATCTTCTCGATCGTCTTGCGGCCGTCGTCGGTGTCGAATTCCGGGACCTTGGCCAGCACGATGGCTACTTCTTGCTCGAACGGAAGGTAGTTGAGGGTGGCGACCAAGTTCCAGCGGTCCATCTGGCCTTGGTTGATCTGTTGCGTACCGTGGTAAAGGCCCGTGGTATCCCCCAGACCGATCGTATTGGCCGTCGCGAAGAGACGGAACGCCGGGTGGGGCCGGATCACGCGGTTCTGGTCAAGCAGGGTCATTTTACCCTCGGCTTCGAGGACACGCTGGATGACGAACATGACATCGGGGCGTCCGGCGTCGTACTCATCGAAGACCAGGGCCGTCGCGGTCTGGAGTGCCCACGGCAAAATGCCTTCTCGGAATTCCGTGATCTGTTTGCCGTCCCGGATCACAATTGCATCTTTGCCGATTAGATCGATCCGGCTGATGTGGCTATCGAGATTCACGCGAATGCAGGGCCAATTGAGGCGTGCCGCGACCTGCTCGATGTGGGTCGACTTGCCGGTCCCGTGAAGGCCTTGAATCATGACCTTCCGATTGAATTTGAAGCCGGCCAAGATTGCGGTCGTGGTGTCGTGATCGAATTGATAGGCCTCGTCGATGTCCGGGACGTATTCGTTGGGTTGCGAGAACGCCGGAACAACCAGATCGGTGTCCAAGCCGAATACCTGACGGGCAGAAACGTCGATGTCTGGGATGTGATCGGGGTCTTTGGCTGCAGCCAAGGTGTTTTCGTTACTCTGCAACGTCGTCGTCCTAAGTCTGGAGTACTAGGCGTGGCCTGCCGAAACGAGATACGAGTAGGCCTCATTTATTCTCTTGAGCCGTTCTTCGGCTTCTTTATCGCCCCCGTTTAGGTCGGGATGGAACCGTTTAGCCAGTTCCTTATAGCGGATTTTCACCTCCTGGGGAGAGGCGTCGGTCGATAGACCGAGGCGGCGTAGAGCCTTGGCCACCGGGGCCGGGACGCGACGTTTTGGGCGGCGAACGGACAGGCTTTCCATGCCCAACGGGTCGTCGCGAAAGAGCCCGAACTGATCGTCGATTCCATCGAAAATCGCCTTTTTGTCGGCCTTATTGCGGCTCTTGCCGGTTACGCTCCAGGTCGGACGGTGCCAGGTATTGGTATTGTGGCGGTAGGCCGCAACCTCTTCGTCCGACATGCCTTCGAAGTAATTCCAGGACTTGTTGTATTCCCGCACATGCTTGAGGCAGAACCAATGGTATTGGCCGGTTTGGCCGCCCCGCATCGGTGCGCGATGGGTCCCCTCCTCGGCGCACCCTTCGTGGTCGCAGACGCGTTTTGAGGTTGTTTCGCGGATGGTTTCGCGAGGATCAAAGGTCATCAGTTAAGTATGATGATTCGCATTGGCTCGGGCAAACCAAACCGAGCGTGTTGGTGACAAGAAATAGGGTTAACCATGGGCGTGACCATTCGCGATCGAATCCGGACAAAGCTGGCCGTGCTTGAACCGCTCGAATTGGAGCTGGTCGACCAATCCGAAGCCCACCGCGGCCATGCGGGGTGGCGCGACGGAGGTGAGACGCATTTCGATCTCCGGGTCGTTTCTGCGGCTTTCAACGGCCTATCACGGGTGCAGCGCCAGCGGTTGGTGCTGGATAGGCTAAAAGAGGAGTTCGATGCGGGCTTGCACGCTTTGTCTATTCAGGCCCGTGCTCCCGGCGAATAGTCCTATTGGCGTAAGGACTCAGAGGATGAACGCCAAGAGAAATGGCATCGTCGCAAATGAGATGATCGTCGAGACGATGATGGCGGCGGCAACATCCTGCGGCTCGCGCTTGTATCGCAGGGCAAAAACATAGTTGAAAATGGCCACCGGCATGGTCGACTGCAGGATCAGGACGCTCCGGACGATTCCATCCAAGCCGAAAATCTCCGCGACCGCCAAACTTGCCGCGAGTCCACCGAGAAGCCGTGCTATTGCGAATCCGGCGCTTCGCGTAATGCGCTTGATCCTCATGCGGGCCAGCGACACACCGAGCGTGAGGAGCATGAGCGGCACGACGAGCGAGGCCAGAAGGTCCACCGTATTGCCGGCCCAATCGGGCAGGGCGGTGCGGGTGGCCATAAAAGGTAACGACAGCAATACGCCCCAAAGGACGGGCGTTCGAATGAGCTGTTTGGCTTGAATGCCGCCGGCGTGGATCGAAATGCCAACCGTGAATTGGGCAACCGAATGCACCGAGAATGCGGCGACGGCGAGGGCGAGCCCTTCGTCTCCGAAAGCGAAGAACGCCAAGGGTATTCCCATGTTGCCCAGGTTGCCGAACATCACCGACGGCAGGTAGGAGGGCAGCGAGAGCTTGAGAACGTATCGAATGGCGAGCGCACCGACGACGGCCAGGACGAATAGAACGGCGAGATAGGAGCCGGCGATCGCGCCGAGCGTCTCGAGCGAGACGTCCAGCCGGGTCAAAGAAGAGAAGACAAGGCAGGGCGTCGCGATCGTCAGGACGATGCCGGTCACGAAGTCGGTGTCAAAGACGCGCCCGGAGCGTTCCCAGGCAAATCCGATCGCCGCCGTCAAAAACACCGGTGCGACAATCGCAAAGAGATCGCCGGTCATCCGCTCGACCTAAATGTGAGGGTGGACAACGCTACGGTTTCTTCAGCCGAGTGAGGCGTAGCAGCGTTATCTGGTTTCGTTTGCGCCGAACGATCTCGAATCGTGTGTCGTAATATTGAAAGACTTGCCCGACATCGGGGATGGATTGCGATTCGTGAATGACGATGCCGGCGACGGTCACGGCTTCTTCGTCGGGGAGCGTCCAACCCAGATCCCGGTTGAGGTCGCGGATGGTGACGCTGCCCTCGACGACCACGCTGCCGTCGGGTTGGGCGCGAATGCCGCGATGGGCCACGTCGTACTCGTCGGCGATCGGCCCGACGATCTCCTCAAGGATGTCTTCCAACGTGACCATGCCCATCAGCGCCCCGTATTCGTCGACAACCAGCGCAAAATGCTGACGACGATCGCGGAACGCGGCCATCTGCTCGATCAACGTGGTGGTCTCCGGAATGAACCAGGGTTCGGCAGCAATCTCCAAGGGGTCGATCGTGGAGCCGTCGCCGCCCGCGGCGACCAGGGCCCGGAGTACGTCTTTGGCGTGAAGGACGCCGACGATATTCTCAGGCTCGTCCTTCCACAGCGGAAGCCGTGTGTAGGGGCTGTTCAGTACTTCCTTAACGATGTCGGCCGCTGCCCCGCCGCCATCGACCATTGTCATATTGCTGCGGTGGATCATCACATCTTGCACGCTGGTTTCGCTGAGATCGAAAATGCCGTGCAGCATGTCGCTTTCGTGCTTTACGAGGCCGCCTTCTTCGGCGTGGATCTGGATCGCGCTGCGAAGTTCCTCCTGTGGCGATACGAGCAACGCCCGCGCGTCTCTCTCCGCGCCAAACAGTCGCAACGTCAGGGCGACGACCCGTTCGACGGCAAGGACAAACGGGGTTAGCCCAATAACCGTCCACCGAATGATCGGGGCGACGCGAAGCGAGGTACGGGTCGGGTGACGCAGGGCATAGGTTTTCGGCAGAACCTCGGCAAAAACGAGCACGAGCGCGGTCATCAGGATTGTGGCGTAGGCGACGCCGGCATCGCCGAAGCGGTCGATTAAGACGCTAGTGGCGAGTGCGGATGCCAAGATGTTGACCAGATTGTTGCCCAGAAGAATCGAACCGATGAGGCGTTCTCGCGCTTCGATCAACCGAATGACTGTCTTGGCTCTTTGGTTTCCTTGTTTTTCAAGGTGCATCACGCGGGGTCGCGACGCGGCGGTTAGGGCCGTTTCGGAACCCGAGAACAAGCCAGAGAGAAACAGCAGCGCGACGATCGCAATCACCGTGATGATGATTTCAATGCTCATACCAGGGCCTAAGCAGCGCCGCCGGCGCGAAGCGCGTCCAGCACGGCATCGGGCGGAATCTGACGTTCAAGGTGCGCGGCGCCAATTGCCTGGCAAAGCACAAAGGTAATGTGACCAGCCTCGACCTTCTTGTCTTGCGCCATATGAGCGTACAAGTTTTCGGCTGTCGCTCTGATTCCTAGGTTCTTCAACGAGGTTGGCAGGCCCAGCGAAGAGAGATGGGTGCCCACCCGATCGACTTCTTCAAACCCGATCGATCGCGAAAGGTTGAGAGCCATCATCATGCCGACGGCGACCGCTTCGCCATGAAGGACGCGACCGTCATATCCGGCTTCGGCTTCGATCGCATGGCCGAACGTGTGTCCGAGGTTGAGCAGCGCTCTTGTCCCTGAGGTTTCGCGTTCGTCGCGTTCTACGATCGCCGCCTTGGCGCGGCAACTGACCGAGACCGCGTGCTGGGTCGCTTTCGTTTCCCTGTTGAGAACGGCATCGCCGTTGCTTTCGAGCCATCCGAAGAAGTCCGCGTCGGCAATCAATCCATACTTGACCACTTCGGCATAGCCGGCACGCATTTGTCGGTCCGGTAGAGAATCAAGCGTATCGAGGTCGATCATCACCATCGCCGGCTGGTGAAAGGCACCCACCAAATTCTTTCCTTGCCGCGTATTGATCCCTGTCTTGCCGCCGACGGAGCTATCGACCTGCGACAACAGGGTCGTCGGAATCTGAACGACGCCGACGCCTCGGCGCAAAATACTCGCAGCGAATCCCGCAAGGTCTCCCACGACGCCACCGCCCAAAGCGACGACAACGTCGTTGCGTTCGATCTCTGACTCCAAGAGCGCATCGAGAACGTGTTCGAGTTGCTGAAAGTTCTTTGTCGATTCGCTTGCCGGAATGACGATGCGGCTAGCTTTGATGCTTGCCGCCGCGCAGCTCTCGGCCACCTGCTCAAGGTAATGAGGTGCGACGACCTCGTCCGTTACGATCGCGCATTTCTTCGCGCGCATCTGCGCCGCGATCGCGGTGCCCACTTCCTGCAACAATCCACGTCCGATCGTGATGTCGTAGTGTTTTCCCGGCAGCCCGACTTGCACAACATCCAGTACGTTCATGGCGAGGTGCCCGCTCGAGCGTCGATCTCCGCGACGATCGCATCTACGACCCTTTCGATGGCGGTGTCGCCGCTGTCGACGACGATGTCGGCTTCGGCGTAAATCGGGTCCCGTTCGATCATAAGTTTTTCTAGGGTGCTTCGCCGATCGCCGTTCTTGAGCAGGGGTCTATTGTCGTTGCGCTTGACCCTTTTGAGGATGGTGTCCAGGTCAGTGCGAAGCCATACCGATAGCGCCTTTCCACGAATCCGCCTGCGCGTCTCGGGGTCGATAAAGGCGCCGCCGCCGGTTGAGATCACCTTTGGGGGGCCCTCTAACATCCGTTTGATGACCCGGCGTTCTCCTTGGCGAAAGGAGTCTTCACCATGGAACTCGAAGATGTCCGTTATCGAACACCCCGCCGCTTTTTCGATCTCGGTATCCGCATCGGCAAAGGGCAGGCCTAAGCGCTTGGCTAGTCTGCGCCCGACGGTACTCTTGCCAGCTCCCATCAGGCCGACCAGCACCACGGCCTGTGCCGGCGGCATATCCCTGCCGCCACGGTTTGCGTTACGTCCCATGAACTCGACTGCTACCGATGCTGGTTTGAAAGCGAAATCTGCACTAAGTAGAATGCCGTATCATCGCCATAATTTGGCAAGATTATACCTATCTTGGCGCGGTGCGTTGAAGTGTCGTGTTAAGAGTTGAGGTCAGGATCACCACCGATGTCTGTTGCGTCCAAACTGACGATCTTATTGATCTTGGTGCTCGTCGGGGGTGGGGCGGTTTTCCTGGCGACGTGGGATATCCCCGCACCCACTCGGCAGGTTGAGAAGACCCTTCCCGACAACCGGTTTCCTCGGTAGCCGAATGAATCACCAGGCTAGACGAAGCGTTTGGCGGGCGGGTCTCGTCCTGGTCTCTTTGGCCGCTTTTTCACCGGCAGTCGGGCAGCAAGCAACCGAAAATGGCCCAATCCGGCTTGTGCCCTCCAACCAGGCACCAGCGACAAATGCCGCCGAAAGCCCGCCTCCTGGACAAGCTGCGCCGCGGCCTGCCGATACCTCGGTTGCCGTGATTGCACTGGATCGGCCCGATCCCTCGTCGGTGGGGGTGTTGACCGCCGCTGAGGGCGGTTTCGAGGTGTCACTTTGGGCCGGCTCTCGACGGTCCCTTGTCGAGGCCCTGTTGCCGCGGATTCCGGCCGTGACGCCGTCCCGTGCGCTCCAGTCATTGCGAAAAAGGCTTCTGTTGACGACGGCTCAGGTGCCGTCCGGCGTGTCGGCGGCGCCCAGTTTCCTGGGCCTGCGCGTTGAGCGCCTTGCGGCTGCGGGTGACTACCCTTCGGCGCTCGCGCTCGCCGCTTTGGCGCCGCCGCAGATTGACGATCCAGCCCTCGACATCGTTCGCGTTGAGGGCGCGCTTCTGAGTGGCAACCACCAGAGCGCCTGCGAGGTTGTCGAGGCGGTCTTGGCGACCGGTCGCCGCTCGCCCTACTGGGTGCGTCGTCTGGCTTTCTGCCGCGTGCTCGAGGGCGATTTGGAACGCGCCGTGCTTACGGCGGCGGTCCTACGCGAGTTTCCCGGCGAACCAGATGCCTTATTCGACCAACTGCTGACGGTGCTGGCGGACGGCACGGACGCCCCAGTCGTCTCGACAACGCCTCTGACGCCACTTCATTTCGCCATGATCCGTGCGGCTCGCCGGGCGTTACCTGACAGTGCGGCCGATACCACCGATCCGGCGATGCTGCGGGCGATTGCGACGTCGGCGAACGCTTCGATCGAGGCCCGTCTGCGCGCAGCAGAAGCGGCCGAGATCGCGGGGGTTCTCTCGCCCGAATCGCTGGCGCAGGTTTACGCAAGTATCGCGTTCAACGATGTCCAGCGAGCCAACGTTCTGTCTGCGGCGCTCGATATGCCACGCCCATTCGCAAATGCGCTGTTGTTTCAGGCGGCCGTCGCAGAGGAGATTCCGGCGGCTCAGGCAGAGGCTTTGCAGACGGCGTTGAGATTGGCGAACGTTCGGGCCCACGGCATGATCGCGCGCGTCAATGCAGATCGACTGGCGGCTTTGACGCCGAGTTCCGACCTCATGTGGTTTGGCAATGATGCCGGTCTGGCTTTGCTTCATGCCGATCGAAAAAAGGGCGCGCGGGCTTGGTTCGACACGGCGCGGCAGATCGTGTCGGAGTCCCAGCCCGATGCGGCGGCGGCAGTATTAGGGCTTTGGGCTCCGCTGACGGTTAGCATGACGGAAGATCCTCTGCCGTGGGTACCCTCGGCGCTTGCCGAATGGTGGGATGGCGTTGCCAGTATTGACCTCGACCGAGCCCAGGGTCTCGGTGCCGTAGCGTTCGCCGCGTTCGACGCGGTGGGGTTGGTTGTTCCCGATGAGACATGGGACGCGTTCACGGTGATGACTAAGCCGGTTCTGGTGCAACGCCCTTCGTTGGGTGCGTTGAGAGGTCTTCACGCGGCGGCAAGGGGCGGTCGTGTGGGTGAGACAGTATTGTTCGCTCTGGTGATCCTGGGGGAAGCGCATCCCGGCGAGGTTGATGCTGGCACCCTATCGCGCGTCATTGCGGCCCTTGCCGAGGTCGGTTTGAGCGATGATGCAAGGGTGTTGGCACTCGAAGCGATTGTCGGCCGGAGTCTCTAGAAATGTCGCGCGGTCGAAGCGCTGAAAATCTGATCGACCAATTCCTCGAAATGATCTCTGCAGAGCAGGGCGCGTCGCCTCGGACGCTTGAAGCCTATGGTCGCGACCTACGCGCTTTCGCGGCGTTTTTGCTACACCACCGCGACGATGCAGCTTCGTGCGATGTGGCTCGCCTAAGGACGTTTGTGGCCGACCTTGGGTCGCGCGGCATGGCGCCAGCCACCATTTCGCGGAAAATTTCGACCCTTCGTCAGTTTTTCAAGTTCCTTGTCCTCGAAGGGGTGCGTGGCGATGACCCTTCGCTCTTGATCGACGCGCCGCGCCAGGGGCGGTCGCTCCCGCGCGTCTTATTTGATCATGAAGTCGAGGCGCTATTGGTGGAGGCGAGGAACGGAACCGGGCCCGAAGCGCTGCGAACGAGCGCGCTGGTTGAATTGCTCTATGCCTGCGGCCTTCGGGTGAGCGAACTCGTAGGATTGCCGCTTGCGCGCATCGACCTTGACGCGGAACTGGTGCTGGTTGTCGGAAAAGGCGGTCGGCAGCGCTATGTCCCGGTCGGCGAATCGGCGGCGGCGG